>Ga0210059_1009419_pt1 | contig 15262 bp, 7 predicted proteins | sample Ectturendosymbi2_FD_188042 | JGI IMG/M metagenome (GOLD analysis project Ga0210059, IMG submission 188042) | Ecteinascidia turbinata endosymbiont from Florida, USA - Sample 2 (SPAdes) (version 2) | ecosystem: Host-associated > Tunicates > Ascidians > Unclassified | place: Key West, Florida... | reverse complement strand
CCCCCCTGGTTATGCCCCCCCCTGCCCCCCTGCCCCCCTGGTTACGCCTATAAGCTATTGTGGGCTTTTTCCGAAGAAAATATTAATTTCGTTTTTCCCAGTTTGTGATCATATTTCTTCCTGTGACTGAATACTGTAGCTTTGGGATCGACACTCTGGTGGTTAGCATGGATTCTGTGCTTTGATTTCAAATAACTGATCAAACGTTTGGCGTTTGAAACCCCTTCTTTTGCATAACGGAGCACAAAATGCGCTTTGGTGTTGGTTAAGCCGTGCTGTTCAAGAAGCCGTCATTTTTCTTTGATTACTAACGTTTTCAGGCTGAATGTGTATGATCAAAGATCTTGTTAAATTCGCTTACAAAGAAAAGCCACTTATCTTGTAGAAAGGTATTGAAAGCTGAAAAGGAACGTATCGCTTCTGCAAAGAATTACAGTTTGTAAAAGAACTAACTATAACTATAGTATAACCTAACTTTTCAAGCACCACCTCATTAATTTGTTTTATTAGACTAGCGAAAAAAACAATAAACTGAAAAGCACTTACTATGACGTAAGCATTTTGTTTTTCAAACAGAGAGATACGTCCATACACGCTGTAGTCACCACGCGTTTTTAAACACCTTTTATGTGCAAAATAACGTCACGATCCGTCTAATTACTATAGGTGAATTGAACAAAATTAGAAACGGACCAATAATGAACATTTGATGGTCAACCGGAGAAATCTCCATCCCTGTTGTCAGCAAGAAAAACTCTCAAACTCGTGCCCCATGATAATAGCTGAAAGTTCAAACGTGCTAATTCAGCCTTTACACGCGCCACTCCACAACTCGATGCTATCAGAACTACTCATATTTGAATGTAACAGCAATTTAAGTTTGTTCAAAATATCTGGGTTTGTTGGTGAAAAAAAACGGGTTTTGGGAAATAGAAAGTACCCAAAAAACGAGCATCGGTTTCGGGATAACCCGGGTTGGAAACACTACTGCCTAATAAGAACCTGAGGTGGCCATAGACCCGGAGTGTTGGAATCGACTCCTACAGGATTCTGTGCTTTTTTCGGATGCGGATCCTGACCAAGAGTTAACATTTTGTGAAAAAACGCACTCGGATCAGGAGCCATTTTTCAATTTCGGCAGTAGCAGGAGTCTGCGTTGTCATTTCTTAGTAAAAAACATTGGTGAAATGTGGTTGAGTCGATCGCGGCCGGAGTCTGAACAGGGGTCGGATTTTCAAATTTGATAAATTTTCTGGTCCAGATCCGGCTTCAAAAATTTTGGAACAGGAGCGGAATCGCAGTCCGAAAAAGTTACTGCGCCAATCTGTGATAAGAACCAGTGCCGCACTTCACTGCTGGATGATGCATCGTACATAAGCCAGCCGACTACAAAAAAGCGGCAGCCCCTTGCCAAAGTTGCCCAAGCCAAGTGTGCGTGAACAGGATTTTTTAAAGGTTTGAACTTGATGACAGCTAAGACATTTAACTCTTTGGCGTCTGGCTGCTTTCTGGGATTTTCAGAAAAAAAAACGCCTATACACACCAGAGATGATCGGATAGTGGATTTTCATTATCCGATCCTAACCTGTTTTCGAAAAATGATATGTGTATCCGATCCGAATCCTGTTTTGGTTGAAATCATACTAATCGTGTCCGAAAACTATCCGAAAGTGTATTGTGATGCACAACATATATTTTGTGTATAAAATTACTATACTGCTGGAGCTATTTTGCTTAGGCAAAATAACTGCTGGAGCTATTTTGCCTTTAGCTGAACACAAATGGTTGAAGTAGTCACATGATAAGTTTGGAATGCATGTCTTGCATGATTGACCTTGACATCTGTAACAGCTCAGTCCCATGCATGGATGATGGTTGTTATCATTTCATGGCTGGCAAACAGTTAGCAGCTTCTTGTTTGCATTAAGTTAACTGTCGGCTAAACCCTAACTCTGAACCCTGAACCCCTAAACCTAAAACCTGAACCTAAACCTTGACCATAAGCCCTGATCCTAAGCCCTAAGCAAACCCAACCAATTGTCTCTGCGTATTGTGCTTATCAAATGATCACTTCAACCAACTGTGTTCGAATGAAGGCAAAAAAAAGTCCCAGCACAGGTTTTGCTTCTTGAAACAGAATAGCAATACCTGAATGCATTGTGCCTCTTTGGGCCCTTTTGGCATGCTTATAAGCAGAAAGTTTGACATATCTTGCAAGCTTGACATATCGCGTAACCTAAGTACTTTTCAGAGTCAATTGCATTAAAAAGCAAGCTGAAGTTTTGCCACAAAGGTCCGTTGCCACGGGGAGGCTTTGGTGGGCTTAGCCCCTCCGGTACAAAGCTCTAAACTCCCAAGATTTTCTGGTGATGGTTCTGTTGCCACCCCAAGCTTTTCATTAGCCATTTCTTTGGTAACAATGGTAGATTTTAACACCATCCATGAGTTTCCATTCATAATTTCATTTGTTAATCCTACCCATGGTTGCAGTTTAGCCAAACCTAACTACATAGCAATGCTAGTTTACAAACCAAAACAGCATTCAAGAAAATACACTGACTTTCATTTATATTGAAATGACTGACAAAAAATTCAATCCAACAAGTCAATGTCACCAAACAACAATTTTGCATATCATGTTTTAACAAAAAAAAAGCTATCTGGCCTGGTATCATCCAACAACCAGTCAATGCAGGCTAACGTAGAACAGGCGTGAAAACTGCAAGGCCTGGTGTAGAATGCAGACCACATTAAAAGAGCTCGAGTGCTTTAGCTAGTCTAGACCAGTGCTCTTCAACCTTTTTCGTTAACATGCACCCTTAAAGATGTTTTGAAGAACTCATGCACCCCATTTACTTAAACACTTAAACTCATGCACCCTATTTACTGACACTTCCCCCGTGTCCCCCAAGTAATTGCAGCCATGTCTGTAAGTACCCTGGTCTAAATAAGCAAGCCCTAATTCAGTAACTCAACTACATAATTCAAGTGATAATGGTTATAGTCTGTTGCTTATAAATCACAAATAATCATCTAGATACAACAATTGGCTTGGTGTGGTGTGATGCTTATGCACCACGCTTTAGAATCTGCAAAGTCTCGGTTAAATCCTGAAAGTCATTGGTTAGTTAATGGTTCATTTTTGCCAACAGAAAGTTTTTATAAAAATTTTCTGTTAAGTGTGCGAAGTTTGTGATGGACCTTTGTGAACCCTTTCTTAGCGGTGCACCCTACGCATATTTTGGTACACCCTAGGGTGCACTGTGCACACCGGTTAAGGAGCGCTGGTCTAGACTACAGATCACAGTAGGCCTACACTAGCTAGCCTTAGTCCAGGTACGCAGCAAACAATGTTCTTAATATATACTGAAAGAACCCTATCTTGCCAAAACCAGGAGCAGATTTATCCTGATAAACTTTGCATGTCCAATTACTAATTTAGCAGATTAAGAGGAGAACGGGATTAAGCTACGGTACAGTGATTACACCACAGGCAGACTCGGAATCATGGCAAAGAAGGCTGAAAAGATGCTTCTGATTTATTACAATAAACGAATGATTATGCAATATGCAACTTTTTCCAAAAATCTGAATCCTCGAAATATCGAAAAAAGCGTTTCGGATATCCGGATCCGGTTCCCGTTTGATAGCCGTTTTTGGATATCCGTATTCGGTTGCAAACTCACTATCCTGCCGGATATCCAACCGGCAAACCGGATGGTGATCATCTCTGATACGCAAGTGGCTTTGCGCGGGAATTTCTCCGGTATGCTCTACAAACCCGGTAAAAGTCTCAAAAGACGCGGCCAGTCCTCTAGTCTGCACCAGAGGTGCGCATGGACTGGATTTTGATCTTTTTGGTCCGGACTCCTGCTGCTTCCAACGGGATCAGGAGTGAGGTTTTCTTTCCTGTAGCCGGATCCGGATTTGATTTGGATTTTGTGTTTACTGAAAAAACGTTGCTGTGGGGCCGTCCATAAATGACGTCACACTATTTTGGGCAAAAATCTTCCCCCTCCCCCCTTGTCACATTTCGTCACAAGTATTCAACCCCCCCTTTAAATATCACGTCACAATTTCTAAATCCCCCGCCTTATGTTTGCATTACGAATTTCCATATATTTCGTGTCTGCCTAGAGAAAATTTCCATATGTTTTATAGATTTTATTTGTGCACGTTGTGGCAAGACCAACATTCTATTCGTAAAACGTCCAAAATACCGCACACGTTGCTAAGCAAAAATTAAGCAGCAAAGTGTATCCTACTTTGTTGAAGACCCAAACGAATGAATTACGTTGTGCGAATGCTGGCAATGACTGATTGCGGTCATAGTCCTGTGCATGGATTTACCGTAGTGGTCGCTTTGCAGTGTTGAAGCAAAAACAAATATAAAACAAGCAGACCGCATTTCATAACAGACTTCATAACAGACTGTTCGTGCCTAGGGCCGGACGGGGCAAAGGGTGTTAGGCAAAATGGTTTGGACTTTTAGCGTCCACACTGCAATGGAAATTAAGGAGTCCGTTATCAACGTGGTCTGCTACGAACGGGTCTGCTATGAAAGTGGTGTGTTTTGAACAGGTATGTTATGAATGGGTCTGTTGTGAACGTGATCTGTTTTGAATGGTCTGTTATGACCGGATCTGTTTTGAATGGGAATCATTTTGAATCATTGTTATGTTTTTATGAGTCACGAGTTTCAAACTGTTTATTGTAATTGGGTTCAGCGCAAAAGCCCCTTCATACTGAAGGTGGTGGTGGCAATTGCATATGTTGCAACAATTTTGACCTCAAAAATAAAAATGTAAATTAAGGAAATGATTCTGAAGTTTTCAGGATGAGTGGAAAGCTTAATTAATAACACACCTTCAGATAGAGATGGAAGGAAAGATGAAGCCCACTTTTAACTTCAGGTGTTCCAGAGCTAGCTTATATTGATTTGCCAGAAATTGAGAATAAAACTGTAGAATGCTCGCCAAACAGCTAAAAAAATCCCGCACAGAATAGGTCGTTGAAATCTAAAGCTTTTTGGTCCAGTAGATGGAGTTAGGAGTCAGTCAAGTTCATCGAATGAGCTTTGGCTACATTGACAGTACGACAATATAGTAAGCCATTACCTGTAAATCCAACAAAGATTGACTGACTATCGGAAATATACTACAATAACAATTAATCCATTAGCAATATCGACAAAAATTTCCTCACTGGTTGCAACAGAAAACTACTGCAAATGGAATAGAAACATATTGACCTCCAAACCCTTCCTTTCTGGTATGACTGCATGTGGCATGCATATAAAAACGATCCGTGTGACATCACAGAACTACTGACTCCCCCCCTCCCCCTTGTCACAATTTGTCACAAATCTGGTGACCCCTTCCCCCCGTTATGGTGTGACGTCATTTATGGACTGCCCCTTTGTTTGGTTGACATATATTTACCCGGACTCAAACAGGAATCGGATTGCTTGAATGGTAGTTGGTACCGGATCCGGATTGGATTCGGATTCAAAATTTGCAAAACAGGATTAGATCCGGGCTCAAGAAAATCAGAGTCCGAACACCTCTAGTCTGCACTCGAAAAAAAATTTTTTGTTTGAGGGTGCGGGTTTTTTGTGAGTGACGTCATCAGTGGATGACTTTTAGGCCACCTTGGCCAACCTTGCCTGGCCCTGGGCGCCAACCGTTAGGTGGTAGTATTTTGCTGAAGTTTTTACTGGAAACTCGACTACAATCCGAGTTATTTGATACTTTGGATGACCTGCTGTGGTTTCAGGTTCAAAAGTTGTGATGTAAGTTAGTAAAAATATTTGAATAATTAGATACATAATTAATTTGTTTATTTTAGAACATAACGTTTGAACCAGAAACGCTAGAATGTCGATCAAAGGCTGAAACGACTCGGACTCGAGCGTAGTTTCCAATGAAAACTTCAGCGAAACATTTTGGCCTCGCGGTTGGGCCCTAGGCCAGGCAACATGAGCCCAAGTGACCCAAAAATACTTCACTTATGACGTCAGTCACAAAAAATCCGCACCCCCCAACCAGAAAATTTTTTTTCGAGTGCAATCTACTAGGCTGGCCGATCCGTTTGAGCCCTTGAATAGCTCTCTAGCGCAATCGACGGGGGAGCTATGGCTTTGGTAAGGCAAACGAAAACTGCTGTTTTTTAGGCCGAAATCGAAGTACGAATATATCGTACGCCGGTTCCAAGCTCGTGCAAGAAAAAAATCGTAAATGTTGTTAAAGTTTTTGCTGTGGCACCGAAAGAAGATGATCATTATTGGCGGTTAGCAAAGACGAGTGACGATGAATGATGTTTTTTATTAAACACACGTTTCATAAACAGCCTATCATTTTTCATTCGGCCTGGAGTAATTTATAAAATAGCAGGGAGTTCTGAGGTTGATTGAACCCGAGCATTTTACCTGCTTTATGATCAGCTTCGAATTTGTCAATGGAATCTATTAGCTAAGAAGGTGATCGTACCACAAAACACTTTAGGCTTCATCAACACAAAAAAGCCTTCAAAAATCTATACATGTTTTATTTTGAGACGTTTCGGATTATTCTTAATAAATCTTCAGTCAAAAAATAAACCAGCTCTTGGCAATGCTAGCAATTCAAAACCAAAAGACTCTGTGACGCAAGAAATAACAATGTGACGCAAAGACGTCAAAAGCAAATCCAAGACCGCCAACCATGTCAAAATCGCTACAAGTAAAAGCAAGATCAACAGCTATGCAGAAAATTCTAAAACAAAACCTATGTAAGATCGTAATCTACGCAAACAAGGCAAGACCTGCAGCAGGATGTCGTTCACAGAACACTGCAAGCGGAGGATGCAAAAATTTTTAACAAATAGGTACTACAACCACCACCATATGTCTAGCTAGGTCAACAGCAAAAACAGTGCACGAAACGTGTATCAACATAAGAAATGAGCATCGGTCAAATATTTTGCATAATAATCTACGTATTCAAGAGGTATAAAAGGGTGGAAAATTGTTTCCATTAAGCTGAGGTTGCTGTTCTTGTATCAGAAATGTCTCTTTAATTGGCAAAATTCGCGGTAGTTAAAAGCAGAAGCCAAGATTTCGGGATTTTCAAAGTCTGTGAAATGACCTGGATATGTGTATAAATGTTTGACTACATCGGTAGTTTGGTGGTTAGATTTTAAAGGATTGCGTTCATCCAGACAAAATTTCAAATTGCTTTGAGTTTGTCCAATATAAGAATGACCACACGAACATTTAAGTTTATACAGTATACCACATTGCATCGTTCCAGATGTGTTTGCTTGTCCTTGTACTTAACATGATCTCCAATCGTATGTGTTTTATGAATGACAGGCAGATGAGCAAGTTCTTTCAAATATTTTCGAAAAAAGATTTGCAATTCTTTTTCTAGTTGTAGAGATGTTTCACCGTGGTAGGTCAGGTAATGAAGAACTCTTCGAATATCAGTGGTCTTTTCTTGCTTGTTTTTAACTTTAAGTTTCCAAAAACTGTAACATGTGATGCGAATGAAAGTAATTATTAATTATGTTCAAGTCAAAGCAAGGCCAAGTGAAAAATGTTTATAGCGTCCCTGTCCTGGTTTTTTGAGGCCGTCTCAATTTTTGTTTCATTAAAAAAAAATGAAAAAATGATTTCTGTGGCAATTTAAAATGTGAGTGAACATTAACCTCTGTCCTGCTGCCATCTGCATTACGTTTATTCGAATGAAATACAGCCGCCCATGAGTTAAAAGTGTTGTCCTCTTTTTTATTGCTTCTGTTCTGCTTCCATGGGCTGGACTTAGCCTGTTTACCCACACCTGTTTTGACGTCTTTCTACTGTTTCCTCATACAGTCGGTAAAGAGCTTTTATTAGAGTAATTCACCACCGCAATAACTCATATTTTAAATCATTGTGCACAGCTGCAGTTTGTGCACTCCTGATCTAACCCATCACATTAACGATTTGCTGCAGCGAAAAAAGATAAGATTAATTTCGAGGATTTTGAGAATGGACATGCGGTATCGCAAAAACGTGCGGCGCGTGAATAAGACCAGAATTCGTTAAAAAATTCAATTGGCGACGAACTTGAAAAACAAAAAGTCGCCGCTTCCTTTTTTTAAAAACTCAAAAATCCGCACAAGAAACGTATTTTGTACGTAACCTATAGTCAGCGCAGTTGAGTGTGTTTTCAGAATTGTTTTAAAAACGTGATATATACAGTAAAAAGCTGTGATGGTTACATTGAATTTGGAAGATATTTTGCTGAGTACTAGCTAATGGAAACTAAACGCTAAAAAAAATTTATAAAAGGCACAATTTAATGCTGTAGGCCGAATATTAGGAAACGGTGTTTTCCATTGTTTTGTTATACGCTATGTTTCTGTAATACTTGGACTGGCCATTGTTTGGACGACGAACACATGATTCAAAATAAGTGATTGTTAGAAGAAAAAAGATTGAAGGTGCCGGTAGGCTTTGAACTGCTGCTAACACTGTATGTGAGTAAATGTTATGACGCGTGTTTCGCTCCACTGTAGCCAGAACGCTCGAAACTTTGCGTGAACACCGAGTCTGGCAAGGTTCTAAGTTTGTAGTAACTGATAGAGGTCTGTTCGATGCAAAAAAATCACTTTAGGGTCTAGTTTGGAGGTAGTAGACGTTAGTAGAAGCTCGGAGTTTGAAATTCACATTTGAGTGTCGCATCCCAGGCAGATAGGATCTACTATGGAGAGTATGTAGAACGGGTAAATGCATACTCACAATTTATCCTACAAAAGTTAAATTTTGCAGTTTGTTTTTTGTATATAGTACTTTCAACCACCTTTGAAAATTTTTCAACACGCGCGGAAGCTTATCATTGCTATATACAAAGCACCTAAGCAGGTTAGAAATTTCCTACATTGTTTTATGAAATTTCGTGCGTTTAGGGTAACTTTTGGTCACATACCGACTGATCCACAAGACGTACTGTAAATGCGTAGAGTTCAGAGGCCACGGCGTTCTAAACTTCAAAGTTTGGAGTACTCAGTTGTTCCACTTCATTCAGGGTTTCGTAGTAGTCATACAGGCACACGAGTGGAAATATTTATAAGGTTGCTACTGTCCTAAAGAGCAAAAAATGTTTACACCTGTTCTGGTTTTTATACGAAAAATAAAAAAATGTTGCTATGAGAAGCTAAACAATATTATTTTACCACGCAGAAGTTGTTCTAAATCAAGACTTGGTTTCAGATTTGGTTATGATTTGACATCCTGCAATTCTTCTCTTTCCTGCGTCAACAAATCCGCGCCTGCCATTCCTTGCGACAAAGGTTACTATTACGACAAAAGTATTTTTACAGCGACGGTGATAACTGAGGTAGGGTTTGCTGCAAGGGTACCGTATTTGTAGCAGAAACCGACAAGAACTTTTTTCTCATGCCATCATTCCTAACGTTGCTAACAAAGGCGCAAGCGTTATTGTCAAACCAGAGTGTGAAATTTGCAATACTAAAAATTATCTGTTATTGAAATTGCTTTGCTGTGCAGTTTATTCCCCTGAAATTATGATTAGTATTCCGTGGGAAACTGAAAGGCACTCAAAAATGCTTTTTTTGTGCATCTGCGGTTTTACGCATGACCAACGGGTTTTTTAATGATTTAACATGAGACTGAAGCGTCATGATTGCAAAAACCGCATATGAGACAAATATTTGGCAACTTCTAAGCTGTTTTTTTCAAAAACCGGCTAGAAGATTGTGTCGTAAGCACAGGGCTAGCAGACACAACAGCTTTAAAAACAATCGAGTCCAGCAATCTCTTAAGTTGCAAACAGTAAAAAATACATATAAAGAGTAGGAAACACCCTTTAATACCCGCGTCGACGACTGTGATGGCCGGTACATTTTTGGCAATAACTCGCCAGCCGCTAGAGAGTTTTTCGAACTTTCTACGGATTCGGGAAATCTTGCAATTTCGATTGATAAAACACTGTTCAGTTTAAAGTTTGAGGTTCTCTGTGGATAACGTCCACAAGTGGGTCAGGTTTCGCATTTATGGACGATTTTACCTAGCCCTGGGCGCAAACCCAACGGGCCATTTTTTGGCCCATATCTTTTTGGAACTAAGCTACACTCCGCGTCCTTGGAGCCCTTGATTGGTTTCCTAGCATATTTGGAGCCAAAATTGTGGCTAAAAAAACAATTTTCGACAAACATAAGAAAGTTCCTCGAAAGGTTTTATTTGCCTTCTCTGGGCAAATTTTGACAATAAATCGCCAGTCGATTGAGCAAGAGAGCTGTTCAAACCCTCTAAAGACTCAGAAAGTGTTGCAGTTAAGAATAAAGAAACAAATTTTTAAGTTTTGATTTGGGGTTTTTGGTCGACGACGTCATGATTAGGGTAGGTTTGTCGGGTTTTTTGATGAAGTCATCGACCATTCCAATAAGTTGATTTGGTGGTGCAAAGTTTTGTTGGAAACTAGGCGATAATACTAGTCTTTAGAGCCCTTGATCGACATTCTAGGGTTTCTGGTTCAAACATTATGCCAAAAAAATACAAATATTTCAGGAAGTCTCTAGGGCATTAGAGGGCATTTCTATAAACAATTTGCGGTATTTTGGCCATAATTTTGGAACCAGAAATGTTAGAAAGACTTGCAATACAGCCTAGTTTCTGATAAAAACCTGATTCAAAAGTGGCTTTTGCGTTGGCGTCCAGGGCCTGTTTACGTCATCAAATGTAAACCAAATATGCATAAACATATCCCCATCATGTCAACGTCAACAAAAAGCCGGACATTAAATTTTATAATATTTTTTAATTGTCAACTACAAGACTGTCCTCATCTTCAAAATAATTTGAGCAGCTCTCTAGCTCAATGTGCTTGCGAGTTATGGCCATGGAGCAAAAATACCCATTTTTACGTTTTGTGAGATTTGAATTTGTACCACTTTCTGGTTTTTGAATTATAATTTTGGCTCTAAATATGCTTGAAAGCCAGTCAAGGATTCTAAAGACTCGAAGGATAGCCTAATTTTTTTAAATTGAGCCAGAAAGATGGTTTGTTGGGTTGGCGCTCAGAGTCAAGTAACCTCAATGGAGATTACACGTGTGTTTGTTTCGCAGGCTTGTCTATGTACCAATTCTTTTTGGCCCATGCTACGGCAACTTGTAATTTTTCCACACCGTGGAATTTCGAAAACTAGTAGTAGAAAGATTTAGTCTTTGCAGATCCCTAGTTATAGCGCTACAAATCTCCAAATTAGGAGGTACAGTATATTGAGTGGCTATTTTAGTTGGCACCTAAAATGCTTTACCGGTTTTTTTTTGGGGGGCCTCGCATCGCCACGTCATGGGACTCAACCTATACGTCTGATTTGTGCTGCACCGCTCAGCCTCTTATTAAACTTGCAAAATAAAGTTCTAAACCTAATTAGACTATCTAACCATACATCCTCATATGAAACAATAATTGTGTGGATCAATCAATCAAACTTTTTGCAAATAATAAAGGCATTCATATTAAAAACGTTTTGCTATACGACCCAAAAATTACTTACGATACGGGACCTGAGACAAATATCTAGTCCACTGTCCCATTCATTGGACAGCAAGTCTCCTCTAGGTTTGGGCCTGTATGGTATCTAGTGCTTACGCAAATTGTACGCTTCAGTGTTCATTGAAATATAATTGTTTTTATATTGACATAAACACGTCTCTCTAAACAACTCTCTCTTCACTTTTTCAGTTTAACTTGGTATGCAGCCGAAGTTACCTCAACCCTCTTTCAACGTCTATGTATTACGTGGGTTTATTGATTGCCTCATTCATATTTGGTGATTTGGTAGACAGGTATGTGCGAATTTTAATACTGTTTTGCTTGCATAAACTCCCTATAGTTCAGTGGTTCCCAACCGGGGAGGAATTTCTCCCCAGGGAGGCATTTCATGAGTTCAGGGGAGGAATGTCCACTTCATAGCTAAGCTACCTATTCATTGTAAGTGTTGTGCTTCTTTTTTAAGTTGACAGTGGCTCTTTCAATTAGTTGTATCACTTTATATTTGCAACTATCACATGTTTTTTTGAGAAACTTTAGTGCAAATATTTGACAACAAATAGTTTTTGTCGCGCTTCAATCAAGTTAATGTTGTCAATAATGCCCATTATTCCAATTGTAGTTAATTAGCGTATGAACCCAAACAGGGGAAGAATGAACTTCCATACGGGAGGAATACAAAGTTGCAAAATGAGCAAAGGGAGGAATGCATCAAAGAAGGTTGGGAACCACTGCTATAGATAAACAAAAGTAGAAAAAACACTTTAGTTTTTTTGCAAGATTAAAACATTTTTTTCGTGTTCCTGAAACGTATTGAAGCGGCAAATGACAATGACACAAAACTTTTAATTTCAGCGGAGGAAGGAAAATCCTTTTACAAAAAAGCAGTTTTAATCCATGTAAAGTCAAAGTTTACAAAATGTCACGGTAGCAAATGTAGTTTACAACAGTTTTTTATTTCGAGTAGATGAGTAAAACAATTTTGAAACATTTTGTTGCGTTCCAAACAAACGCCTGCTTTGATTCGCTGCAAGGACGTTTTGATTTCACTGACAACAACATCGTAAATTTTCTAAAAATGTTATGTCTCGTCTTTAACCAAGACCTGTTGACTTTTTCTTGAGTAGCGTAATAAATTTCAGTACGAGATAATTCTTGTTGTACAGTGATTTCAAGGGGCTTAGTAAACTTGTAAACATCTTAGAAAATGTGTTTTAAACTCTTGCAATTGTTTCCTTTTACTCAGGAAGACATTTTCACTCAACACCATCACAAAAAAACTATACTTAAGACTGAATAGTTAACCCCTACAAAATATAATTATTTTAGGTTAAAATGACAGCTATAGGCTGCATGAAAATAATTGCAATGGGTATGACTCCCCAATGTATGGTTTAAGCTTACATCCATGATTCCCATGCCAAATATTCTGTAAGAAGCATTTCAAACAAAACACAGTTTATGTTTATCCGCTGACGGTTTGTACAAGCACTTGGATAATTGTTTGCTAAGCCTCTTACATAATTCGCAGTTGCGTAATCAGCAACAGCCGTTTGTTGTTTGTGTGAGTTGTCGTTAAACGGTGACTGTTGACTGAGTCTTATGAAACATTTCGGCGTTGTTTGCATAAGAATCCCGACCATGCTGATTGAGGCACAAATCGTTGCATAACACTTTGCGCCCTTACAGTAAAAGTCGGTAATAAAGCTGCTACAAGTACAAGTTATCGAAGTTTTGCTTCAAATCATGGTACAAAAATTGTTTATTTTTGCTTACTTGTCTTCCAACTGATTTCAGATTGGTAACGCAGACACTGCTTTCCTTTTCCTGAAAGGTTAGCTGTGGAGAAAATCTTTAAACCCAATCAATTAGCTGGATAACGGATTATTGTTGCTTTGAACTTTGCCCAGTTTTCTGGAGTTGATCGTGCCCGTTTCAGTTGTTGACTAGTCCAAACCAGACATATAATGCAAGTTGCAGTAGTGCAAAAACAACATGTATTCTAGTACTTCAGAAATTGGATGGACTGAAACTCCAGCATTCATGACCTAAAGACAATTTTACCTTTTATTTTGGCATAAACACATAACATCCTTGAAGTTATTACTTTTCAGAATATCTACTCCCATTGTTATTTTACACTGTGAGTCGAGTTTTTCGTGAACCATAACTGACCTTATTGTTTTTGTTACACGTTTCACTTGTATAAAAGACGTCTCTGTTGTGTAGTTGGTAACCAAAAGATTCCGAAGGCAATTTCAACATAGGAAAAGCACTCCCTAATGTGTCTTCTGTATTTGTTTTGTAAAGTTGCATGTGATAAATACATTTTTTCTTGATTGTCTTAGACTTGTGAAAAACATACGAATGGAATTGATGATGAAACTCTGTGGCCAAAATGGTGTTTGAGGTGTCTGGATAAACATCAAACAGTGTCTGACAATTCCCTGAATACCTTTCACTTTGTGATAATGGGAAATAAGTACCCCGCTAAGTAGCATTAGGAACATCTGTCAGAAAAAAACAATCTGTTTGCCATTTTCTTGTAAATTTTCGTCTCCTTACTTCAGTTTCTACCTTTCAACAAGTACATAACAAGTGAATATACAGAGATGCGGAATTTGCATCTGGCACTGAGAATGACGTTTGATGCATTTCTATTGCTGGGAATTTGTTTCTTAGTCGCTTATCTGTTTCACTTTCTTTATATTCGACGTCTGGGAGCATTTCCTGTGCAAGTGACTCAAATTTTTCAAACTTATGTTTTGATGTGTGCAATTGGTTTACCAATGGTGAATACAAATCTGTACATGTTTGCACGATTAAATTTTCACTTTGCAGAAGCTAACTTGTTCAGTGAAATTTTTCTAAAATTTCTTTCCGAAAGTTTAACGTGAACGCTAATTCTGGTTCACACATCCTGCTTGCAGTATTCTCTGCCTCTTTTCTAGTGTCACTTTTTTTGCAATTTGTCTTTTTTACAAACGATATCAAGCATACATGGATATTTGGTAAGCGCTTATAACTGCTGCCATTGCCACCACGTGTGCTTTCCACCTGGTGCCCAAAAGTGACTTTGAAACTTTTTCATTCTGTTGCAATCTTCGATTATTCTCCATCAGGCAGTTAAAATAACGTGTAGAGCAGATGTAAACAATGAAAGAAAGTTTGTTTTTTACGATAGGCCTGCAGAATAACAATGCAGAAAGAAACACTGCCAGAATGCATTCGCAACAATGACACCAAAAAATTCCAAAGTTGTGTATTCCAGGCACCCTAAGTTGCATTTCTCAAGCTGCAATAGTTTACAAAGTAAATGTAGCACAACTTGAAACCAATCCACAGCACTTGGTCGTACCAAATTCAATGAATGTGGTGGACCACAATGGGCTGTGCCCTATGCACATGTCACATTTATGGCAAACTGATGTGAACCCAAAGCTTTTGATGCATTTCACGTAACGTCCAGATATGTTGAAAGCATATTTTGACATGACGTTCCTCTGCCATAAGTAGAATCCAATTTAGATTCATTATACACTAAAATTTATTGTTTCAGACAAAATTTCTTAATTAAAATTTCTTATGTTTAATGATTGAGTTATATGAATCTAACCCCCATAAAATGACTACTGCTCAAGAAAAAGCGCAGTGTGTATCCTGGTTCATTGAGACAAAATCAGATGTTCAGACCCAGCGAAACTACAGAAGTAAGTATGGAAGAG
>Ga0210059_1009418_pt1 | contig 15263 bp, 11 predicted proteins | sample Ectturendosymbi2_FD_188042 | JGI IMG/M metagenome (GOLD analysis project Ga0210059, IMG submission 188042) | Ecteinascidia turbinata endosymbiont from Florida, USA - Sample 2 (SPAdes) (version 2) | ecosystem: Host-associated > Tunicates > Ascidians > Unclassified | place: Key West, Florida... | reverse complement strand
AATTTCTCCAGTCAAACATTTGAGTTAATTTTTTGAGCAAGAAACGTGCTGATTTTCGCTTAAGCAACTGATTCATGTCTCTTCAGCTGCAGGATAACAGTCGTTGGAGCGTACAAGTGCGCATAGATGCAGGAGCAGGCAAACTTTTGCGGGTGCGAAGGATTTTTGCCCAAATGTTCCCAAACTTGTCCGAAAAATACTACAAAGATGACCTCCAAAAAAACGGCACATTTTTTCAAATCAAAGCACTTCAAGCACCATTTTTGCCCAAATTTCGTCTAACTTTCCTGAAAAGAACTAAATGAAAACATGACCTGCACAAAAAAAGCCTGCACTTTGATTTTGGGTGGCATTTTTGTAAAATCAAAACACGTACAGCAATTTTGCGAAGGTATGCATACATTTTACCCAAATTTTCGGAGATTTTACTTAGATTCCAAGTCAATTTCCCGGATTTTCACCACATCAAATGTTTTGGGGGTACGCTTGCACCTCCTGCACCCCTGCTTCCTACACCAATGCAAGCTTGTGTGTTATAATCGAAAAACATTTGGGAAAATGTTGAAGAATTTTCGTTGCTGGCACATATATCTTCCAATACGGGTAAGTCTGTATCAACCTGATATGATAATGTGTATATCAGCTTGACACAACAGTCCCTACGTGTCAATTTTGTTGAACTGTAAACAACAACAACCCTATGGCGGTGATACAGTCTGAATGTTGGCAGCTAGGATGATGGCAGGCACTTGTTATTTTTAGCACACACTTGCAGGTGAAACTCTTGATCAGGATGACGAAGAGCTAAACCTGCACTTTGATTGAACATCTGATCGGCTGCTGTGAACGGCTGCAACAAGCCTGTGATGCATTGAATGTGGAGATACTTTTTATGTGATAACGTTACCAAAGTCATATTTCTACAAAAAATTTTGTTTAGTTGCCAATATAATTTTGAGGGTAACTGAACAAACAAAGGATTTTTATCCACGATGGTAAAAAAATATCGTTTTTTTACACTAACGTTGAACGATCTTACTGTATGACAGCAAAATATAATCGGTGGATTGTTATTTGTTATCAAATATCTGTTTAAACTGCTTGAGTATGTCAAAACAAACCTAAAACCAAGCCTTTTGAAATCAAAACCGAGCATATAAGACTTTATTTTCGTGAAAGGCAACGTCATATGTGGTTTGCAACACGTCTCTCCCTCTCTCTGTGTCAGACCAATCTCAAATATTTTCAATGCAGCCTTGGGCAAAAACGTGCGATCAGTGCTTGGAGGACTTGCGTGAAAGTTGAAGTATTTAATTGAACCCCGGTTTAGAAAGTTTTGTTTGGAAAAACCGGTACAAAGACAAGGGCCGCCGTGCTTCAGTATTTACCATGTCTGCGACATCACAGGTTGAGGCTGAATTGCTCGGTGAACGGTCAAACGAGATTTTATACGAAACTCTCGTAACTTTGAAATAATTGGTTGAAAGTTTAGTTTGGATGAAAACGAGTTTTGGAAAAGTCCTTTGCATCGTAAGGATTTCATTAACATACAAACACAACCAAAGACATCCAAGGCCTTTAGTTACGTTGGTAACGGTGGAAGTGATAGTTGAAGCAAAATGGTTCCATTCAGAGTTATTTCAAACCGCAAGGCAGACGCGACAAAGTCTTTCATGTAGTGATTTTCAGCACCTGCTTGTATTACTGGACCGACAAACACCGGAAGGTGGACACGCCTACGACACACCTGCTCCGCACGTGATTTGAAGGTAGGAGACGTCACTTCTGCACATTATCCGGATAAACTCTTCCCGTGACGTAGCTGCTTATAAGTGGGCCAAACCCTAAAGAAGTTTCGGGACGAGTTTGAAAGACGACGGAAGAGCCCATGGCAAGCGTGCCAGTACTCACTGTCCATTGACACGATTGTATCAGTTGATGTGTCGGCATGTGTTGCATGTCATTTGACTCACTGACACAGTATTTTTACGAAATCTTCCTAGCCACAATCTGAAACGACCGCCTGAAGACTTACAAGTTTAGCTGGCGAATGACGAAAGAAATTTGCGCGATAATACGTTTCTTTATCAGAGACAATGAAAATAAAGACTAATTTTCGTAAATTCTAAATTTCAGTATTTCAAAAATAAGTATGGCTCAAACGAAAACAAACTACAAAAACGTTACTCATTTCTTACTCCTACAAAAAAGTCTCAACGACCCTGGCTTTTCAAAAGTAAAATTTTCCTTTCATGTCAACCAATCGTCTTGCACAAGTTTTTCACAATACTTCGGAATGCAAAATCTTCTTACATTGGAAAAGTTCAATTTTCTGTAAACGCTCATTTTTGCTACCTCATTTTCTCAAGCAATTCGTGAAAATATGATTAGACTCAAGTGTAAGTTCGTTTTGCTCTAAGTTGCTTCAGAATACAAAACGCTACAAATGTGAAATTAAGTGCCAAAGATTTTCTGCCTCCGGGTCTGTTTTCCCACAAAGAACTTGCAAGCTGACTCGATCAGCAGCTAACACTAAATATTGTTTGTTTTCCTAGCTTTTCTACTTCAGTTTATCAAGAGTCATCATCAGCTAATGACGTTTGTTTATTATCTTTGCGTACGTCACTCTTTCTGGCAGTTTTTCACGTGCAGACGTCTCTTTTCCTCCACAGCAGTGTACTCCATACCGCAAAAGCTATTCAAGTATTTTTCTGTCCATGCTCACAGCCAGAAATAAAGGTTTGTTGATGTTGTAGTTACGTTTTCAACTCATGTTTTCGATTCCCAAACTGCACTTGGTCATGTTTTCTTTGCTCTGCAAAATGAAAACAAGCAGGACAAAGTTGCTTTTTCCTATTTTCATAAAAAATATGCAAAAACGTTTTTAGGACTGGATTACGGAAAACAACGTTAGGGTGGCAAAGTGCTTGGAACATAAAGTTTTTGAATAAGTTTCCTGCTGGTCGTTTCCTTCAACTTTTGAATTTTTATATCTCTGGCATTGAGATCACTCGTAGCTGACCAGTCGGTGCATGTCTGAGAGGATATTTTCATTCATAAAAGGTTGAACAAACAGAGCTCTGCATTTGGAAAAAATGTTTGCGATGTTGAACTTGACAGAAACTTACTACGGATTATTGTGTTAACAAAGTCATTGCAGGTGCGAAATAACTTCGTGTTAAATTCAGGATGCAGTAATGTAACTCTTCCTTGCTTTTCAGTTTTTCAATAAAGTGTGGTGTTGTCTCCGAAAACAGCAACACAGAAATGTTTTTTTGCCACCCAGTTTGAATAGAAGAGGATTTAAAATCGAAGCATTCTGTCTGAAATATGTGATCATAGCATGACTATAGCAATACTGTCTTGTTCCTAGAGTTGGCAGTGACACATCACTTAAAAGCAGTGATAAAGATTTTCGTTTCGTAATTTGTCAAAAGAGAGCGCAGCGCACTATTAGCAAAGTTACGCTTGAGCAACGGACATTTTGGGTAATATTGGTCTGTGTCAGTACATTAACGGCAATAGTGTTAACGCAAGTCGTAACCTTCTCATGAAATTTTTTCGACTTGTGATAGGAGTAAGATAGCGAACTTTCACTGTCCGCTATTCATGGGTTGCGGAACGTTTTTCAAAGTGGGGGGGCACAAATGCAAATAAAAAAAATATAGGTAATGTTTGTGGTTTTGAATTGGCAACTTTGACGTCACAAACATTGAAATATGACGTCATTAACTTTTGTCAGCTTGTTTAAGCAATTTTATGCAATATTTTATAAAGCCCTCAACGACCCGTAACTACAGGCGCATAGCCAGAAATTTTCATAGGGGGGAAAACAACAACTAAGTATCAACATTTAAATATTTAATGCGCCTTGTTCTTGAAGCATCATCCATAAAACATGCATTTATTTGGCGTTTTTTTCCTGAACAATTGTGTTCAATTTTCAGCCGGAAACAAAATGTCTATTTTCATCGAATTGACAAGTTTAAAACTTTGTATTTAGAGAAGTTACAAGCTTTATTTTGGATAAAAACCAACATTTGCTCGTAAAATTTCCTACAAAAGTGCTTGTGAAAATCTCGTTGCTATAAGTGCAAGATCTGTAGTATGCTTTTTCAGCCAATATTGCAGTTGAGCAAGAAGTCATTGTGGCCGCCAGTATGATTGCAGTTTTTTTATTTATACGCTTCTGATATACACTAACACAACTTCAATCGAAGCCGAGTAGAGACCCGCCAAGCAAAATCATCTGGCCCGCAGCCCCTTTGCAATTTGTAGTACAGTAACTGTACGGCCCGTCCAGAGACATTAGGCTGTATTTTCTATTTTGGGTTTTCGCTATGAACCGTGAAAATCAGGAGTTTAGTCTGATTCAAATTCCGTAAATTCCCAAGTTTTAGCAACATCATAAACAGCAAAGGAACGGAATTGTTGGTAGAAAATTAGTACGGCCCGCTATGCCGCAGAGTTTGTTTTTGGCCCGCGACGAGGAAAAGGTTGCCGACTCCTGCGGTAGAGCCATTCCACGCGGTTTGAAAAATGTTTGGATTTTGTAATTACACGCTATGAAATGTGACTGCGGCAGCATGTTTGTACATTACTTAGCCCTATACTATAAGCTTGCTTCCCTGAAACGATTAGGGATTTAGCTAGCTATTTAGAGTTTAAAAAGTATATGATAAGAAACAAATATGATATGATAAGAACAATATTGTAAATCGGGAAAGTTACACATGTCCTCTAAAGTCTAAACAAACTTGCACATGTTTGACTCACTCAGTCTCAGGTTCGTCGCCAGCGGGGGAGCCGCGGGGGGGGGAAGTGGTGCCCGGGCCCCCATTTAAAACCATGAAAGTGGTTGTGTAGTTGAGATAACAAAGCCACAATCGGTTATTTCCACGGCTCTGCATTAAAGTTAAGAAACACTTGTTGCCGCAAATAGACACAAGGGTTGATTGGTTGATTTATAGCTGTTCTAACATAACAGCTTTTACCTCAGGTAATGGTCACCCAAACACTTATTACACTTCATGGTCAGTTTATTGCTTTGATCCGGTTCTACTACCTAGAAGTTAAAGGAGAATAGGTTGTTTAAGAAGTTTCGTTAATTTGCACTGAAACATTTCTTAGCCTTACACGTAAAAAACTTGATTAACTCAAAATATTTTGGTGCAGCTTTCAGGAATTTTCGGAATTGCATTTGCTTCCGTTTCCCCCCACTGGCTACGCACCTGCCTAACTACACCCTATCTATCTACGCTACACTGCAAGTGGAGCACATAAATGTAACTTGTTCTTACTATCTGTGTTACTTAAACATATTTAGGCAAAATTCGAAATTTAAAGGTGGGGGGTCTGGCCTCCCCAGAAAAAATGTGGGGGTCTAGGCCCATGCGCCCCCCCCGATTTCGCCACCTATGCCGCTATCCAATGAACACCTCTGCAACGGGAATAAATTCTAACGGGCCACACTACATTTCAATTCCAATGCTGCACTCTCTTGTTGGTCGGAGAACTATCATCTGATACTTTTAAACATCGTACGTAAGAACAAGATTCCATCAGCGAAAGTGCGGCTAGAAGACGATGGTGATGAACACAGACAAAGCTTTCCAGCAATGCAGTTTGTGAATGGAATACACCTTGATGAAAGTCGGTTGCACAAGAGCTTTTTCGACCAACACAGACGTCAATATCTGGCATTTGCCATGATTCGTCACACGCTTTTTGAATGATTATATACATCGGTTGTTGAGACTGTTTAGCAACTGGCTGAGTTTCCTCACCAACACTGGATTAACAAGCATGTGAAAGTTTAGGCATATTTCATGGCTGTATCTTGTTTCTGTTTATTAACTGAGTCATATGGAACAATGAATCAACCAATCATGCTTCTTCAACGCCTTTAAATCAGAACAAAATTGACTTATCTTGGAGTCAGTCAGTCGAAGGGTTCTTTCAAGGTGGACGTAAATTTGCTACAAAATATTGAAACAAGTCTTTCGTCAACAATCCACTAACTGACAGTTTGCAAAATGCTGAAGCAAATCCAATTAATATGTCGACCTAAAACGTTTATTTTCTCGAAAGCCATAACTCCAGCATAGGAGTGATTTTTCAGCTGAGGAAGTAGAAACCGAATCAAAAAGTTTCAACATCATACTGTAGGAAAATAAAACGCTGCGTTTTGAAACTTCTTTTTTATTTCCTCGACATGAGTTAGTGGGCGTACGTTTTCTGTATTGTTAAAAGTACTTATGTTGTCATGGGCTTCAAACTGAAAAGCACACTTGATAATAGTGAAAAAAAAGGTTTCGGGGTCTTACTTGCTTCCAGTGTCATCAGCATCTCCAGTGGCATGTAACCATTCTTTGTACTGTGAAAAATAATTATTTTTGGTAAAAACTTAGAACGATTGTTTCTAATATTTATCATGATTTGTTTTGGGGCAATGCTTTATTTATTACGGAAAAAAATTGGATGCACTGATGACGCTAAATAATAATAGTTCAACTTTGATTCTGATTACTGCCTCTTCTTGTCCCAACCGACAAATGCTGCTTAGGATAAAATAAATTTTAACATTATACATTCCATAAATACATTCAAATTTTTGTGGTGACAAATTTCAAACTAATCACTGTTAGACCCAGCACACTTACTAGAGGTATGTACTGGAAAATGTAAAATGTTGTGTTTACGGCGCTGAGGCAAACAAATATCTTCTGCAGCGCAATACCCTACAAAACCAAAATTTGAAAATTTTTTTGTTTGCAATTTACAAATGTTTAGTTGAACATAGGTATGCCTAAATTGTCAACATTTCAGTCAAGGAAGGCACAGTGTTGAAAAAAATCTCACAAATCCTTGTGTGACACCAGTGTAGAGTTTTTCCAAAATCGACATAATTTTTGAAATGATTTTTAACGCTTGCCACATCTTCTATCGCGAATTGCAAAGCCGAGGTTGCTGACTGCACAAAATCCGTAGGAACGAAAGAGTGAAAAGACAGTTTGACTAAAGCATGGATATTTGGTCGCAGGTGGACAGTTGGTTTATTTTAATGGTTCAGCTTCCTTCGATCATTTCATGAAGGCTTCAAATCTTCAGACACAGAAACGAAATAGTCACTCCTCAAGCCTATAGTTGTGGTAAAATCTAAAAGATTTTGAAAATAAATTTTTGCTAAAAAATGAAATGGATTCCAAAAACGTTTTTTCATATCTTTAAAGCAGGGATACAAAAGTGCGGTCGCGCACTCGCGCCGCGCAACCACAAACGCGGAGTGCGCGAACGTTGTTTTTTACATTTTATACTTCACGCATATGAATGCTGTATTGCAAAGCTTATATGTGTGCGCTACTAAAAATTGCCTCGCGCGACTAACATTCACAGAAAATTTTGCACACTTGCTTTAATGATACCCAGTGGACACGGGCAGGATTACACCAAAGCGTAAGCTCAACCAGAAACAGGCATACAACCCTGCCATTCTCTTCTAACATCTAAATCCTATCTGTTTGAATCAGCACAGCACGCAATGGCTGGTGGTCTTGTGAATAGCAACTGCTTAAAATACCCGGAGGTTTGATGCTAAGATTCCATCAAATCGCATTGCCGCTTGGAAAGGGGTTAGACCAGAGCAGCAATGCATCCAGTTTCACTGGTGGCATTATTTGAGGAAACATTTTTTCCCCAAAGAAAGTTGATAGCCGTTCGTTTGTAACTGCGAAGGGCAGTAAATAATATCTTTTAACAAGACGCATCGCCTATTCCAAATTATTAATAATATTGCTGTTTTACCAAAAGTGTGAGTTAGTTCTAAGCAATACTTGTTTAATTTTTTGACTTTTAGTTAATATTCCGGAAGTCTCTGAAAATTCATTGCACTAGCTTTCATTTTCTTTTCAGCGTGTTGAGTGATCCTCTCGAAAGGTATTTCTGACAAATACATTTTTTCGGCATTAAAGATAATCCAGTGTATGCAAAGTCATCAGCAATAAAAAGAAGCGTTCTCCTGCATCTATCTTTACCACTGCGCAGAAAAAAAATTGAGAAAAAATGATAAACATCAGATCTAATCACATGCGCAGAACGCGGGCTTGCGGTTTTCAGATCGGAATGTCTGACGGGCCGGACTCGTGCGTACGTTTGGATGGAGGTTAAATGTCTTGTGCGAAAGACATCATTAGAAAGATAAAAAAATCGTTGCCATACCGCTCCACCTTAAGCCGACGCGACAAACTTGGATCTAAATGTAGAAAGACATGCATTTTCTGGTTTGTTCTGGAAATACTTGCTATTTTTGCTCACGGTAAGCTTTGCATACCAAACGTAGCCTTTATACAAATGGCCCGTTATAGTTTGCTAAAATTGAAGAACTATATTTTAAGCATTTTGTAATTTCCAGTTGATTCACTAATTCTTACAAGCATGTTTTATTCTTTGATTTACTTGTAGTTTAATGTCGAAAATACCTGATATATTTCCACGAGCATGACTTCTTTTCAAACTCTCCTCGATACGTCGATCTATGTCTGAATGCAGTATCCACTTTCTGCTCAAAAGTCTTATTTCAAAGTCATAAGAGCTCTGTGCTGAAGCAAGTAAACGCTCTCAAGCTCATCTGCACATTGTGGAAGACAAACCATTTCAACTTGAAACAATATTTTCCATTTCACTGATAAATTTGTTTCAGGATATACAAAATGCAAAGCGCAAGTGACTGCTGTTTATAAACAATAAGCTTTTTGAAACGAAGATTCCAGTTAACTGCGTTAATTTCAGAAGCATGAACTTCTGAACAGATATTTTGCATTAAATTGATACAATGCTAAAAATACTTTCTAAAATGTTCTTCAAAATCGGACGTCAGGAAAAAATTCCAACCCTCAATTCAGACTATACTGCAGTATACAGAGCTCAACATATTTGGGTTTTACTTCAAAAAAACTGAAACACTAGGAACTAAAAACTGTCTTAAAAGTGTTACGATTTTGTTTGAGATTTAACTGAAGAATTATGACTTGCTTCAAACAGTCTACCCTGTGCCAGCCACAGAGGAGAATTTAGGTGATCTATCTGCAGCTAAGCACGAAATTGCACATTTCAAAGTTGAAAACTTTAATTTCGAAAAAAAACAAAAATCGAAAGCTGCGTCTGTAAAAACGAAGAAACGGTGCGAACCTAATGAACGAAACCATACACTTTAATCAAAAGTACGGAGATCTGAAGAGCCTACAGATGGATGCGTGTCAAGCTTGTAGATGGTGAAACGGGAAATCGATGTAAGTACCTGAGGATACTTGCGAATATCTTTGATTTCGATTTCATTTTCTAACAGAAGTAAATTTTACTTTCTTGATGTTTTACTTTCGCGGTTGAGGTGTCGCTGAGTTTAAGTCATCAGCTTGTAAACAGAGTGATGTTTCAAAAAATCAAAGCAATATTGAAACAATTAGTTTAAGATGCAAAGTTAGTTTAAAATGGAAAGTTACCACTTCTCACTGGAAATTTCAGATGCAATGTTAAGAATACGTTTTAGTTTAAGCTATGTTTCATCACTCTGTTATGAAATTGACAGCCCAAATATATTCATAGTGGGGGAGTTCAATGCTTGCCCAAAAAATTTTTTTGTCAATTTCCATCCCAATTCTGCTTGGAACATGAATTGAAAATGTCAGATAACTTATGCTTCCAGCTGGTTCTTTCACTTGCTCTATGTTAGTGATACTCGTGGAACATGCAGCTGACTGGACCATTTAGTCGCAATAAAATCTGCTCACCACTCTATCCAAAACATTGAAATATTACACCAATTCATTCTTGTTGATCACAGACCCGTATCTGCAACCACTAGCGTACGGAGGGGGGGGCACTGTGCCATGGCCCCCACCTCAGACACTAAAAATAAAAAAAATTATGAACAGTATGTGTATGTTTAAGAGCAAATGCGTATTTTTAGGTGTAATTTGCGTATTTTTTGGTGTAATTTTGCAAAATTTTCCCGGGGGCATGCGCCTGGACCCCACTAGAATGGTCGTCCTAAAGTTGATTTGTGACGTCACACGATTGTGACAAAACTTGGCCCCCCTCGGGAATTTTCTGCGTACGCCACTTTCTGCAACCATCAAAACCACAGCGCAACCTCGGAGCATGAGAAAAAATGAGCTGGAACAGAACAAAGCCACACGGCAACAAAAACAGAAATATCAATAGGCTGGCAAGATCCGGCTCTGAAATACTCTTGTTTGAAGAACGTGCCTCATATGACAATCCTATGTGCAAAAAACAACAACACATTGACATGATAGAACAATTTTGCACTAACATAGTAGTAGCACTCAAAAGAGCAGCAAGTGAAGTCTTAACTAATAGCCCACAACAAAAGCATAATATTCCCGAGCGGAACAAGGATGTAAGAGGAAAGCACAAGACTGCCCGACAAGCATATTTATACTGGATTGATAACCAAGTATGTACTTTCCACGATGGATGTAAGCAAGGAATCGATCAGCAAATTTCCTATTAAAAATTTGCTGATCGATTCCTTGCTTACACCCATCGTGGAAAGTACATACTTGAATAGAGATATGTGCATGTTTGAATCATCGCAAAGAGACAAAAGCAGATGGCAGTCGACTGATTCCTCGAAAGCATACAGAAACACTAGTGTTTTTAAGTGGATTGATAATCATAAACCCAAAATTGGACCTCTATTTGACATTATGAAAGAAAGTAAAAAAGAATTCAAATATGCATTTAAGAGCTTTTTGGAAGTCCAAACAAAAATACCAAGCAGATGTCAAGGCTAAAGCTTTATGAAACAGATTTCCCAAAAAATTCTAGAAGAACATCAGAAAAAGCAAGAAAGCTTGGCTTCCATCTACAGTGGGAGGTGAAACAGGAAATGAAGTAGTCACTGTCATGTGGAGAAAACACTTTGCAGCATTGCTAAACTCATCAAAAAACTGTGAAATTGGCAATTATGTGAAACAAAATATAATCTCACATGGTAATTTTGAAGGGATCAATGAGTTGATGCGCAACAGCTTTAAGACTAAATCTCTGCTACACAAAATATCACTGGATCGTGCAGCTCGCAAAGATGGCATCTTTGCTGAACACATTCTCTATGCCGATACAAGTGTGTGCAACCACCTGAGTAGTCTATTCAATATGTGTTTAATGCATGGAAAAAATTCACAAGATTTTTCCACAGCTGTAAAGTGTTTTGCTCCTTTCAATGTTGGTCATGTGCGCACACCGATTCTATAATGCGCTACTGTAGGGGTAACCATTTTTTGTGCTCTTGTGCATGGCAGTACAGTTGTCATGATGATATAGTGCTTTTGTCCTCTCCATATTGGCCATGTGCAAAACCGATTCTGTAATGCGCTACCGTGTGGCTAACCATTTTTTGTGCCTTTGTGTCTATGATCGCGTCTGTATGGTCCACGAGTCTGCAATAATTATCTTTATCTTTCACTTTTTTATCGTTCAGTTGTTTACCTAAATTTGGATACTAGAATACCTTCATTTCTCTCGCACTGCTAGATCACTTGTACTATCAATTATGTTGGGTGTATGACACTAGAGTTTGGGTGCTGTTAAAATATTTTTCCTGCTATCCGTGTGGTCATGTGCCAACACCTATTCCGTAATGCGTTTTGGCTGTTCATTTTTTGTGCTCCCACGCTCTTTGATTGTGCCTATAGTATGGACATGTGTCTGAAATAAAAAATGTTATTATATTAAGCAACGAGAACGTTAGTGCATTTCCTAGTTATGAAAAAAAGGAACAGTAATAAAGCTTTGAACCTTCACTTGAGAAACTGAATTTCCGAAGGCAGTGCTAGTGCCGCGTGAACACAATGATCCTACATAATATGAAGTGTTTTTCATATTAAAAAAAGTGCTTCCATTCACAATGAGAATAGCCAGACTTCTCAAAACAATGCTGTTTTGCAAGAAGCAATTCAGTTTTTTCAAAGCGTTGTTATTTGTCATTAATTCAAATGGGTGTTACGCTGATCTATTGCTTCGGCTTCAGTGCAAAAGTGCAGGGCTTCTTTAGTAAGAGTAGTGCATTGCGAAACTGTTGTTTAGCAAAAGTTTCTGTTTGTGATGAGGTTGACAATTCACTTCCGACAACTGCAAAGTATGAAACAATTTCTTTTGCTTGGTTGAATGATACAGCTGCCACAGTATGATTTGTAATCACTGCCAGCTGGCTACTTCATGTACTCACTATCTCCTTGTCGATCCACGAATCTCTGTTCGATAAAACGACCCAGTGGTGTAGGAACCGGGGGGCAAGCGCACCCCAAAGTTTTGATTTGGTGAAAATTCGGGAAGAATCCCTTAAAATCTGTGAAAATCTTCACGAAATCGCTTTATGTTTTTACAAAAATGGCGCCCGAAATCAAAGTGCAGAGGTTTTGTTTTGGAGGTTGTTCAATTTGGGCAATAATGGTACTTTAAGTGCTTTGATTTGAAAATGCCAAAATGAAATGCACTCGTTTTTTTGGGAGGGGGGTGTTCGGGCAAGTTTGGCCAAAAATCCTTCGCACTCCCAAAAATTTGCTCCTACATCGATGAAACGGCCCTTTTTATCGTATCAGCAGTCGCTGGTATGCCACAATGAAAAGACACCTCTGTCTTCGATTACTAAGTATAGATGTTATAAACATGCCAAAGAGATTTACGTAATCTCGCATTTTGATAACCATGCCGGAAAGCTTCACTTAATCTCAGAGCTTCATTATCTTCCAGGCTGACCTTTTCGCTTGCCTGCGGGTCTCGAAATACCTCACTCACAGTGAACAGCAATCTCAGACAGACGAAAGCTGAACTGAGTAAACCCTGTTTTCAGAGAAGTTTTATTTCGATCCAACCGATCTCGTTTTATTCTTAACGTTTCAGCGTCAGCTCCAGTCCCGGTTTTGTTTTTAATAACTTATAATGTCTCTGCAATAATACGACATCCACAAAACGAAGAGATCACAGTGCATGTACAGTGGATGGGTCGGCAAAAATCTGCAACAGGTTTAAATCAAACATAGAGGGCAACAAGGTTCAAGAAACCGGTTGTTTGTTCGTCACATGTTGTTCCTGAAAAACGAAGGACTGCTCACCGAGTATTACAACCCGAATTCGGTAAATACAGAAATTCAGTGACGCTTTTTGCAATTGATTTTTCCTGGGGAGGACGCACAAGCGTTGCGATGATTTCAAGCTGTGCAGGGAGACCATGAGTGGGGAAACCCCCGGACTGTGCTGAGGAACTCGGTTTCTACCCGACAAACCCTCGTCTCCAGGCAACAACAAAGAAAGTTGGAAACATGTGGAGCAGGGCCTCCTTACTTTTTGTCCGCGGGCCACATAAGATATTACACAACAGTTCGAGTACCGGACATCTTACGTAATAAGATTGTTTCGGGATACGTTAGAACATTCTACCAAATCATCAAGTTGTTCGTAAATATATTATTTTTTCATTATTGACAAAATGTCTTCGGGGACCGCATTTGGTCCTCGGGCCGTAGTTCGGAGATCCTTGATCAAGAACAATAAATGTTGCTGTAATGCAACAAAATACCGTTGAAGAGCACGATTTTTGAACAGAAACATTTTTGCAGTACTTCGCATTAAAATTTGCAATGAAACTTTGCAAGAAAGAATCGAAAAAGAGTTGAAAGTATCTCCGTTAATCCTGTTCACTAAAGCTCATGTGACCGAGACGGTGATAGATTTGCTCGATTCGATTACATCGTTTCTTTGCCGAAATCTGCGGTTTCTTGTCGGAAAGTCGCCACCAAACGACATACACAAAAGAAAAAGAGCGACCACACCATGGCGCTAAAAAAACTCATTGGAAATCAGTGCGTTGCGCAACAAGTCTCTCTTATCGAGCTGACCAGCAGCTCGTATCCTTTTCGAAAGCAGTGGACAGGCAATGCTTTCGCATTCGATGCTGGAAAGATGGTTTGAACCTGTGCAGTTTCCACATACCTGTAACAAATAAGATAACTTGATAATCTGAAGATACAAACAGCTGCTCGGGAGTCGCTTCCAACTTGCCACTCACATAAAACAGCTTAAAAATGAAACATCTAACTGCACGATGAGAGAACAGTTAACGCTCTCTCCACTTTAAAGGGTTAGATCAGTGATTCTTAACTTTACAAACACGCCGAACCCTTGCGTAGTTTGCCCCAAGATTTTGTCGAACCCCATTTCGCCCAAATAGAACAGAAAGTGGAAATGGGTTACTGAAATGAAACGACTCAACAGTTTATATTTAATTACACAGTAGTTCCAAGCTTTTAGTCATTGTTTAAAATGACTTTCGTCGAGCCCTAAGGGTTCGACCGAACACAGGTTAAGAATCACTGGGTTGGATACTTTTGATGGCCCAAGTTGCTGGTGACGTTTTGCAGTAACAGCCCCGTCCCGAACCGACGAAATCTCAGGTAAAACTGTACTTTGTGATGTTCTACCGAAGAAAATTTGAAAGTTGGACGACGTGCTATCCGTTACGAAAACGTACATTTCGCTCAGAAATTCTGCAAAACTGAAAGTAGACCTACCGGGTTAACCTAAACTTAAGATAGAGCCATCTTAACTTTCGTTACTTTAATTTGATTTCGTCTCATCCTTTTGAGCTTGTGTTCACTTGAACCATGGGATAAGTCAAAGACATGGGTCGTAATCGACACACAAAATCTTAAGTCAACGCGCACAACCGCAGACAATGCCCATTCATCATAACTATGCTGTCAACGCAAGCAATTATGACATCATAGATACACGTAAATAGTTCGCAGCGCCACAGAACCCGAATAATTTTATCACAGGGCACCACGTTGAAAAGAACGTGTGAACAGAGCAGATCTTCGGAGCTTGCGTAATGTTTCGACGGCTTAGTTATGACGGCATCTCTGCATCACTCACGTGTTTTGACGGGAAGCACCATGCTTTGGTGGGGGACACCACGTTTGACAGGGGGCACCATGTTTTTACAGGAGGTCACTGTGCTTTGGTGGGGGACGCCATGTTTCTTGACGGGGTGTACCGTGTTTTGGTGGGGGGCACCATGTTTTGACAGGGGCACCCATGTTTTGATGGGGGTCACTGTGTTTTGGTGGGGGGCGCCGTATTTTGGCTAGGCGTACTGTTTTTGATGTGGGCCACCGTGTTTTGGTGGGGGGCACCATGTTTTGGTGGGGGGCACCATGTTTTGGTGGGGGGCACCGTGTTTT
>Ga0210059_1009417_pt1 | contig 15263 bp, 9 predicted proteins | sample Ectturendosymbi2_FD_188042 | JGI IMG/M metagenome (GOLD analysis project Ga0210059, IMG submission 188042) | Ecteinascidia turbinata endosymbiont from Florida, USA - Sample 2 (SPAdes) (version 2) | ecosystem: Host-associated > Tunicates > Ascidians > Unclassified | place: Key West, Florida... | reverse complement strand
AGGGTCATCGAGAACTTTGCCCGCCGGTTCCAAATGTGCCTGCAGCGCCGGGGAGCTCATTTGGGGCACATTTTTTGAGCGTCAGTGAAACAAAGAGTTTTTGTAGTACAGACTTGAAACTTTGGAGATGTCTGCTACACGGGCTTGACCTAAAGTAGCTGACGGTTTGTGTCAATCTAAATAAAATTTTGGAAGTTATTCGTTTTTTGGTGATGACCGTTTTTTTGTGTCACCCTGTATTAAAATCTATAGTTTTGCTGTAAACTTTCGAGGAATCAACTGACTGGGCTCTGCTTTCTTTTCTTCTGCAATCCTGTTTGCAAATCTATTGTAGTGTCGTGACTTGCAAAAAGTAATACCTTGGTGATAATGTTTCGAACCTGATTGAATTCGAAGCATTGCTTTGAACAAGAATTGGCAAGAAAACCTACATGTATTAATAAGCACAAAATAGTTCAAAATAAGGGGATCCGAGACAAGTGTTTCATTTGACTTTCACTAAATCCACCACTGAACAGCTGTATGAGTAAAGGGAAGTTGCATAATACTCGCTTTTTACTTCCTTTGGAGTGTCACGAATGGTCTGCGGGCGTCGATCAACGCTTACACTGCGCTGTGGGCCACGCAGCTATTTTTGCGGTGAATGCTGGTGGCAGATCAATGGCAACACCGCAGGTGGTACTTCCCCTTGCATCCATTCAGGGGCGGATCCAGCCAGTAATTTTAGGGGGGAGGCGATTTCAGTAATATTTGGCAGTCAGGTCTCATAAGGGCTTCGCTACAGTAAGAGACATGGAGTATACTTCACAACACTGCTGTGACAAAACAATGGACGAAAAAATGCCCTTTAATCGCGAATGCTGTTTTCTGAATTGTATAAAATCATGGTGAATAATGTTACTTTCGTAGGTTCAGAGGGGCGATCGCCCCAATTGCCCCCCTGGATCCGCCCCTACATCTACTCATTATCACAAGCACCTTTTTCAAGTTTTCGGAATGACCTGACCGGGATTCAAACCCAGCCTACCAGGCGCGGACACAGGGGGGATGCAGGCGATGCATCCCCACCACCAGACCTAAAGAGGTGTTCACATGACACTTGATTTCATTGAAAATCATCGCCGAAAATATTTTTGTACTGCATATTACTCGCTAAAGATTCTAAAAATCAACCTATGCTAACAATTAGTCAAAAACGCTTCGTCGTTTCATTAGATGAGCTGGCCTTGTTTATGGAGCCTGATATAAAATAGTCAATGATGGCATGGCTTCCGCAGGGCATGGGGGAAAACGGGCATTTGCCCCCCGCGTAGAAATTGGGATTATGAACCAAAAATTTCTGGAAGAACCTGAAGTCGGCATCTTAATTCCGATTAAGTTATTTGATTCTTGCAATGACAGTTTTTTGCGGGTATGAAACACACACTGCACAAGAGTCAGGTTCACAGTTGTAGTGTCATGCAGTGATGAGCTTGCAGTTCATTCATGTCCCCTCCTTTGCCTGCAGAGGCGGATTGCGAAAGTCGTGAGCGGGTTGTTCTACTGTTGGTATTTATTGCGTAACAATAACATGGCAACAAATCTGCAAAGGTTCACTTTGTATTACGGCAGCAGGCGTTTTGTTGCAAGAGACTGTTGAACGCAGACATCTTGACAAGTAATGCAGCGAGGCAGTGACATGCTGATAGCGGTAAGCCACGTATATTTATACTTTGTAAAAAGAAGCATGAGTGAATCTATAGCAATGCTTCGATAAGTCTGAAAAATCCATTATTAGGTGAGTGTGACCAATGTGCTTGAGTGTCAAACTACACTTGTGCAGGATTCTTTTCACGCAGTATAAAATTACGTGGCTTGTTACAGTGGAATACATCTATGCAGGCTTGTGGGAAAACGTCTTAATTGTTAAAGGTTTAGTTCTAACATCTGAGTGAATACTGAGCGCAAAGCTATATTTCCTGTGGCGAGTTGTCATAATTCATCTGGTCAATGATCTTACCTGACATCAGGTGATTTTGAGTTTTTTCTAATTTAGTTTTGCCTGTACATACTCTCGACTCGTTTTGCCTGACTGATTTGCGATGTAATCGATGTAATTAACTGACTTGGTTTTGAGGTTTGTTTGTTGCTTTCTTTGGACCCTTTCCACTTGGTAGCTTTGTTTTATTCCCCATGCTTTTCTTCTGTTTTTTTTGTTTTCATGTTCCTAATGTTTGATTTCGGCTTAATGTTAATTTTCTTTTTGATTCATTTCTATTTGTCTTAGTTTAAAAATGTTTTTTGATTTTGTTTTGTCATTTCATGCTGGCATGATTATCTGTATCTTTCTTGTTTTCGGGTGTTCCTTTTATTTATTCTTTTTCCTTTTTTGGGTTCTTATATGACTGCTGTGCAGCTATACTATCGCTCATATTCTTTTACATGAATACTGCCAGCAGTCCTCCTGTGTTTCAGGTTGGGTACACGACAAACAACTGGTAAGCTTGTGCCACGAATTGCTACGGCCCAGCGACACGTTCCGAGGACTGTCTAACCACTACATCGTTATCAAGAATCTTCGCAGAGCGTCAGTGTTGAGCTCTGATAGGAGGGGCTACATGGTTTCCATCTGCGTTGAGATCTCCTCAATGTGCCTTGGCAGCTGGAAGGACGTACTATTTGTTGCTTCGCTTACTTGTTGTCGTTATTGCTCATTGATTTGGCTTTTGTTGTCGAATTTTGTGTGGGTTTAACGCAGTCTTGCTATGTAACGGAAGGTTTTGGGATGGTTTTACTTCCGCTACTTCCGTGACCAGTCGCGACCATCCGTAGACCCACCGCGTGGCTGTGCCAATGAATTCTTGCAAGCACGTTAGCTTACACCAGAGGTGGGCAAACTACGGCCCGCGGGCCGCATGCGGCCCGCGAGGGCATTTTGTGCGGCCCGCAGGGCAGTCACACGTACATAGATAGTACATGTTTGGAGTCTATGTTAAAGTAATTTAATCGATAAGATTAGAATTATCAAGATTTTTTCCACACGTTTCATTCGAAACCGCATTTTTACTCAACCGGAAGTGACTGTTGTTACCTTCATTTTGTGGTAGCTCATGTAAAACATTTTAAAGTTTTCAAAGCGGTTACAGATGTAATATATGTAATACGAGCATGCGGCCCTCGGTAGCAATAAAATCTTCTTTGCGGCCCTCCGTTGAAAATGTTTGCCCACCCCTGGCCTACACCACTTACGCATCCTGTGTAACCTACTGAACTGTTATTTTGTTTGCTACGTCACTGTACTCTTGGTGGTTTGTTTTGGTAAGTTGTTCCTACCGTGACCTTTTCCTTTCCAATGTTAAGTGGGCAGCTGGGTTTCCAATTTTGATTAGATTTTCTTAATTGGTAACTTTACTGTTTGTGGGTTTTATTTTTACTCTATTCATACTTCATGCACTTCGCAGAGCTGATGATGCCTATATCGTAGGGGAAATATATACTCTGTAAGATCTTAAAGTGTCTGATTCTTTGCTGAGAAAAGGGTTTTTTCCATAGACATTCATCTGGTCAATTTTGCAAAACCTGCGTGGTGTTCTAATTGTAGTAAGTTTGTCCGTAGTCGTGTCAACATACGAGTCTACTTAATTGTCCGGTTGTAAGTGTAGCAAGCAGTGCCAGATTAACCATTAGGCAAACTAGGCATGTGCGTTGAGGCCACGATAAAATACAGGCCACTTGTGTCAGGAACACATTTAAATTTGAGCTATGGAAAACTTAAAATATTTTTTGATGAACTTATTGTTGCGAAATTAATCTACTGTATTTATTGTTTGAGGGTGTTCACGACTGTTTCCCCCTCCAGTAATTCTGTACGACTGATGATGTCTAAAAATAGAACGGCTTGTCTGAATGTGAGAACTTTGCGGGGTTTCATACAATAGAAATAGTAAGTAAAGTTTATCTCCCGGGAACTCCAAGAGCCGCCGCGCCTTTGTTTCTTTTCTTCCGTGGACATGTCACTCACTAAATCCAATAGGTCAATCTGCAGTGGATCGTTGCGTTGAAACTGTTTCATACTTTGGGTTTCTGAACCAGGTTTACAACTTTTTTTCAAGTTCTACAAATCGATGGGGGATTCTGCTATCCTATGTAAAACAGGAGCCTGGTTGTCTTGTTCAGTGGCGGATTAAGGAGGGTGCTGACTGGGCTGCAACCAGGGGCCCCCAATCCCTAAGTTGGCTAAAAAGTTAAAATGTGAGCTATACACAATACGCTGTATAAATATACCATCGCCAAATGGAACAAATAAGTAGGCGTTCTGTGCTCACTCATTGGAATTGCTTCGTTGACATAGAAGTAGTCGATTCTTTGGGGTGTGGTCTGGCCTACACTCACTAGCAAGTTAATACACCCAGGTCTAAAAATTAAGGTATTCCATCCGCTTGTCTTACTTTGGTTTCCGATGCGCATGCAGTATCCACATCATTTGAACATCGGTCATGCAGACAGCACCGAAGGAAGTTGTGAACTTGTTAAGTGGTGTCACGTCTCAACAATGGTGAAAGTAATAGATTTAGCCTAGAATAATAAATCGTGGTGTTATAAGGCAGGACTGCCAGAGTTGGTACATACGCCACGTGTATATCCTCGTGTACTTTCATGTATTGTATTTGTGTGTTCTTTTTTACTGCGATGCATGTTTGAAGTCTAGCGCGTTGCGTATGGGAGTGAAGACCTTACGGCTTACACAATACACAATGTCAACTGGTAGTTTAATACCAATTCTGGTACTATTTACTACCAAGATGCAAGTTTGGCCATTTTGGTACATATTACTTTTATGTGAATTGCCATTATTTCGTACAATTCTTGATAACTGACTTAAAACAGAAAAAAAACGCAATAATAAAAAGAAAAGTCAGCAGATATCGAGTTACTTAAAACGTTAACTGATAATAAGAATGAAGCCGTATCACGCACGTCTTAGTTCTGTTCACATTTCGTTCAAGTAACTCTAAGTTTGCTCACGCTGAACTCCATGAATCATTCGGTTTAAGACTTTAGTAAGTCGTAACATGTGCTTTTAGTTAAAAAATTCTTAAGTGCAGTAGAAAAATGAAAACAATTCAGTGATGTTATGTCTTATGAATCAACGTAAAATCATACGTAATAAGTGAAAGTGAGTTTCCACGACAGGTATTGATAAGTGAGTGCATGCTCTTATTTTACTAATAGTCTTGCTGACTTGTCATTGATTGTGAAGAGAAAAATGAAATACTGAATTGCAATGAGTACAATTATTACTTTTTTACCATATCAACTTAAGACATATCAAACTGGCCTATTATGGTAGGTAATGTTTGGTTAAATTTTGGTTAGGTTAGTTTTAAGGTTAGGTTAGTGTTATTTTGGTCGGGAATCTGATTTTTCTGAAAATAATTTTTAAAGAAAATTTTATCAACCTCAAAATTGTTATTTGGATGTATGTATATACACTTAAAAGCACTAGTGTTTCTGTATGCTTTCGAGGAATCAGTCGACTGCCATCTGCTTTCGTCTTTTTGCGATGATTCAAACTTGCACATATCTCTATTCAAGTATGTACTTTCCACGATGGGTGTAAGCAAGGAATCGATCAGCAAATTTTTATTATGAAATCGATTTCACGTAAAATTACGCATCCTTAGTCCTTATTCAAATAGAATCATGAGTCAATGTTTGTTCTCAGATTCTATTTGAGTAAGGACTGAGGATGCGTAATTTTACGTGAAATCGATTTCCTATTAAAAATTTGCTGATCGATTCCTTGCTTACACCCATCGTGGAAAGTACATACTTGTATATATATAGAGTGGAACTCCGCTAGCACGACCACCCACTGGACGGCACTCAATTGGTAGTGTTAGAGGGACTGGGGTGGTCGCGTCACACTTGCTTTCATAAAGGTTTCATGTAGGCTATTATCATGATCACTTCATTTCTACAAGTCTTTCCTTGATTGAAAGTTATTTAGCTTTGTCTTACGTGCTGCCTGAACGTATCGTTACTGTAAAATCACACAACAGAAAGTCGATATCGGCAGTACAAATTCCAGAAGAGTTTACAGTATAAGTCTGTTACGTCATATTGGCATTTACTGCGCTTGCACTCACGCCTGCATCCCTGTATCCACGATGCTTCAGGACCAGGGTTGCCAGATTGGCCATTGCACGGCCAATTTCGAAAAAATTGGCCATTTTTTAACTGCGCTGGCCATGAAAAAACGCATTTGGCCATTTTGTAAAATTTCGCCATTTTTTCGGTTTGTCACTGTAACATTAAGTTTTCATTAAATATTTTGTCTTGTATTTTTTGGACCGTATTCATGTCACTCGTTGTTACAGTAACACCGTGGCACTTCAACCTTTCATTGCTTTGAAGTGTGTAGTAATGATTTAGCCCTTGCAGTCAGTAGATTTTGTACAGATCAGTCAGTGATAATCTCTTAGTTACCATTGGTATCTGCTGCACTTGTACTGCTGCACTCGGTTGTGTGACTGATAATATTAAAGTATTATTTTGCATTTTTGGTAAGATATTACTTTTAGAAGTTTCTCATCACTTTTGCGGTAACACTCTGCAGTAACTTCAACCTTGTAATGTTCAAAGCGTGTAGTATGTATTTAGTCCTTGCAATCTTGTAGATTTTGTGCAAGTGTTTCAGTCATGAGTCAATGTTTGTTCTCAAGTGTTCCTGCCGTTTCGTTCATATGTGAACTTACTGATGGTTTTGAGCATGTGGTAACTCATTATGATCATCAACTTAATGCAGTTCATGGCTTTAATCTTTTGTTGGTATATTTGGAGCACAAGATCAAGAGAATTACAGCCTTGTCGTTGAAGTAGAAAGTTAATTTAAAATTGCTTAATCGAGAAATGGGTCAGAATGGAAGCATGTATCTGCAATAGTTTTTGATATATGGTTCTAAGTTTTATTAAGATAAATGAAGACAAGTTGTAACAGGTAATTTTAAGTTTACGGCAGAAATTGCTGTTTTAAGATAAAAACTTGCTTCTTTGGCAAAACCACATTTTTTCGGCAAAAACTATACTGCCTCCGAACAATTTGAGACACCTATGAATATGGAAATTACCATAGTTAAAACATTTTGTGATTTTGGCCATAACGTTTTCAAAAAACAGCCATTTTTGCCATTTTGTATCAGGATTTTGGCCATAAGCTACGAAAAAATCTGGCAACCCTGTTCAGGACAACGTAATGCAGCTGAGCAAATGCTGCTGCCAGGTTACCAGTTTTCCAACGTAAAGATACCGATAGAATATGGTCGTTGTGTTACGCGGTGCTCGATTAGCAGTTTTGTAACAGCTGGACTTTGGCCGCGGCCTGGATACCGGGGTGGTCGCGTTAGTGAAACAAAAGGTAATGCATTAGCATAGGGAAAACAGCGTTGAAGTGGTCGTGATAGCGGAGTGGTCGTCGACAGGGGGACACTGTGTATTCACAACATTCCACCGGTGTTTTGTGAAAATTTATCGATATGGTTTCAAGCCTCCAGCAAGAAATAGACCTGAAATCAATGAATTGCGTTAATATTGTGACGTCATATTAGTTAACGATTCGTTTTTTTGCTCAAGCTTATTGTGTTTCAATAATACAAATACTTCAGTCCGTTCATTTATTTTTTTCCCTATTAACGACAGTTTTATATATATATAGAAAGGGCCCCTTTCTACGTTTCAGCCAGGGGCCCCACACAACCTTAATCCGCCCATGGTCTTGTTCCCAAACACCCATCCGATACCCGATTATGTGCCAGAGCGGATGCCACTGAGGCTGTATTTAGAGCACATGAGCAGTTTCAGAGTTCTCTTCAGGAAATTGCAACTGATCATAATCAGATTGGAAATACTCGAAATGAGGCAAACGCTTTGGCAAATGAAATGGATACCAAAGAAGTAGCTTTTATGTGTGAACTTTGGAATGACATATTGCAGCGCTTCAATAAATGCAACATATTGCTTCAGAGCTCTAGCACTGAGCTTACCACCGCTGATGGTCTTATGAAAAGTCTTGATCAATTTGTAACTGTATGTAGAGAAAAAAGTTTGACTCTTATGATGTGAAAGCTTATGACCGCAATGGAAACAAATCTTATAAGTTTGAAAGTGAATCACGCCTAGCACCAAAACGCAAGAAGAATTTTAGTGAAGGAAGTGCTGTTGATTCTTTGCAAGAAATGACAGGAGTCAACAAGATCAAAGTCAGCACTTTTTATGTTATTATTGACCAACTCAACAATGCTTTGAAGCAACGCATTAAACCATATTCATTTGCGCAACTGCGTTTTGGCGTTCTAACCGAATTTGATTCGATGTCCAATGAAGAAAGACTTGTTGATTTATCCAAAAGATCTCTTTCGAATTCTACTCGGAATTCTGACAGTTTATTTGCTGGTACAAGGAACAGTCAAAAAAATACAGCAGAAAAGAGTCAACAGGCAATGCTCAACATATTTTCAAATTGTTCCACACAAATGGAGTCTACACTGCATTCCCAAATACCGAAGTAATTTATAGAATATACTTATCACTTATGTCTACTAATTGCTCTGGAGAGCGTTGGTTTTCACAGCTTGCTCGAATTAAGAATGTGAAGCCATCTACAATGAGTCAGGACCGCCTTGGTGTACTGCCACTTCTGTGTTTTGAAAGAGAGCTGCTACATGAAATTGGTTTTAGCTCAGTTATCGATCAACTTGCTAGGATAAAATCAAGAAAAGTTACAATTTAATTTATTAGGCACTAATTATTATGTAAGTACATCGAGTGACATTTTTAGCTTGTACTTCTAAATACTAAATTTTCTTAAGAAATGAATGTTTACTAAAATAGCTTTTTTGTTTTTTTATTTAGTCTTGTCATTAGTTCAGGCCACACTTGAAATATGCCTTGAGGCCACGAAAGCCTTAATCCGGCACTGGTAGCAAGGTTTTATTGATCGCTTTGGACGAGATCCCAGACGTTTGCAGCTCTTGTTTCTAAGTCAGGGTTCCTCAAACGGGGCCCTCGTTCCCCCTTGGGACCCACGGAAGCTGTTCTCTGGGGGCACGTGCAGAGGGCGAGCAGGGGCCACGAGCAGAGGCAGATGCCAAAACCAGGTATTTTTATTGAACAGCAGGGGGCCACAAGTGTTGAGAGTTTTTTGAAGGGCGCCACGGCTCATGAAAGTTTGAGAACCACTGTTCTAAGTGATATTGACGAGTCTTGCTAGCTGGATCCCGGAATCAGGGGAGAGCAACGGGGCAATTCCCCGTCAAAATTTTCAAAAACATGTTCAGTTGTTAGTTCAGTTAGATATATCAGCTGGGTGCGGCCCTACTTGCTAAGTAAAATAAAATCATGATTTGTGGTTTCTTTGATATCATAGCAATCCAATGCTTCTTTCTTTACAAATCATGGCATTGCTTACTTAAAAAGAAATGCCCTGCGTTGAAAATCTGCAGATAGCCTACTGTGTAAATTGTCGTAATACTAATATACCTGGCTATTGCTGACAACGAAGCGTTTTTTGTGATTATTACCGTAACATGGGGCATATTATTTGTAGTGTAGAAAGGATAAAGCGTTTCGTGAACGAACATTTGCACTGCATCGTCAGCAATGTTCCCTGCAAGGTGCGCAAATACTCAGGACCACCAGAACTGTTGCGCAGTGAAATCTCATTCTCGCGCACTTGCAACATTCCAAAATAATGGAAACTACCTCGAAAACAAGGAGCTATTTGAATGAAATGTGTATTTTGTTCGCATTTTGATAAGATTGTGTATTTATTATGCAATTTACAAAGTTCGTAATTCATTGAAAGCTCCACTTACTCCACCCTAAAATATCATGCTCACTAAAACAAATATTTGCTCAGCGTAAAAGTATTTTAGAGGGAACACTGATCCTCAGCAATTTGGAAATGATGAAGAAAATGCCGACGTTGCCCCCACCAGGAAAAATTTCTGCGCACGCCAATGAATAATCGCGCTTTCTCGCTTTCGTTTTTTCGTGCTTTCACTCATTACGAATTGTTTGTTTCTTTCTGTTCTCTTAATTTCGGTTGCAAAATAAACACAATCAACCCGCAGCTTGTTATTATTTCATCAAAATTACCTGCAATAGCAAATGTTACACACGAATTACCAAGGTGTTGCACACTATTCCAAACAACAATTAAAAGCTATAGGGTTCCTCTTTTGAAGAGCACTGATCTAAACCGCATCCAAGTGACTACCCTCACTTGCTGCAACATACAAGTTAAACAGCGCTACTGCACTATGCTGGCTACTGCCACCGATAACTGTGCTGTAACAAACGTAATCGACAATGCGAAAAAGTATTATGTCGTCACGTGAACTTTTTATCTCGAGCCCTCGATGTACCTGCGCCGACGCCAGTGAATAAGACAGATCGCTGTTATGTGCCACGTTGCTTGTTGGTTCCGTAGCGGTGCAGTGTTAAGTTTTATCACTCAAGCTTCTTCTTAAACCAACCTTAGACTTGTTTCTTCGTAAATGTAAGTATGCGAAAGTGGTTGATTTACGCATTATGGTGCTGTGAAGTATTGGGTTCATTGCAAATCGACATCGCATCCCCCCACAAAATTAGCCTGTGTCCGCTACTGCAGCCTACCAGCATCATTGGCGCTCGCTCTATCTCGTAAGACCTGACAGTCACAGTGGTCAAAATTGTATGACAACCAGTTCATAATGATACCGTCGTCCAAAAGGTATTATTAAAATACAAATAGTGATGCAAACATCATAATATCAATTGTGAATCACTATTAGATGATTAATACTACGTATGTTAACAGCACATAAGTTGAATTTCACATCCAACCGATAAACTTTTCTTTGAACTATTTCCTTTAACACCTAATTTGTTAAATGGTTATTACTTGTTTCAAACTGGGCTGCCGCCTCTGCGTCACGGGAGCCTGAGCAGGGAGTTGAGAGCCGCGGACTGCCGAACTCTGCGCTCCAGGAACATTCTGGTCAGCGATAGTTGCTTTGCGTCCGACTATAGCAGCCCTGTCGCCACAATGTGTTTGTTTTCGTGTTACTCTTAATTCTTACTTTTTTAATCAGATCATCTTGTTCTGAAGCATCAATCCATGTCAGACTATTCAAGTTCAGTTTGAAAGCTTGTTGCACATATTCGGCAATCTGTTCCACCTGGATTTAAAAAAATCCCGGGATGACATCAAACGCTTAGAGTCTTGCTAGTTTGTTTAATGTGGCATAAATGCAAGCAAATTTGTAAAATGTTTAGTTTGAAACACCTATCGGCCATCTTTACATTCCAAAAAATCACTTTACTTGGGTTACAGTATTAGGAAAAGTAAAAGCCGAATATTGGAAGGCTGCGTTATCAATCGCCCGTACTTCCTCTTGGTCACACCAAGGCTGTGTGAAAGAATTGCGCTTAAGTGTGAAAGCAATAGGAAATGATAGATGCTCTTTACCTTAAGATCAATTACCCAGCACGATACACATTTATTTCAAAGGAGTGTCCATTCTGCCAACATGTGCAGACGATTAGCCAAAGGAATGAAAAAGGGGAGTCTCTTTCTCAAAATTTGAAAAGACCAAGTTCTTGTTAAAATTATCAGGCGTTTTGCGGAAAAACAAAAGCTGCCACAAAAACATCACCTTCGTGCAGGTTTTTTAAGGTGTTTTAGGGACCCGATTCGGGTCCCTACAGAGAAACTTATCATCGGGTCCCTAGAATCAGAGAAATCGGGTCCCTACAGATCAATACTGGGTACCTAACATTTTCTTTAAAATAAAAACTGCCTTCTTGAGTTTAAGAGTTTTTTTCAACCTCTCAAAAACGGTTTTGGAAAAACAATCTATATTTTGTTTTTTCGAGTTCGCCTTTCTACTGTTAGCTCCTGGCTATAAGTTGCACAAAAATGCAACACTGTTAAATTATCATGCCCGTGACGTTATTGTAAATAGCAAAAAGCAAACATAAAACTGGGCACTGCCAATTTTTATTCTTCCTTCCGCTGGTGGGAATAGTTCCATTTTTCACTGTAAAACCGGTCGCAATCTTAAGTTAAACAACAGTCATATGTGTCAGGAGTGAGCAAGCGTCTTCAACAGAAGTCATTGGCAGAAAACCAAAAACAGCAGCGAGCCGCAAAATCACTTTGTAGTGTCAAATACAGTTCGTTAAAGAAGGCAAGTTTTTCATAGAATGACCTACATCAAATCGCGTAGACTCCTGGTAACTAACCATACGAATTCGTGTAAACACGTTGATAAACGAAACAAACATTAAATATGAGGCAACAACTCTTTATTATTTGAGATATTGCTATTCAGCTAGAAGAGCCATCCAAAACATGTCGGCGAGGCGCAGTTTGCCCACCATTGTTATATGTGATTTCTGCCATGATTAATCAAGCTCAAGCAGTGGTTTTAAAGTAAGTTCTTTGATAATAAAAAAAGCAAGGTTGATAGTAAAAGTACTTTCTGAAAGAACTTTTCGAACGACAGTTTTTTAAAAAGCCAATCGCACCATGATTCAGATGAAAAGTTTCACGTATTTTTCGCCATCAAGAAAACGTCAAGATTTGTCATCTGATCCTTGGTCAGCCTCCAGGGTTATTTTTCCAATGATATTGGCAAACAATTTTTCCATGCCAACTTAACTTGACGCCATTGGCTACATGGTTCATTGTCCTAGCTGGGATATTTTCCTATTCACAAAAATGGGTTTAAATTTAAATGCAAAAAATTCCCTGATCTTATTTTGTTTTGCAGTGGCATCGAGACCATAGGCATAGCCAGGGGGGCCAAAGGGGTCATGGCTCCTCCCGAATTTCCAGAATATCTTGCCGTTTTGTGCTTCGAGAGGCGGTGTCACAAACCAAATAGTGTTGCTCGCTCAAACTCAAAACATTTGGCCTCTCCCAAAATTTTGGGTTGGCTACGCCACTGATCGAGACAAGAATTTGTTTGAAAAATCAGTTGAATTGATTAAGCTATTGCGTTCTACTTTGCCAACAGCATATGAAAAGATATTGCACTTATTTATCATAGGGGGTTTTCTGGCCACCCAGGTTATCGTTACGTCGTGTAAATCATCCTTTTTTTTTCCTAACTATAATGGATGCACAAGATTGCCCATTCACATGTTAAACGTTTCTAAATGGCAGACCACCTAATTCCATGTTTCAGCACAGAAGTGTTTTCTGGTATTTTTTTGTCTTAAGGGTGAATATTACACCAGTTTTGCAATTCAGTAAAAATAAAATCTACGAGGTAGTTCACGCTAAATTGTTTTTACTGAAATGTTTGTTTACTACAGAAACATCTAGTGATAAAAATATTTCAAAAAATGTTTAGATACTTTCAGAGTGTAGAAACAAACCTTAGAATTTACCTTTCTTTTTCCTTCAAGAGAAAAGCTTCTTCGAACAAATAAAGTTCCAAGTGCGAACCCGAACTGTTGCTTTACATAATCCATACACTCATATCTTCGGGGCATAGGAACTCTCTGAAATCAAAAAATTAAAACAAAGTAATATACAGATTTTTGAACAAATTACCAACTGTTTGCATAGGTAAGCGTGGAAATTTGCAAACATGCACTCACGGTATAAGATCAGAGTTAGTGGATAAAAGGTAAAATATGTTTCCTAATGGAACTGAGAAGTGTTGCTGCTGATGTATACGAAAGGCATTTTCTAAAGATATTATCAAATATTTGTCAATTATCTGTCGTCTGATGGCACGGAAAGCACGCCACCAGCGTTGCCAGCCCAAAAATTTTGGAGGGCCACAATGTTTGATTTTAGGCGAATAACACTATTTTGTTTGGGATACCGCCTCTCGGCACAAAATAACTATATGTTCTAAAAATTTGGGGAGAACATGGCCCCTTAGGCCCCCTGGCTACGCCTATGAAGCACGTCAACTAGCAATAATTCGTCGTTAACAAAGATTTTGCGGTCTGTCTTGATTTGAACCCTTAACTTTGTGTTGAATATTTAATTTGAAAGCAGCCGACGCCACTGAGATTTCTAAAAGAAATAAAAAATGAGATTCCGAATTGGAGTTGACCGATTAAATGCTAAAACACTATCTGACATGACGGTCGAACTGCAAATGCAGCTATATCATATATACAGGTTTTGCTGCGTCTCAGCCACAGACAATTTGAATCGCACCTAAATAAAAGTTCTTGTTGTACCTTTGCAAACAGTAAGTCATGCCCTAGTTCAGTGTGAGGGCTTGAAACAAAAACAAAGATAATCGGTTCTAGATCATAAGGTTTTGTCAGTTGGGAAGACAATACCCAGGGCCGGTTTAAGGGCGGAGCAACGGGGGCAATTGCCCCGGGCCCTCCGCTCCAAGGGGGCCCCCCGTGATGACATTTATTTGTTTTAAATAAAATATTCAGTTGAAATGAATAAAACATTCAGTTCAAAAATTGACGTGATTTAAAAGAGATACAAGAATGCAAACTCTGTATTCCGATGTTGCGATGAGTATCATAATTTCTCTGCAAGTTCGACTTTCTGCCAGTTTTAGTAAGCACTACTGAATATAAATATTTTCGGTTTTGTTCAGTGCAAATATATTTGAATTTTGCTTGTAACTTTTATTTCTTTTGGCATGTGTTTATCTACTCGAGCATCACGCCTACTGCACAAATGTCGCGAAAACGCCACTATTTTCGTGCTTAAGCAGCAAAGCTAGTTCTGCTGTGGTTGAGGTTTGGTATCAATGATTCCGTAATTTCTTGTACCGTCTGGAGGTAACCGCAGCCGAACTGCGGCCTTTGTTTCGTCATATAGGGTAACGTATGGCAGAAACGCACTTTTCTTCCGATGGCTACTATTCTTGTGTTACATCTTAAACATACGCAACTATTCAAGCCACATATAATTGCGTGGTCCGTCAGAAAAGCTTTTTGATCAGTCGATTTGCAGAACGAAAGAGCAGAAACGAGATTACAGCGTTTAGCTAGCGCGATGCCGAAATCTGTAATCCCATCAGCAGCTAAAAATAATGGTAATGGTAATGGTTTATTGTTTCATATGACTCAGCCAATAAGCAGAAGCACCATAAAAGCCATCGCATGCAGTAAACCAACCATTAGTGAACATTAGAGCAAATGAGAATACAATGGCACAATAGTTGATCAGTGTAAACAAAGAGGGGCGCTGTGTCACATAGGATTGGCGAAAGACCGTGGCGGTCATCTGGTCAACCAACCCCGTTTAT
>Ga0210059_1009416_pt1 | contig 15264 bp, 6 predicted proteins | sample Ectturendosymbi2_FD_188042 | JGI IMG/M metagenome (GOLD analysis project Ga0210059, IMG submission 188042) | Ecteinascidia turbinata endosymbiont from Florida, USA - Sample 2 (SPAdes) (version 2) | ecosystem: Host-associated > Tunicates > Ascidians > Unclassified | place: Key West, Florida... | reverse complement strand
TGCTTGCACAAAGTGCACTGCATGCGCACAGTGGTCTGCATGCATTCCTTGCGTACAGTACACTGCATGCACTGCTTGCACACAGTGCACTGCATGCACAAAGTACACTGCGTGCCCTGCTTTGACATAGTGCACTGAACGATCTGCTTGCACACAGTGCACTGCATGCACTGCTTGCACACAGTGCACTGCCTGCACAAAGTACACAGCATGCACTGTCTTCACACAGTGGACTGCATGTGCACAGTGCACCGCATGCACACAGTACACTGCATCCCCTGCTGGCACATAGTGCACTGCATGCACACAGTATACAGCATGCAATGCTTACACAGAGTGCACTTGTAGCACACAGTGCCCTGCATGCACACAATATACTGCAAGCACTGCATGTACACATTGCACTGCATGCACACAGTGCACTGCATGCACACAGTGCACTGCATGCACACAGTACACCGCATGCACTACTTGCACATAGTGCACAGCATGCACACAGTCCACTGCACGCACTGCTTTCACACAGTGCCCTGCCTGCACACAGTACACTGCATGCACTGCTTGCACGCAGTGCACTGCTTTCACGCAGTGCACTGCTTGCACACAGCTCACTGCTTGCACCCAGTGCACTGCTTGGACCGAGTGCAATGCCTGCACTCAGTGCAATGCCTGCACACAGTACACTGCATGCACTGCTTGCACACAGTGCACTACCTGCACACAGTACACTGCATGCACTGTCTTCACACAGAGGATTGCATGTACACAGTGCACCGCATTCACGCAGTCCACTGCATTCACTGCTTGCACACAGTGCACTGCATGCACACAGTGCATTGCATGCACACACTCCACCGCATGCACTGCTTGCACATGGTGCACTGCAAGCACACAGTGCACTGCATGCACTGCATGCACTGCTTCCACGCAGTGCACTGCCTGCACACAGTGCACTGCAAGCAATGCTTGCACACAGTGCACTACCTGCGCATAGTTAGTTGCCTGCACACAGTACACTACATACACTATTTTCACACAGTGCACTGCATGTAATCAGTGCAGTGCATGCGCACAGTAAGCAGCATGCACTCCTTGCACAAACTGCAGTGCCTGTCGACAATCCACTGAATGCACTGCCTGCACACAGTGCACTGTTTGCACGCAGTGCACATCGTAAACACAGTGCACTGCCTGCATAATGTGCACTGCCTGCACACTGTGCACTGCATGCACTGCTTGCACACAGTGCACTGCCTACACAAAGTACACTACATGCACTGTCTTCACACAGTGCACTACATGTACACAGTGCAATACATGCACACTGTGCACTGCATGCACTCCTTGCACACAGTGCACTGCATGCACACAGTACACTGCATGCCCAGGTGGCACATAGTGCACTGCATGCACACAGTATAGTGCATGCAATGCTTGCACATAGTGCACTTGATGCACACATTGCACCGCATGCACTGCCTGCACACAGTGCACCGCTTGCACACAGCGCCCTGCATGCACACAGTACACTGCAGGATCTGCTTGCATGGTGAGGGTTAGGGTTTAGGATAAGGGTTAGGGTTGGGGTTCGGGTGGGGGTTACGGTTACGTTGAGGGATGTGTTAGAGTTAGGGATTTGGTTAGGGTTAGGGTTTGCACTAAATGCTCACAGTAGGCAGCATGCTCTGCTTGCACACAGTGCAGTGCCTGCACACAATCCATTGCATGCACTGCTTGCACACAGTGTACTGCATGCACAGAGTACACTGCATTCACTCCTTGCACACAGTGCACTGCCAGCACCCAGTGCACTGCACGAACTGCTTGCACACAAGGTACTGCATGCACACAGTACACTGCATGCAGTCCTTGCATACAGTACACTGCATCCACTTCATGCACACATTGCACTCCTTGCACACAGTGCACCGCATGCACACAGTGCACAGCCTGCATACAGTACACGGCATGCACTGCCTGCACACAGTGCACTGCATACACTGCTTGCCCACAGTGCATTGCCATCCCCCTGTGGACTGCACGCACTGCTTGCACACAATGCACTGCATGCACACAGTGCACTGCATGCACTGCTTGCACATAGTGCACTGCATGCACACAGTACGCTGCATGCAGACATTGCATATAGTACACTGCATGCCCTGCTTGCACACAGTGCACTTCGTGCACACAGCACACTGCATGCACAGAGTGCACTGCCTACACACAATACACTGCATGCACTGTTTGCCCACAGTGCCCTGCATGCACACAATATACTGCATGCACTGCATGTTCACATTGCTCTGCATGCACACACTGCCCTGCATGCACACAGAACACCGCATGCACTGCTTGCATATAATGCACTTCATGCACAATGTTCACTGCATGCACTGCTTCCACGCAGTGCACTGCCTGTACACAGTGCACTGCCTGCACACAGTGCACTGCCTGCACACAGTGCACTGCAAACACTGCTTTCACACAGTGCCCTGCCTGCACACAGTACACTGCATGCACTGCTTGCACACAGTGCACTGCATGCACATTGCACACTGCATGCACTGCTTGCACACAGTGCACTGCCTGCGCACAGTGCACTGCCTGCACACAGTGTACTGCGTGCAGTGCTTGCACACAGTGCACTGCCATCACCAATTGCACTGCACGCACTGTTTGCACACAATGCACTACATGCACACAGTGCACTGCAAGCACACAGTACACTGCATGCACTGCTTGCACAAAGTGCACTGCATGCGCACAGTGGTCTGCATGCATTCCTTGCGTACAGTACACTGCATGCACTGCTTGCACACAGTGCACTGCATGCACAAAGTACACTGCATGCCCTGCTTTGACATAGTGCACTGAACGATCTGCTTGCACACAGTGCACTGCATGCACTGCTTGCACACAGTGCACTGCCTGGACACAGTACACTGTATGCACTGTCTTCACACAGTGCATTGCATGCACACAGTGCACTGCATGCACGCAGTGCACTGCATGCACACTGCACTGCATGCTCACAGTGCACTGCATGCACACAGTACACTGCATGCACTGCTTGAACATAGTGCACTGCATGCACGCAGTCCACTGCATGCACGCAGTCCACTGCATGCAGTCCTTGCACACAGTACACTGCATGCACACAGTACACTGAATGCACTGCATGCACGCAGTGCACTGCTTGCATACAGCTCACTGCTTGCAACCAGTGCACTGCCTGCACACAGTGCAATGCCTGCACACAGTGCACTGCATGCACTGCTTGCACCCAGTGCGCTGCCATCGCACAGCACACGGCATGCACTGCCTTCACTCAGTGGACTGCATGTACACAGTGCACCGCATGCACACAGTACACTGCATGCACTGCTTGCACACAGTGCACTGCTTGCACGCAGCTCACTGCTTGCACGCAGTGCACTCCTTGCACACAGCTCACTGCTTGCACCCAGTGCTCTGCTTGCACCCAGTGCACTACCTGCACACAGTGTAATGCCTGCACACAGTGCACTGCATCCAATGCTTGCACACAGTGCACTGCCTGCACACAGTACACTGCATGCACTGTCTTCACACAGTAGACTGCGTGTACACAGTGCACTGCATGCACACAGTGCACTGCATGCACTTCTTGCACACAGTGGACTGCAGGCACACAGGGCGCTGCATGCACACAATGCATTGTATGCACACACTACACCGCATGCATTTCTTGCACATAGTTAACTGCAAGCACACTGTGCACTGCATGCACTGCTTCCACACAGTGCACAGCCTGCACACAGCACACTGCATGCACTGCTTGCACACAGTGAACTACCTGCGCGTAGTTTCCTGCCTGCACACAGTACACTGCATGCACTATTTGCACACAGTGCACTGCATGTAAACAGTGCACTGCATGCACACACTACACTGCATGCACTGCTTCCACATAGTGCACTGCATGCACACTGTACACTGCATGCACTGCTTGCACACACTGCACTTCATGAACACAGTACACTGTATGCACTGCTTACACACAGTTCCCTGCCTGCACACAGTACACTGCATGCAGACAGTGCACTGCTTGCACAGAGTGCACTGCTTGCACAGAGTGCACTGCTTGCACACTGTACACTGTATGCTCTGCATGCACTGCACGCACACAGTACACTGCATGCACTGCATGCACACAGTGCATTGCATGCACACAGTGCATTGCATGCACACAGTACACTGCGTGAACTGCTTGCAGAAAGTGCACTGCATGCCCACAGTACACTGCATGCCCTGAATGCACACAGTGCACTGCATACACTGCTTGCCCGCAGTGCACTGCCAGCATCCAGTGCACTGCACACACTGCTTGCACACAATGCACTGCATGCACACAGAGCACTGCATACGCACAGTGCACTGCATGCACTGCATGCACTGCATGCACTGCATGCACTGCATGCACTGCATGCACACGGTACGCTGCATGCAGTCATTGCATATAGTACACTGCATGCACTGCTTGCACGCAGTGCACTTCATGCCCACAGCACAGGGCATGCACACAGTGCACTGCCTGCACACAATACACTACATGCACGGCTTGCACACAGTGCCCTCCATGCACATAGTATACTGCATGCACTGCATGTCCACAGTGCACAGCATGCACACAGTGCACTGCATGCACACAGAACACTGCATGCACTGCTTGCACATTGTGCACTGCATGCACACAGTACAAAGCAGGCACTGCTGGCACATAATGCACTTCATGCACAAAGTACACTGCATGCACTGCTTCCACGCAGTGCGCTGCCTGTACACAGTGCACTGCCTGCACACAGTGCACTGCAAACAATGCTTTCACACAGTGCCCTGCCTGCACACAGTACACTGCATGCACTGCTTGCACACACTGCACTGCATGCACACAGTATACTGCATGCACTGAATGTCCACAGTGCACTGCATGCACACAGTGCACTGCATGCACTGCTTGAACATTGTGCACTGCATGCACACAGTGCACAGCACGCACTTCTTGCACATAATGCACTTCATGCACAAAGTACACTGCATGCACTGCTTCCACGCAGTGCACTGCCTGTACACAGCGCACTGCCTGCACAAAGTGCACTGCAAACATTGCTTTCACACAGTGCCCTGCCTGCACACAGTACACTGCATGCACTGCATGCATATAGTGCATTGCATGCACACAGTGCACTGCGTGAACTGCTTGCAGACAGTGCACTACATGCCCACAGTACACTGCATGCACTGCCTGCTCACAGTGCACTGCATACACTGCTTGCCCACAGTGCACTGCCAGCCCACTGTGCACTGCACGCACTGCACGCACTGCTTGCACACAATGCACTGCATGCACATAGTGCACTGCTTGCACACAGTGCACTGCATGCACACAGTACGTTGCATGTAGTCATTGCATATAGTACACTGCGTGCACTGCTTGCACACAGTGCACTTCGTGCACACAGCACACTGCATGCACGCAGTGCACTGCCTGCACACAATACACTGCATGCACTGCTTGCACACAGTGCCCTGCATGCACACAGTATACTGCATGCACTGCATGTTCACAGTGCACTGCATGCACACAGTGCACTGTATGCACACAGTACACCGTATGCACACAGTACACCGCATGCACTGCTTGCACATTGTGCACTGCATGCACACAGTACACTGCACGCACTGCTTGCACGTAATGCACTTCATGAACAAAGTACACTGCATGCACTGCTTCCACGCAGTGCACTGCCTGTACACAGTGCACTACCTGCACACAGTGCACTGCAAACTCTGTTTTCACACAGTGCCCTGCCTGCACACAGTACACTGCATGCACTGCTTGCACACAGTGCACTGCATGCACACTGTACACTGCATGCACTGCTTGCACACAGTGCACTGCATGCGCACGGTGCACTGCCTGCACACAGTGCACTGCATGCAGTGCTTTGACACAGTGCACTGCCATCACCAATTGCACTTCACGCACTGTTTGCACACAATGCACTACATGCACACAGTGCACTGCAAGCACACAATACACTGCATGCACTGCTTGCACATAGTGCACTGCATGCACACAGTGCTCTGCATGCAGTCCTTGCATACAGTACAATGCAGGCACTGCTTGCACGCAGTGCACTGCTTGCACACTGTACACTGCATGAACACTGTTCACCTCCTGCACGCAGTACACTGCATGCACTGCTTGCACACAGTGCACTGCATGCACAAAGTGCACTGCATGGCCTGCTTACACATAGTGCACTGCATGATCTGTTTGCACACAGTGCACTTTATGTACGCAGTGCACTGCATGCAATGCTTGCACACAGTGCACTGCATGCACTGCTTGCACACAGTGCACGGCCAGGACACAGTACACTGCATGCACTGTCTTCACACAGTGCACTGCATGTACACAGTGCACTGCATGCACACTGTGCACAGCATGCACTGCTTGCACACAGTGAACTGCATGCACACAGTGCACTGCATGCACACAGTACACTGGATGCACTGCTTGAACATAGTACACTGCATGCACGCAGTCCACTGCATGCACGCAGTCCACTGCATGCAGTCCTTGCACACAGTACACTGCATGCACACAGTACACTGCATGCACTGCTTGAACATAGTACACTGCATGCACGCAGTCCACTGCATGCAGTCCTTGCACACAGTACACTGCATGAACACAGTACACTGCATGCACTGCTTGCCCGCAGTGCACCGCTTGCACACAGCTCACTGCTTACACCCAGAGCACTGCTTGCCCCCAGTGCACTGCCTGCACACTGTGCAATGCCTGCACACAGTACACTGCATGCACTGCTTGCACACAGTGCACTGCCTGCACACAGTACACGGCATGCACTGTCTTCACACAGTGGACTGCATGTACACAGTGCACCGCATGCACACAGTACACTGCATGCACTGCTTGCACACAGTGCACTGCATGCACACAGGGCCCCGCGTGCACAAAGTGCATTCCATGCACACACTACACCGCATGCACTGCTTGCACATAGTTCACTGCAAGCACACAGTGTACTGCATGCACTGCTTCCTCACAGTGCACTGCATGCGCATTGTTCCCTGCCTTTACACAGTACACTGCATGCACTGCTTGCACACAGTGTACTACCTGCGCATTGTTCCCTGCCTGCACACCGTACACTGCATGCACTATTTGCCCACAGTGCACTGTATGTAAACAGTGCACTGCATGCACACAGTACACTGCATGAATGTACACCCATTTCATATTTGGCTCCTCAGTTGTGGCGTACATCCAATATTGTATTTAAAAACTGTGACCCCCTTTGTGATTTTTGGCTCACCTGCTGCGAAATCCTGGCGACGAACCTGTGTAGATTATGGATATCATGTTTACCAAAAACGTATATGTATCTTTTTACCAAGGAATACATTTCTGTACAGCTCACAAGTGTTGTGCAGTAATTAATGCTTACAGACTCATCAACAAATGTGATCATTGCTATATCTCGACAGTGTAGTCTCAGTAAGTGTCGAAGTAGATTGTCGAAAGCAGCAAACCTACTGTCCTACTGCTTAAGATTGCATTTTGTAGATTATGCTATAGCGGACTTGTTTATGATACTGGTAGCGTCTATTTCACATAAACTTTAATGTTCTATACTCTCTGGTTTCAGGCTGTTCAGCTTGTTTTTGTCTGACGATGCTCCTTTGTTCATTCTTCCATCTTAAGTTTAGAAAATGACCGTTCTCCACTGCAGGTGGTCAATATGAGAGTTAAATAAATGAGCAAATTATATTTGCTACATTTGTAAAAAACGACTCCAAATTCACTACCCAATGGTTAATGAATAGATGCCAAATCTAGGGCTGCCAATGAGATTAAAAAAAACAAAAACGCATAGATTCACCAAAAAAAACAGACTCGAACAGAAAATCCCAGGTAAACACAAAATAAGATCAATTTTTGTACTGTCTACCATATCTGGGTATCTGTAAGTCACAAAATGTGCTAGTGAATATATACTGTAACTTTGCTAGTGAACTTTTGTGTCTGTGGGAATTATTAGATTTAGACATATCATACGTTTAGCCAGGTCAGTCCCAGTTTAAAGACTTTGTCCCGGCGTCCCGGTCAGTCAAGCAAAAAGACCCGGTTAGGCATTCAGTCAGCCAGTATAGTCCCACACGAGTATGAGCATGCTGTTATTGGTCTGTTTAACCAACTTGCTGAAGAGTGATGTGTGATCTTGTTTTTCTTGTTTCGTTATGTTAGATCAGAGTCTCAAACACTCGGGCAGCATGCATGGGCGTCCGCATAAATTTTTCTAGTGGGGGGCAACGTTCACATTTTGCTGATCCTTGTCAGGTTGCTGATGATGCAAGGATGCTGATGATGCAAGGATGCTGATGATGCAAGGTTGCTGATGATGCAAGGTTGCTGATGATGCAAGGTTGCTGATGATGCAAGGATGCTGATGATGTAATGCAAATATATGTTCACGAAACCTTCACCGTTTCTACACGACTACATCACAAAGAAAATGCCTCATGCTACGACAGTAGTCACAAAAATGCATTTCGTTTAACAGCCATAGCCAGGTACATTACGGTAATTTTCACAATAGGGCATCTGAAGATTTACAAAGCAAGGTGCTTCTTTCCACAGAAGTATTGTTATGGTCTTTAACGAAATCACAAATTATGAATTTATTTTACCTGGCAAGACTTACCAGGGTCACTCAGAAACAAGAGCTGCAAACGTCTGGGGTCGTGTCCAAAGCGATCAAATCACCCTTTCAATAAAACCTAGCTTGTCTTTGTTGATTTTTTCACGGGTAGGTCTACACTCATCATACATCAACCGGACAAGAAGACTATGTTGACAGGACTATCGGACAACTTACTAAAGTTAGAGTCAATGAATTATGAAAAGTCACCTCATAGCAAATGAAATGTAGCTTTGCACTCAGTACTTACTCAGAAGTGAGAAATAAAACTTAACGAGGTTAAGACGTATTCCCACAATCTTGTACAGACGTATTCTAACAAGCAACGTACTTTTTTACTGTGTGAAAAGCAGTGGTGTAACTCAGGGGTCGGCAAACACCAGGCCGCGGCCCGTTGCCAGTCTTAGGTCACGTTGGCCCAAAAGTGACTGGAACGACTGACATAAGAGCACATTGCGGGTGGCACTGACTGCTATAATTCTCACAGATCGGTGTATCTTATTGCGGGAAAGCAATCCCAGATCTCCCTCTGAATCAGTGCCATGTTGAATTACGAGTTGTAATAAATTGGCATGTGCCAAACATTCATTATTTTATTGAGGTCTGGTCTCCAAAATAATGCCAAACTGAAACTGGTCCGCAATGCGGAAAAGTTTGCCGACCTGGTGTAACTGACGGGGGCCAGAATCGCCCCTCTAAATATAAAGATTGGGCCCCCACTTGTCTTATATTCGGTTTTAGTATTCTTTTGGTTTTCAGTAGGTTGATTTTTGCGTGTTTCTGAGTATTTTCCGGTGATACAGGGTTAGTATAGCCCAGCGTGATCCCACTACTTTTGACCTACGGGTCATTTTACAAAAACGTGTCACCTCCCGGACCACTTCCAAGAAAATTATGTATAAAACAACAGATTCACAACATTTAAAACTAAAAAAGTGAAGATAAATGAGTGCGGCATTGAAGTTATTACACTATACCAAATAGTGATTTATTATAAATCTGTATCAGTGGCAGGATTGCCAGATCTACTTTCTGCCATGGGGCCAAATCTAGTCCAGAAAAGAGCGAAAAAAGAGCCAAATTTTAAGACAAGGGGGCAAAAAAGGCCAACCATTTTTTCCCAATTTGTCAGCAGTTACAAAGTCATGTGAACTCATACTTAGCAATTTATTAAATGGCAATATTCCTCAATAAAAATCATAGTTAAGAGTAAAAAAGTACATGATGAAAAATCGTGACGGAACAACTATTTCCATGTGTTGCCATAAACTGAGATAAATTTATCACCCTCGACAAGTGCTAAACCGATCAACAACAATCTGAACAAAACCAACAAATACGTGCATCACCTATATAACAGTAGCGTAAATTAGGTAACGTAACAGATCTCACTGCTACCTCTGCAATTGCAGCAAGTAACACTCAGCCTAGGTATTATGATGAACTTACTTTCACGTTAACTTAGAAACTCTAAGGATTCCAACAAAATTTTATAATCGAAAACCTTCAACATTTAGGAATGTGGTGAAAATCTGCAATCAATTAGTCAAAAAAGTGAAAAAATATGGTTTCTGAGACATGACCCAGGGTGGTCAGATTTAATTTTTGCAAGGGGCCAAATCTATCCTGGAAAAGGGCCAAAAAGAAGCAAAGGGCCAAACGAAAATTTTGGGGCCAGCAAGTGTTATTTGGGACCAAATTTCAGAAATTTAGTCCCAAAAGGGCCAACCTGGCAACCCTGATCAGCGGGATGCCTGTGGTCGAGGGTTCTCTGACCAGAGGCACATCCAGCCCGTAAGGTTAGGGGGTCGATTTCAGTAATATTTGGTAGTCAAGTCTTATTACGGATACTATTTCCCAAATTATATTGCGAATACTGTGTTTCGAATTGTACAAAATCATGGTCAATAAAGTAACTTTCGTTGGTTTTAGGGGGGCGATCGCCCCAACCGCCTCCCCCTGGATCCGTCCCTGTCTCTTGATCAATATCAGTGTTAGTGGTGGCAAGTCGGAGCACGGAGACTATGGTCCAGTGCTGTGTCTGCCATTCGATTTATGTTTTAAGATTTGACGTGCTTAATCGCAGAAGGTGTACTCTCACATACGTATGCGTTTCCAAACATTGAGTGCATTTTTAGTGCGGAAACCTTCAGTTTGGGAAATCTATCTTTGCTGAATTCATTGCGCCAGATGTAGCCTACTCTTCAAGACATCGGACGCCGGGGCACCGAAAAACACGGAGCTTATCCAGAGAGGTGCCCCAGCGGAAGGTTAGCAGCGGGCCGTACCTCCTAATTTGATCGTAAAATGAAACAAAATGGTACACAGAAAAAGTATTATTCATTGTTCTTGCAGAAACGCTCTTTATCCAGCGCAAGCAATTCAATGAGACAAATGTAACCTCACAGACTTTTCAACGAATTTCAGATTTGAACATTTTCCCTGAACGCGGGCCACATACGGCCCGCGGGCCTGAAGTTGATCACACTGGTATAGCCATCCACATCGGGATTCACCAGCATTTCTCAATTTTTTCTCTGAGTTTTACCTAGTGGGTTGCCTACAGTGACAAGTTGACCCGTTTCTCCCTGGCTCGAACATCTATACTGTAGTTACGTACGCTGGAACTGATCAAAAGAAGCCTGCATAAGAGCGGTTTGGATAAGCTATTAACTCAGATCAGGCACATTGTTCACACTCACAGTCTCACACTAACAATGGATTTTTCAAACTTGTGGAAGCATTGGTACAGATTCTCTCATGCTTTTTTCACACAGTATAAAACTACGTGCCTCTCCACTACGAGCAGTCACCGTCTCGCTGCAATACCTGCTAAGATGTCTGAGCTCAACAGTCACATGCGGGAAAACGCCTACTAGCTAAGGTTACACCACCTTCGGTGACCAGAGTCGCCAGATGCTTGACAGAAAATATGACAAGTGTTTGTCTAATTTATGGCAAATTTTTGGCAAAAAGATTTTGAAAATGGCAATATTTTCGGCAATATGGATTTTTCATTACAAAATGGCAATTTTTTGGCAATATTGATTTCATTTCATATTTTTTCCATACTTTAAAATTTTTGAGTTTGACAGTTAAGACAAGGTCTGTTTTATGGGAATAAAAATGCGTTCTCAGTAGGCGAAATATGTCCTCCCTTTAGTTTAGATCAGCGATTCTCAAAGTGGGCGAAAGGGGCGATTTTAAGGGGCAAAGAGGTGAAAAAACCAAAGGTGGTATCAGGGAGGCAAAACAACACAAAGAGGGTAAAAACGTTCAACCACTAACCGATCATTGAGTTATGTTCAGTAGACCAGTTTTTTTAAGGCGTTTTAGGGACCCGATTCGGGTCCCTAGAATTGAAAATCGGATCCCTAGAATTAGAGAAACCGGGTCCCTACAGGCCCATACCGGGTACCTAACATTTTCCTCAAAAAAACCCTGAGTAGACTAAAGGAATTTATCTGTTGAATTTTTCCTCTGGATTGTCTATGTGCCCGGCTACAGTGTGAATTATTTTGATAAAAATTCTGAGCGTAGACCTATTAATATTAGCGTCATGATACAGTTGCTTAGTTCAGCTATTTAATTTAACGGCTTGGTTCAGTTATTTGATACTTTCTTTAAATAAAATTCTTACATTTACCAACTTGTGTTTGCTTTATCAGGCTTGCGGCGAAAACGACATGTCGGGAATGAAAGAAAGAAGGGTTGGAATTAAAAGTTTGATAAACACTGGTTTAGATCATAGACCCTGATTCTTGGCTGCAAAATGATTCCTTATGATTCATAGTTAAAAACTCAAAGTAATATTTCAGGCCTAGTTGAAAACCAAAAGAAAAATATTCTGGTTTGATCGTTATTTACAGAAACATTACTTTAAACGCACACAAACCTAAGCACAGCGAGACCTGAAACACAGTAACAGCAGGTCAATTTTAAAATAAATTCACAGTTATAATTGGTTGTTAATCAAATGAAACACTACAACCATTAGAGCAATTACTCAAGCAGTAAATCATATTCAGACATTTAGCTGTACTTTCTAAAGTTTTGGTATTAATTTGATAATTTTTATTAATATTGATAGTCACACCTGGTATTTCAAAAATGGCAAATTTTTCGCATTAAAAAATATTGCCAAAAGAAATCGGCAAATTTTTTGGAAAACAGTGATTTTTGGCAATATTTGCCAAATTTGGCACCATCTGGCAACCCTGTCCGTAACTTGAAGTGAACCTTTCAAGAGTTGTTTCCATGTTATTGTTACGAAGTAAAGACCAACGATAAAAGAATCCGCTTGCCAGTTTCGCAATTTGCCTCTGCAGGAAACAGCGGACATGAGTGAACTGCAAAGCGCAAGTTCATCACTGCATGACACCAGTACGGTGAACCTGACTCTTGTGCAGTGTGGGTGCCATACCGGTAAATAAACTGCCAATGCAAGAATTAAATCAATTAATCTGAATTAAGCTTCTGACTTCAGGTCTTCTAGAAGATTTTGGTTCTTAGTCCCAATTTCCAGGTCGGAAAATGCCCGTTTCGCCCTCCCTGTGGACGCCCATTGCAGCATGTGACCCACGAGGACGTTTTTACGGCCTGCGATGCTTAGCGGGGAATTTTCAAATAATTAGCATTTAGTTTATTCAACTGTGTTTTAAAGTGCCCGGCTAGCGAGTGAACAAGTTCCAAACGAATGTACAAACGGTTAGAAATGGTTTGCCTACAACTCATTTCCTTCTGCATAAGCCATTTATCATTTTCTCATTTTATTGAATCGCTCTGAAAATATTGGTAGGCCTATGTAATTTTTATTTGTGTAACAGTTTCTTATTCAGGCTACGATTTGGACCTTGCCTAAAAATTATTGCGTTCAATTAGAATTATGTTTTTTCAGTTAGTCATGGCAGACTCTCAGATATTGACAACCACTTGGAAACAAAAAAAACACAAATCTTCTGTTGAGGCGGCAATGTCGTCATCTCCTGTGACACACTTCTTCAAAGCAACAATTACAAACTCTAGCTTTGCAGCCGGCTGTATGAGGAATCTCCTGCCTGGTTTTGCTCCCATCTCCTTGCAATGATTCAGCTTGTACTTATCATTCAGCAATATTTGTAAAGCCACAACAGTGACCCACACCAAGCGAATCGATCGCAATTTATTGCGTAAAGAAACTAGTTTCGTGTGGTACACATCTTCAGTCCTGCGCAAAAGTCGACATATGAAACAAAAAGAAAAAATTACGTACTGTTGCTAAGATCAAAACTCAAGATTACAAAATTTGAGCACAGTTGTAACTCCTCCACTAAACACAGCCACAACACTTCTTCAAAGCTTCTCATTCTGATGAGTCTCTACTCTTAGCAGCATAAGAAGCTGCTTTTGCGTATCACGCTACTATTCACGAACAGTTTTTTAAAAGTTCTGATTGCAACCTCCAAGCTACTTTCAAAAATGTTTGAACCTAAATTTGTCATTGCAAAAACAAAATGTGAATCAATAATTGTTAATTGCATTGCCACGATGATTGCTGCTGAACTATGCCAAGAATTAGATAAAGCGAACTTTATTTCCATTACTATTGAACAAGATAAAGAAAGATAAGACTAGAAATACAGTTTAATCAACCATAACCTATCTTAAATCGCCGCTATACGCTGTTAATTCCCAAATATATCAGATCTTCAGAAGAAAACCCAGAAGGGCATTGAAAACACCAGATCTGGGGGCAATATCCCTGGTTTGGCGCCACTGGCCAAATCATTTCGAAAGTAGGCCTACCCAAAAGCCAACCCAACTTGCAGAACAGGTCAATGTGATGTAATAATTTTTTAATGCCATTCACAACAATACAATCAGGGCAATATGCGGAAATTGCTGCAATTAGGTCTCATTGCTTGAGTCGTCTCATAATGTTGCAAATACTTTAATTTTCAAATTCACTGTAGCCTAATGTAAGAGCATTAAATTTAAAATATTCGTTTAATTGCTTATGAAAAATTTAGCAAAATAGTGACTTCTTGGAATGTGTGGCAGTCCTCTTTTAAAGAAGACCACAACACATTTAGGACAACTCCGCGAGAGCACTGGTGAATTTAGCCGGAGCGTCCATGGCACGCCCAAGTTAACAATTGAGAAACTTAGACCGCCGGTTTCACTCGACTCGCTCAGTTTATCACAACGAAATTGTATTCACTCATGGTTTTATTAATATAACTTTAAGCACTGCGACCATTATATTCAATAATATACTTCCAAACAACAGGGGTCTATTTTAATATGCATCAAAGCATGCAATAAACGTATTCTCAACAACAGGGGTTTATAAAAGTAAGGTGCATTAACATACACATGCATAATTACAGGGTTACCCAAAAAGATGTGTACCCATGAAAATTTCAATTGTGACTTTGATTAAAAAGCTATTTATTTCAAATTACAACCACACATTATTCAGTTTATGGAAGACCATTCACCAGAGTTT
>Ga0210059_1009415_pt1 | contig 15269 bp, 11 predicted proteins | sample Ectturendosymbi2_FD_188042 | JGI IMG/M metagenome (GOLD analysis project Ga0210059, IMG submission 188042) | Ecteinascidia turbinata endosymbiont from Florida, USA - Sample 2 (SPAdes) (version 2) | ecosystem: Host-associated > Tunicates > Ascidians > Unclassified | place: Key West, Florida... | reverse complement strand
CATTACTGCACGATTTTTGCGAGTTATCGCAAAAATCGTGCAGTAATGTCAATATATCGGCTTCCGCGGTCCCTAAAGGGTTTCTTGCGAGAGTAAAAATACCAATTATCTCAGTGGTGCCGCCTCTTCGCGAGATGTTTTTTCCGTTGCCAAATTTCTTGCGCACACAATCAACAAGTTGAAGCAAGTAAAAATTCGTGCAATGTTCATTGCTTGAAAAGTTACCCTGGAATGCTAACGTTGTTGGTGTGTCACACGAACACTGACCCCATGCGAATTTCACTCGTTTTCAAAAAAATAATCTTGGCTATTTTTGGCCAAGGATAACGACGGTGAAAGTTATTGATTTTGAGCATTTTTGGCCAAGAACACCAATGGTGAAAGTTTCGTTTTTTCTTTGTCATTTTTGGCCAAGGATACAAACGGTAAAAGTTTTTGTTTTTCTTGGTCATTTTTTGCCAAGGTTACCAACGGTGAAAGTTTTTGATTTTTTAGCCTTTTCGGCCAAGGATACCAATGGTGAAAGTTTTTGCTTTTTCTTTGTCATTTTTGGCCGAGGATACGAACGGTAAAAGCTTTGTTTTTTCTTGGTCATTTTTGGCCAAGGTTACCAACAGTGAAAGCTTTGTTTTTTCGTAGTCAATTTTGGCCAAGGATACCAATGGTGAAAGTTTTGGTTGGTCTTGGTCATTGTTGGCCAAAGATACCAACGGTGAAAGTTGTTGTTTTTCATGGACATTTTTGGCCAACGTTACTTTTGTTGGCCACTTCGGCTATGAATACCAATTATGAAAGTTATGTTTGTGATTTGAGATTTTGAGCAACCTCTGGCCTCCCGCTCTGCCAAACGCGAGTTCGCGTTCGCTGGAGGCAATCTCTGGCACCCCACTGTGCAAGCAGGCGTTCGAGCTCCGGGAGGCAACTGCTGGCATGGGATTGCAAGTACGAGTATACTCGTACACCGATAGGCAAGCATTGGCATGAAAGTACGAGTATCTCGTACCCCGGAATGGAACGTGTTAACTAATATTTCGGTTTTAATATTCTTTTGGTTTTCAGTAGGTTGTTGTTTTTCGCGTTTCGTACTATTTTCCGGTGATACAAGGTCTTTGTATAGCCATCCACATCCGGATTCACCATCATTTCTCATGTTTTTTCTAATTGTTGGCTAGTGGGTTTCTTGCAGTGACCAGTGGGCCAGAAACTTTGCCAGAAAGTCGTCAATAGTGGGGCTTTACATTTGTGTGAGGGGGGGGCTTTACGTTCGTGCAGGGGGGCCTGACATTCGAATTTGACAAAAATTCCACCAATTTATAGTGTTTCATATTTCAATTTGGGGGACTAGGCCCACCAAAGCACCCCGTGGCGACGGTACTGCAGTGGCCCCCTTTCAGCTAAGTTTTCCCCCCAGCTCAAACCTCTAGTTATGCCACTGCCTGCCACACGCAACTTTCATTAATTATGAAGTGAAGTCCTCATTTTGTAGAGACCAACATTGCAAAACTTTTCCTGCACACGTTTTTACCGGTCACCACAAATCCGCCATTAAAGTTTATTTTAAAATTCCCCCCTTACAGCATCTAATTGTCCAACGGTGGGGCTGTGCCTCGTGTTGGGAACCACTGGTGTAGGCCAACGCATATGAACTTGAACCTCTAGCCAGAAACTTATAACACCCACTAGCCACCAACTTCGAAAAATTTAAGCTAATGGGAAATCACTTATTATAATATTCAGTTTTTCAAAACTTAGAAATATCCATTTACCAGAAAATTGTAGATCCTGTCTAACATACATGAAAAATAAAAATTTTTTGCCCGTCATATATTGTTTCTTAGAACAGTACATTAGTTTGAGCAAAAATACTGCTGTTTTATTGAACCGACACAGTACAACATATAAAAACAACCAATGGACAGCTCCAAAACTGTCACATCTGCCGCTGCTCTGAATCTCGACCGGTCGATCCGATCGGCTTACAAGCTCTTCAAGAAATTCGATACTGATAAAAGCGGTTCTTTGGAGTATGACGAAATAATGACTATGCTCAAGGCAAGTTAATGTTGTCACTTTACTTTGGTACGATGTATGTTACTTCCTGCAAGACACGCTACAATTCATAACATTCAACTCGTTGTTACCAAGGTTGCGGAGTGGGAGGTAAAATATCCGACTCCAACTCCCGATTCCGACTTTCCAAAATTTCCGACTCCGACTTTCCAGAATTTCCGACTTTGACCCCGACCTTTCCAAAATTTCTGACTCCGACTCCTTTTTATAAAGGGAATGAAATTTGGCTGTTAAAATCAGTGGAAATCGTGGTACACAGCAAGAAACCTGTTTCAACTAAAGTTTCAAAAGAAATTGTACCATTTCAACAAGAATTCCCGATCTAGGAGAAAAAATGATCCACCTGGACATCCGGAGTCGGAGTCGGACAAAAAAATCCGACTCCGACTCCCAGTGTTGTTAGGAATCCGACTCCGACCCCATCCAAAAACCTCCGACTCCGGCTCAGACTCGGCAACCCTGGTTGTTGTAGAAGATATAAAACTGTTGCTCGTTTGAAATTGTAATTTTTCTCTGTCAATGTTTGGAGACAAAACTTCCAGGCTGTTTTAAGTAGCTATACAGCACCAAGGGCTGGCTAAGGAAAGATTGCACAAAACATCTAATAAGACTGTTTGATTAATACAACGCTTTTCTGTCAAATATTCTATAATGCATGCTTGAACTGGCTTTATTCATGTTTGATTTGATGTTTGAACTGGCTTAATTCATGCTTGCTCAAATAACTTACCAGGTTTCACTGTTCACATATTAGGTAACGCCTCGAATAAAAGTAGTAATAATTCAGTCAACACCAACTTTTTTGGAAAGCGGAAATAAGTGTGTTGTGCGTATAGGCGACAAATCATCTGAGATGATGAGTAAGCTGTATGCAAACGCTCAGTAGCTGCAAAAGTATTAATCATCATGCCTTGGGGGAAATCCTCTGCGTATACGTGAATGTTAGGGTCAGCAAGGTTGACAGGTGGCAAATTACTCTTGCAGCTGCTGCTCATGTTCGTAGCAGACGGTTGCTTTCGCACCGCCACATCTTACAAGTTCGCTAAAATCGGACAATGTTGGCTAAAGGTGGGAAAAATTATTTGAAGAATTCGAAAAGTTTTCTTATAAATCCGGCAGTTTAACATATTTGTAACATTAAAAAAATTTAGTGATTTTGTTTTTGGTATCTATTACAGTGATTATGTGAAGTTAATTGCAAAGCCTTTTTTGCTCTTGGCGACTGAACAAATGTTCATCCTGATCTTGTATAAACCCTTACAAAGGTGATATGATTGTTGTTTGTCCCCGCAAGGCTACCTCCGTTTATCGTGTTGGAAGGCACTGATGTCAACTTTTGTTGTTTTTTGATCTTTGGCAGTAATTTTCAACTTCTTTCTGTTTTTAATGTTTCCCACCCAAGCATTTTTGTTCCCCTTCGGCTGTGCTGCTGATGCAAGATGTTTTTATTTATCATTTATTTTATTTATTGATTTACAAACAGCCAATGATGGCAGGCCAAGGCCTGAAAAAATCATTGGCAACGCAAAGGTTAACAAAATAGGCACACACACACAAAACCTTACAAAGAGACAACACGGTAGATGGTAAAGCTGTATTAAAAGGGTGGGTATAAAAACAAACACGTCTGCTCAAACAGCCATAAAGGCGGATTTTTAGACAGATTGGGATGTCCAAACAGATGTATTTTGCTTAATTCGATGCGATTTAGTGAAGTAAATTCGGAATGGGAAAATACGTTTTTATCAACAAGAATCTTAGAAACATTTGAAATCAACAGTTGGCGTGATGTATAGGTGGACAGCAGACAGTAAAAAATATGGAGTTCAGTTTTAATAAAACAGATCGACAGATCTGATTGTAATGACCATCTATGTTCAGTTTACTATGTCCTGAATGAAACATACACAGATGGCAGTTGCGTTTGTACTGCAATCATGCAAATGCCAAACATTAGTCTCTTTGGTAAGGAACAAGGCATTTTTTGAACCAAAATCATAAACTTACTTGGAAATGCTTTACTTGAACTAAGCCAGGCAATGTGTCCACGGTTCCTATCTAGAGAAAGCAATGTGAAAAGAGCTTTCGGAACAACTTTTTATCATTTTCTATCACAGTCAGGGGTGTAGTGGGGTGGGTACTCCTTCCCACATCTTTTTGTACCAGATTACACTGAAATATGGCTACGATCTCGCAGATGTGTTAGCGACACGCAGATTCGCACTACTAGTCAAAAGTCTGCAGTGAAAAGAGAAAATTTTCAACGCAGGGGAAATTTTCAACGCACATTGAACCATCAGTTGGAGGAGCTCTCAAAACCATCAGAGGGTCCACCAAATGCAACAACACTTACCGCTGAATGGGAGTCTATTGCGCCTTGCCCACCGCGGTGGACACGATCTTGTCCACCGCGAAATCCGCCCTTGGCGTCATGCACAAGCGACATCAAGATTGGTTTGATGCCAACCGGAAGGAAATCCACGCCATTTTGCATGAGAAAAACTTTGCCTATAAAGCCCACCTTCAGCAGCCCAAATCCACTGTTCATTATCAACGATGGATCAGAACTCGTTTCCAAGTCCAACACCACCTGCGCGAGATGCGCAATAGCTGGTGGATGACAAAGGCACAGGAAATCCAGGAACATGCCAACAACAACAACATCAGGGCTTTCTATGAAGCTTTGAAGAGTGTATTTGGTCCAATCAGACGTTCTTTCTGTCATGTAAAGGACAGCTCCGGGACGTTACTCATTAAAGAGCGCGACGGAATTCTTTCGTGATGGGCAGAACATTTTAAGACTCTCCTAAACAAAAGGAACCCTTCTGACAGTTCTTTTCTAGACTCCCTTCCCTCGCTGCCTCCCATCACTTGCCTCGACAACACACCCACCCTGACTGAAGTTCGATCAGCCATCTCTGGTCTCAAATCCAACAAAGCCTGTGGCGTGGATCACCTACCAGCCGATGTGTTTAAGTACGGGGGAAAGGACATCCATGTCCATCTGCAAAATCTGGAGCGCTTGCCGAGTCCCTCAACAATGGAAGGATGCTAGCATTGTTGCCATATACAAAAACAAAGGTGACCGTGCCGACTGTGGTAACAGCCGTGGCATCTCGCTGTTATCAGTCGGTGGCAAGATTTTGGCCAGAGTAATGCTTAACCGACTCTTGACACACGTTGCTGAAGTAATACCACCTGAAAGCCAAGGTGGTTTCCGCCGGGGTCGCTCCACTGTTGACATGGTCTTGTTCGCACGTTTGCTTCAAGAAAAATGCCGCGAACAGCACCGGCCACTCTGTATGGCATTTATAGACCTCTCGAAAGCTTTTGACACCATAGATCGAGCTATCCTGTGGAAAAATCTTTCTAAATTCGGTTTTCCACCTATCTTGCTGGCAATCCTACGGGATTTTCGCGATGATATGTCCGCGCAGGTTATTTATGGCGGCGCAAGCTCTGAGTTTTTTCCAGTGCTGGTTGGTGTCAAACAGGGCTGCGTGCTGGCACCTGTCATCTTTAACATCTTCATGACTGCTGTCGCACTATATGCTCGTAACTCTTTCCTCCAAGACAATGGGATCTCCGCCAAGTATCGCCTTGATGGCAACCTGTTCAACCAACGTCGTCTCAATGCGCAAACCAAAACATCTGTTTTCTCATTCTTATGAGCTTCAGTATGCTGATGATACAGCATTATTAAGTCACACTGCTGATGGCCTTCAGCAACTCCTTGATAGCATGTTTGATGCATACAGTCGTGCTGGTCTTGTTGTTAATATTAAAAAGACAGAAATACTACAGCAGTGCACTTCGCCAAATCCTGCTCCACCTGTCTTCAGCATCAAAGACTGCCCCATCGCCAATGTGGATCAGTCTGTATACTTGGGTACTGTCCTAAACAACAAGCTTGATCCGTCACCTGACATCCAGCGTCGCGTACGCCTTGCTTCAACTGCTTTTAGACGACTCTCACAACGAGTTTTTTTAACCGAAGCCTGAACCTCAAGACCAAGATGGCCGTCTGCAAGGCTGTCTGTGTCTCAACGCTACTTTGTGGTTGCGAGGCATGGGTCCTATATCGCCGTCACATCAAGACGCTTGAACAATTCCACATTTCTTGCCTTCATCGAATGCTTAGACTACACTGGTGGGACAAAATCCCCCACGTAGAGATCCGTCACCGTGTCCACTGCCTTTCGATGAAGGCCATCATTGTTGAGCGCGAGCTCAGATGGACAGGGCATGTCATCCGAATGCCGGAAAACCGACTGCCGCGCCGTGTGCTGTATGGCGAATTAACAGAGGGCCGAAGATCTACTGGCGGACAGTTTAAACGTTCTAAAGATTGCCTGAAGGCAATCTTTAAAACGCAACACTTAAGAAGAATGCTATTCCTCCTGACCAACTGGAAACATTAGCAGCGCGTCGCAAGGGCTGGCGAGACATTTGTACCACTGGCATCCTCTTCATGCAAGCAACGCAGGATAAAACTGGAGATGAGCGTCGTCGACGACGGCATGAACATGCTGCTCGGAACAGAGAAAACAACTCCGCTTATCTGTGTCCCACCTGTGGCCGTACGTGGCTATCACGCATAGGACTGTACAGCCACGAACAATCCCACCTCCAAAGATAAGATGATGGATCGGACTCGTCGTTTCGACGTCCAACGAAGAGGGAGAGAGAGCAGTGAAAAAGAAGATCCAGTGTGGAAATTCTTATAGCCGAATGCTCACTTTATTCCAACGTTTCCCAAAGTGGGTTCCGCGGAACCCATGGGTTCCATAGACAAATCTGAAGCGTTCTACGAGCAATACTTTCCAGTTTTAAGCAAAAACTGCTGATATGTCCCTTTAACCCTAGGGCGTGTGGCAACCGCTGTATCGTTTGATCTGGCTTTCCTTTTTCCCCGTTTTGCTCATTGGTAATGCGCAGTGTCGTCGCAATACTTACGTGAATCAGGTTTTTCTCGATATGCGCAAACGAAGACCAAGTATCGCGCCAGATTGGTCTCTACATCAGATGCAAGAATTCAAATATCAGCTATTAAGCCGAACTTTTCAGAATTGTTGCAGTCCAGAAAATAAATACATTGCCCTCCATAAGACCTGCTTGTTGTTGAATTGTTTATGCTTTATTGTTACTTTTACTGTGCATAAATTTTTTACAGTACGAAACCTTAATAACGGCAATTTGGGTGAAAAAAGCGTTTATATTTACTTGGCAGTTTTCGAGGGGGTTCCTTGTCTACTTAAAATAACCTTGCAATGTTCCGCGGACAAAAAGTTAGGGAACCACTGCTTTATTCGAACTATTTGGTGCAGTGTTCCTTTTATTTGGTGTAGGAACGGCGTTCCCTGATCGCAGCATTGAGATTATGTGATTGTTGAAACAGTTAAATTTTCAGCAGCATTAACCAGGACGCGTCCAAAGAAACTAATGTGCAAAAAAATTGTTTTGAATCCAAATTCGTTCAGATCCTATAATTCTACACTCAGGCGCCTAAAAAATTGAGTACGATTTCCCCAGACACATGATTCTCCTACCAAGCGTACATTTGAAAGTTTTTGCTATCTTATTCATGAAATCTTATTCATGAAAAAACGCAGTGTAATGCGTGTTGTTTGCAGCTCTAGCAGCGTGCTTGTGGATGTGCCACTGAACTTTTGCCGATACCAAACCAGCGCAATGTGGTAATTCATTTTTTCCACTTTTGGACATTTTCGGTTATCTTGTATTTGCACGCTGATTTTGCGATAGTTGCGCTTTATGAAAAGGGGCACAGAAAAGGCAACATATGTGCAATGGTACAGGTCCGTAGCTAGGTTATAAGGTTTAGGGGTGCAAAATACATTTTTTTGGGGGAAATATTTTTGTTTTAATCATACTGTATGTTAAACATTTTTTTGGGAACAACAACATTTGGGAGAGCACGAAAAATTTGAGGCTCACTGCCCCCGAATGCCCCCGTAGCTGCGGGCCTGCAACGGTATTGGAGGTTTGGAAATATTTAATACCAGGCAAAAAGCTAAAGTTTGTTCATTTTTCTGATTATTTATTTAATTTCTTTCATGTTTATCGGCAACATTTGATTTCATGCCTTGTAGCTTTAAATATCTTTGTAATAAACTGAAACCGCTGACGCATCTCAAGGCAAGAAAAGAATGTGAAAACTTGGCCTTTGTAAAATTCTGCTGGCAAATTTGATATCGATCGAAACTTATAATGACCCTTTTGATTTTTCTGTAGTTTTTACCATTGTTTCAATGGAAACTAACTCTTGATTTAGCTTATGCCTCTTTTTTTACCATGTTTGAAAAGAACAACATTGCAGCCTTTGGAACAAACAATTTTTTGGATGCTCCGTAGACGTGTTAAAGCTATTATGGCATCTGCAAAAGTGAGGTTCTTCGAAGCGTTTTTCTCGATTTCAAACCAATTAAGATGCAAAAAATTCCTTCGATTTCGACCTCATGGTAAACAAACCCGAACGAAATGCCCTAAACGTTATAGCTCATTTGTAGCACAAAACAGGGGAATACCGACATAAGGAAGTTTGCGTCCCGGTGTACGTTTCTGCCAAACAGTGTGTTGTCGTTGCTAAATTTAGGGCTTTGCTAAATTGTTTTGCATGGGGAAGACAATATCAAATATGAACAACATCCATTGCAGTCATTTTAAATGTGAGCAACCATCACTGACAATGCCAAATATCACGCCAGCTTACTACACGCAATATAGAAAAACTGGCATTAAACAGAGTTTGGTAAAGTTATTAACCAAATCGTAATGTCTTGAAACCTGACGCTTTTCAACAAACCTTGCCCCATAGTGCTTCCTTGTGTTGTCTTAACATTTCTGTCTGCGTCTTCCTTTATAGTCAGCCTGCCGACAAGCCTGTGATGACAATTAAGAATATACGTGAGGCCCTAAGCCACTTCAAATTTATTGAACACCGTATAGAAAGCGGCTTTACAACAAAAATGTCCCCAAACTGTAAGTGCGATTAACTGTGCACCGTGTGATAAGTTAGGAAACTTCTAAATTTTTTTAGCTACATTAGGCTTTTATTGTTGCAGAGAAAATTGTGCTGTTGTGCAACATTCGGAAGCAATAACAATACAAAATGTTACATGCCTCTCAACATTTTACCTCACACAGATAATGCTGTTTATTGGTTGAATGAGTTTTTACAATTTTCTAAGTTTTTTCGAAAAAACAAAAACTATTTCTATCGATTACTTTTTTGATTCAAGCAAGCGCGATAAATTTGTGGACTATGAGAAAAACTGAAATAACATTGACAGCTTGGGCCATGTTTGCCTGCAGAGAGGAGAAATAGAGGTTGAAACCCTCCTAGAATTCTAACTTGACATGTTTAGCCACAAACCAATACATTCACCGGTTCAAAATCGTAAAATATTTTTAGTGTTAGTACACTACACTGAGTTAGATGTTACACGATAGACAATTTCCTAAACAAACTACATGTCGAAAATAAGAGGGACATAGGCGTCCTTAGAATTACTGAGAGAGGCAAGGTGGGCAGGCAATAGTGTGGAAAGACGGAAGCCACTTATTTACACACTGCGCGTTACGCGGTTATTTTGAGAGCATGTTCTACGTCAGAACGTCTGCTCGTTTTTCCATTGTATCTCACAAATCATATTGTGGTGGTTTGACAAGAATAAAATTCAGAACGAAACTATGTAATTATTATTGCAAATTAACACCTGTCTCCAACTCACCACCGATATTTACGTATTTTCAACTACCACTGATCTCTATCTTAAGTACAATTAGTGCAATTTATAAAAAAAATAATAACCTTAATTACATCAAGAGCATCGAAAGAGTTTTAAACAGGTTGCAGAACCAGCCAACAGGATAACAGTAACAAAAGTCTTTGCTCAACCGTTGTAAAAATTTTGAAAACGAAACTGACATTTCATTAAACTAACAGTAGGCTTTCATCAGGGCGAATGGCGACTCAGACAGGAGAGAAGTAAAATTCACTGAACGCGCGTGATTGGATGACGTAGTGATAACACTGATAACTACCTTGAGAAGGCACAGTAGATACCGGAGAACAGATTGTGAAGTAAAACAAAATAACAGCAGTAAGAAACAAACTGTACGTCGAGTGAAAACGAATAAAAAATATGCAATCTCGCATAAGTCAGTTATAGCCAAACGTCGCTTTGTAGAATTTTTGGAAAAAGATCTGAACCTTTTTCGTTAATGACGTCGGGGTTGGAGCTAATGAAAAATGATTCAGTTAATGTGTTTTTCTTGCGTGTGTTGAATGACTTTTTTGTTTAACCAAAGTACTTTTGGTTGCAGTCACCAGCAGTGGCATAACTGACGGGGGGCAGGGGCGCACGCCTCTCCCCTGGCAGGCTAAACGTGAAAAATGGTCCCCCTGTTAGCTTGTATTTCAGCATTTAGTATTTTTCCGATTTTGGTAAGTTTTTGTTTTTAAAGTGTTTCAAAATGTTTTCCGGTAATTTCGGTGTTAGTACAGACGAATCCAGTCAGTGGCGATTCTCGAAAGAAAACACTGGAGGGGTCACTGCAGGGCCAAGGAAAAAAGTAGGGGGGGCAATATAAATGTCTCTCCTGCATGATGATTTTCCGTTGTAATGAAGATTGATTTGCTATGATTAACCCTATCAAACCCAACATATGGGCTTGTGAACACTGTCGGAACCGTCGCCAGAAAGTCTTCAAATCCTTTAAAATTTTGCCGGTTGAAAGTTATCTGCTGTATATGTCAATCAAACGAACTTGAACGTTAAATTCAGCACAAAACTGGGGGGCCAAGCAGGGGGCCAGCCAAAAATCTGGGGGGCTGTGGCCCACCCAGGCCCTCCCTTAGAATCGCCACTGAATCCAGTCAATCGCATAAACATTTGCCAAGATTTTTTTATGTGTTTAACCGGTGTCAAGCGAAATTTCTGACCTCTGCGAAATTTCTGATCTATTATTGTTTGTCAGTTATTTTGCTTCTCAGAGTAAAGGAATGAAGTTTGGCGTTTACATTTTTGATATGTGTTGTGTAAAAACTTTTTGGTAAGATGACAAATACCTACAACATACAGCAGTACGGGAATAAGTATACCCACTGAGAAATATTGGACTTAGTCTTATACCTCAATTATTTTTCTTTTTACAACCCTAATGCATACCCTAACCTGAAACACTTACCTAAACACTAAACCTTGAGCCCTAATCATCAGTTTTCTCAGCGTATTTCATATGTATAATACCATTCTGTGCATGCGCACATGGCGTTAAGTCAGAAATTTTGAAAGTCAGAAATTTCGCTTGACACCGGAATATGCGATTATCCGTATCAGACATATATTCGCAAGTTTACCGCCTAGCGACACAGGGGTCCCAACATTCAGTCTCATCCCCACGGGGAACTTTTGTGGGCTTAGCTCCCCAAACAAAGCTGCAACTCCCAAATCGAAATGTGAAACACTAAAAATCAGTGTAGTTTTTATCAATCCGTTTTCTGTTTTGTCCTGTAATTTATAGACAGAGCAGTATTTGCCGCTGTTACCTAGAATAACGTCCCCTGATTATTTTTGGTATGTTTGTGGGGTAATACAGTATAACTCATTTGATGCTTGAGCGTAAAGCGTCACCATTCATTACTTGGAGTGTTGAACGTGAAGCTAGCCTATATGCCTAGTTGTATACGAAATCAGACTTCGTATTCTGATCAACGTATTTTGTGTAGTGGTTGTTGTGAAAAAATGTATTAAGACTATATGAGGTAGTCTTCTCACATTTTGTACTGCATAGAAGCAATATACCTTTGGTGCTTACGGCCAAAGTTAGACATTTGCGCAGCCTCCTGTTCAGACAGCAAGATGGAGTTATTCGTGTAGTTAGAAGAGTTTATTTAGCAATCGCTGCTAAGCTTGTCCCAACCGAGTAGTGCAGTTACTGAATTATGGGTGTTGACCATGTTGCGTCCACATAAGCCGGCCCCCTTGGTCTATACTTGTCAACATTTATAAGCGATTTGAGATACAAAATGTTATTAATGTAAACATGTGCCATGCACCACGAGATTAACAAGTCTAGATATTAGAAAGGTTTATGTATGTGTATTTCGGCCAGTTGAAAACACGATGCGCATGGTTGTCAAGCAAAATTCACCTAAGCGTTAATGAAAGAAAACGTTCATTGCGGCGCATTGCTTTGAGCACCCTCAGGTTTGTTCCTTCGGTAACATTGTTTCCATAACTGAACGATAGGCTTGATTCTGATTTCCTGTAAATTTTTGCATTTCATTACATCTCTAAATAATCGTCGTTAATTAAATAACAATGATGAAGACCCAACTCCTTTTGTTAAGCTCTATTCCCAAGACAAGTCTTGATGAAGTTTATCCTAACGTATTTATTGCACTTCGAATTATGCTAAACTGCCGAGATACTGTTGCCAGCGCTGAAAAGAGTTTCAGCAAACTTAAGCTGATCAAAACCTTCAACAGGTCTCATATGTCAAATAGCAGACTCTCCTCATTGGCCATGTTGTCAATGGAAGCTTCATGTGTGCGCTCTCTAGCATTGGGTGATAAAGGCTCTTGCATGCCAAAAGACTCGCTCCAAGCCGTTTTGATACTACTATAATGTGACATGGTTTAAGTTTATGATATTTTCATCAAGGGCGTATACTACGGGTGTGCTAGGTGTGCGGGGCACACCCTGTGAAACTGAATATGACGTGGTATTTTCCAGATCGTACGATCAAGGTAAAATCACAAAAAACTATAGAGATATTATATACTTTCCAGCCCGAAGGTGTGAGCCATATGTATGTACTTGACTGCTCTCGTATTCGAAGAGACATTTGCGCAAAATGCTTTTGTATTCGTGAGCTGCGCCGAGTGAATTTTGCTCTCCTGTTGCTTCTATCTGACACAACAGGGTGTGCGCTATTCCAGGCGCACACCTTCTGGGCTCGACTGCTTGTATTCAAAGAGACATTCCTTCAGACTGTTTTTGCATTTGTAAACTGCGCTATTGTAGGGCTGAGTGTATTTTACTTCTTGGTTTTAACATGCAGTTTGATATTTTTGCAATTATGATTGCTTGGTCTTAGTGTTGAGTGTATTTTGCATCTGTATGTTAAGTGGAGCGCTGATAGTTTGAAGTCAGTACAATAGACATATTAAGTTATACAACAATAAATAAGGAGAGTGCGTGTATAATGATACGCATTGTGTCAAAAAACGTCGGAATAACGTTGAATTTGAAACATGCATTTGACGTCACAGTGTGACGTTACAAATAGCGCACACCCAGTAGCAATGACCAACATACGCCACTGATTTTTATGGTTATTGTTATGTGATATTTTTCATGTGTGCTACTGTGCCAATAAAGTGATTTCTTTTGTTTTGCTGTATGACCACGGTCCGCCAGTTGAGTAGTCGTGCCATAGATAAATTACAGCGACAACTGAATCATGACAAATAAAAACGCTATTACAGCAACGCTTTAGAAATCTTTTTTTAGAAATCACCATTAGGGGAGCCCCAGTAAGCATTTTTTGGGGGGAAGAGTTGGGCAGCTATGGCACTATTCATACGAATTTATAATTGTGTGGCGTGCAGCTCCATATTCTGATAAAATTGTTTAGAATTATTTGCGTTGTAGTTCCTAAATGAATGTGGTTTTATCACTGATGCGGATAGATCAATGACCTGCGCAAAAAATTCCGTTTTGGACTTGATACGTTTGTTTTGTTGTTTACTCAGACAGTGCCAAATATCTACCCCATGCCCATCATAAAGTCACGAATAACTTGTTTGGTGCTTGGAAGAAAAGTGGAATTAATTTAGGAGTTAATTACCAAGATTCAGGTGTGGTCAGGGGCGTAACAAGGGGGGCACAATTCCCGGGCGCCGAAATGTTTCAATAATGTCACAAGAGCTTTCTTCAATACAGTACATTTGCTTCCGGAAGACATCAGTTTTGAACACGGGGGTGCCAAACTTTCTTCTAACCCCGGGCACCATCTAGCCTTGTTACACCCGTGGGTGTGGTGGGGCTTATAACAAATCATAAGACTACCTTACCCAGTCACAAATCATTGATGGGTATTAATTTTAGATAGGATACGTTATATGAAAACCTGAAATTCTACTCATTTAACCAATTAAAGCCCATTACATCACCTGACAACTATTTTCTGTTTTTGTGGAATAACTTACATGTGTTTTTGAGAAATAATTGTCGCATACCCAGACGATGGCCAGTGGGCGCCCTTTAACTAAGTTTCCCCCCGCCTGACGCAAGCCTTTAGTTACGCCACTGGTCACCACACGGTACGCAATATACCGCGCCTTGACGATCAAAAGGGTGGACAGGATCTTTTCCATTTCGTGGCTTGTCACCAACTGTTCACATCGGCTTAAAAAGCGATTTGATTATGTGATCCCTCAGACATCTTCGCAGTTTTTCCGATAACCCTCGATAATATGGTAGCACCACTGAAGATCGGTTCTCTATCGTTTGATTGGTGTAGGGCGAATTTTGTGATCGAGCCGTCAGCGCTGGTGGATAACCATTGTTCTGAGGGCTAGTAGAATGCGATTCATCTCTTCTTGGTAATTTGCTTCATTTGAAGTCAGAAGTTTTGCTCTTGCAAGGATTGATGTAGTTGGTCTGTCACAGAGATCCCTACTAGCTGAGGGGTCAACCTAGTTGTTGCAGGAGCACAGGTCAGTCTAAGCAACCTGACGTCTTAAAGTTGCCAGGCCAAAACAAGGCGAATTAAAAGGCTCTCACCACCTTGTGCGCTGATAACTCTCCAGTAGCACTCTAAGCGCATGCGGAGGTTACGCTTATATGATGATAATAATAATAGGGCTGTTGTGGGCAAAGAAAAAACGCAGCACGGAAAGCAAACCGATGTGATTTAGCAATACGTTTAGGCTTCATTCAACCAACGGTTGCGTTTCAGCAACCTTAGGCTCAACTACAGAGACACGAGCACTGCGCGGGACAGGGCGTAGCTCAACACTTTCAGGTTGGGTTGAGGAGTCAGCATTCTCCTGGGATGTCGGGCGTGGGAAATTACGTATAATACGGTGACGTAGCTGGTGAAAAAGTATGGTTGTCCAAACCGAAAAGCTCGAGCCTGAGGCGGAAACGACCACACAAATTGTGCAG
>Ga0210059_1009414_pt1 | contig 15270 bp, 11 predicted proteins | sample Ectturendosymbi2_FD_188042 | JGI IMG/M metagenome (GOLD analysis project Ga0210059, IMG submission 188042) | Ecteinascidia turbinata endosymbiont from Florida, USA - Sample 2 (SPAdes) (version 2) | ecosystem: Host-associated > Tunicates > Ascidians > Unclassified | place: Key West, Florida... | reverse complement strand
AAAGGTCTGCAAAATGTTGTGAGATGGTTTCTGGACGCAGACGATAACCCAGATTCCCACCAAAACCTAATTATTACTTTTTTAGCCCATTTACAATGTTCCTTGAAATTTGCATGCAAATTTATTTCGTGGTATTTGCATTAAGTCGACAAATTAACAAGCAAAAAGTATGCGAAAACGATTAATCTCCTTGCGAAGGTAATGAAGTTTTTGTAAAATATCAAGCTCAAGGGGGGTTTTAACCCCCAACCCCCCCTTGCGTACGCCCTTGCTCAGAAAAGAAAGTAGGCTACTTTGTAAAAATTCAGTTTTGTATGTCGTATATCATATTCTGAAATTAACATCTTTCCGCACAATTTGACGTTTGCTTTCTACGATAGAATTGTATGTACACCATAATACAACGAATTAAGTTCTTGCGTGTGATATTTGACTTCAATCCGCAAAAAACATTTTGTAGCTCACTTGAAGCTCTTCAAAAAGTTTCTCAGTACTTTCTGAACACTAAGACTGGCTGAGAGATGACCTCCCGGTTGATTTCCTGGTTCTTGAGTCAGTTGTAGTCCGCTGACCAAATAATGTGTTGGTTCAATACAGCTAACGTGATTGCGAAAATAAAGTAGCCTACTTTCTATTATTTTTTGAAGGTTTCTTCTTCTTCTTGCGTATGGAGGTTTACCTCCGAGTTGCATGCTTTGTTTATTGCGGAAAGGCGCGCACAATCACGAAACATGAATCACAGCAGACGGAGCATAGTGGTGGCCCAAAGATTGCGACTGCGCTTTGTGCAATTACGTGCTGTATCACGCTGTTGTATCGTCCCCGTATGCCAGCGCTTCACTATACCTCACTATGCTTTGAAGGATTAATATTCTCTATCACCACTGCAAACGACAAAAACCTTATCACCGAAAAAATAAGAGAAACAGTAAGTCATAGGTCAAGTTGTTGTCGTTTTTAGTGACCACTGCTTATTCAAACACAGCATATCCACAGCTTTGCCATTAGCGATAGTTCGAATGGATGAACTAAGAACCTTCTCCTAGAGATTAATCTTTGTGCATTTAATCACATTCAAGATGAAAGCGCTTTGCACGTAAAGAAATTTAAGCAAACACTGAATCTACAAAAATTGCTAAGACTTGTTAAAAATACAACTTCTCAATCTTTGCTTTTTACGCAGTGGAGTAAAAGGTTCCCTAGTTCCTACAATGTCACTACCTTCTTTTCCATTTCTATGATTTTCCTGATTTCTTCTGCAATAACTTGTAGTAGTTCAGACAACAACCTCACCTGCGCTGTGTTCACGGTTTAATTGCCAAAAAATGCTCCTGCAGAGGCCCGTAGCCATGTTTTAAGGTTTGGTATGGCAAAATACACATTTAGGGGATAAGATTATTATTTTTATTGTATATTTAAAATAAATCTTTCTGGGCACAATAAAATTTAAGAGGGGGGGGTGTTGGGAATTGCCTCCCAATGCCCTCCCATGGCTACGGGCCTGCTCATACAGGTCACGTTTAGACGAAGGAGTATGTTAAATATGACTAAACAAGGGAGCGTGGAAAACAAAGAGACAATGAGTACTGTTACGTTACAGTAATAATTGACCATGAACTTCGATGAAGGAACTGACAAGATTCACCACTAGAGTCTTTTTAATTTGAGAAATTCTGCGTTAGTTCGTTTTGGAATTACTGTCAATCATTTATTTTCAAAATACCGGCTTCTTGCCGCCCTCTGTTAAATTAGCTGTAAAATGCCGGCCAGCCGGTTGACATACCGGCCATCTGGCAACCCTGCATCATACTCGTAATTCAGTATTCTGCCTTCAAAGGGGCTCACAAGAGCAGCCACAATGTGTAAGTAGGCTACTCTGCTTTCAAAGGGGTCCTCAACAACAACTGTAATGTGCAAGTACTCTGCTTTACAAGGGCGCCGAACAGTAACTGCATTGCGTTAGTACACTGTAGACCCGATATAACGAGAACCGATATAACGCGGAAGCGGATATAACGCCGTTTGAGTATGGACCCCGATTTCATAACTGATTTGCTGCGATACAAAAATACGTGATGCCATAGCAGCGATGGATACAACCTTGCAGTGGCTAGAGTGTCAGAACGTGGACACGATTCACGTCCTACACTTGAAAGAAATACGAGAGATCGCAAGGAAAAAGAATAGACAAGCACTGAAACAGTCAACCCTGGACTCGTTTTCAGTATAAACATCACATTGTCATGGAAATATAAGTTCTTGGTCATGACTGTATACCAATTGTTACGTAATAAGTAGCGTAGCAAGGCTAAGTGCCGCCCTGGGCCGACTATAAAAGTGCCGCCCTTTCCACCCCTCAAATTTGCTTACAAAATTTTCCAATGGAAGTTCATATTTTGTGCTAATTTAAAGATATAAGGATTACTAAAACATCTTCAAAATCGCAATCAAGCAATAACAAACTAAATGCGTCTTTTTTTATTTTCGATTATGATTCTCTCTTTTTCTGCTTGTCGCCACCTTTCTCATTATTAATGTTTCTATTTTTTGCTTTCTTTGCATTCTAAGACATTCTAAAAATTGACAAAAAATCCACTGATTTATAGTGTTTCATATTTCAATTTTGGGGGACTTGTAGCTTTTTTGGGGCGCTAAGCCCACCAAAACCCCCGTGGCGACGGGACTGATTACCAACAGACGTCTATTTCGAAAACTGTATTACCCAACCATGCCAGCTGGGACATAGGCCTTTTCGATGCTCAGCAGTGATTACAACGTCTTACGTTCGACGGTTATTGCGATGAACAACTTTATTCAGTACACCCATTGTCAAGCTGTACAACCATTTCGATAAACGCTCTTTTTGATAAAAGCGTTAACCACTATCATATCTAAACATATCGTTTACCCTTGCGTTAGGTTTTGAGACTAAGGTTCTTGCTTCAAATTCACCGAAATGAGAGCAACACCTTTTTTAAACTTTTCTTGTTGCAATAACTTTTTCTGTGACTGCCAATGTTTAAAGTGTACCGTTGAACAAAGGCGACTTCATGAAAACCACGTTGCCTTTCGGCTGGCTCTTATTCACTCTACTTACAGTTGAAACCTACAATCTGAGCTCAAAGTTACTCACGAAAATACATCAACTGCACTACCCCGCTTCAAGAACGTCATTTTCCGGCACCATTACGTCATGCAGAAAAACAGTGGTTGTATTGAAACTGAGAAACGTTATCTTCGCAAAGTTCTTCACTTCAACCGCCAAACCTTATGCTGATAGGCCCACCTAATGACTGGGCTACAGCTTATGGCAGTTATTGAAAATACCCCACTGAACACTGAAACATAGCACGAGATGTGCCAAGAATTTTTTTTTAATTTTGGCGACTGCAATTAGCGGTGTGCCAACGCTTGAAATATGCTTCTTACCGGGGCAGTTTAGGCTAACGATCTTGCCCAAGGAGCAACACGCGGAGTCACTCAGTGTATGTGAATTGGACACAAAGCCTTCCAACTGAGAGGCGGACACTCTACCACTGGATATTGCCGCCGCAGCGAAATCTTCGTCGCCAATGCCTACGTGTCAGGAGATGTTATGATGTGGAGTTGGGGCGTTACTGAGAAACCAAAGATACGAGAAAAACGATTAAGCTAGCCTTGATTATTTACCGTGATTTCATGCAAAATGTTGTTATCAGATTTTGAGAGGAGGGGCGATATAAACCGAAAACAATTGGGAACCCTAACTTTTTTAGTCTGCGGTGGAATGTTATCTCGTTCCTTTGCGCAAAGGACTTTTGACTGAGATGGCTGAAATGGCTTTGTCTGGTGAGGAAGCTGTAGGGACTGGGGCACAATTGGTCCCCAAGTAAGCATGCCCGTAAATAGGGGACGCAGGAAAATTCCCCCCCCCTCCCCTTGGAATAATGTTTTGGACGTAGTTTAAAACTATTGGACATAGTTTAAAAACTTTGTGCCCCTCTCAGAAAACTCTTCGCCCCAAACATTTTATCAATCCACTCACTCCAAAGCCACATGTCGTGTTTTTTTAGGCTAGCCTACCAGTCTAGAGCTTCTAAACATGAAATTTGAAAAGCGGCAGAACATTTAATAAAGTATTTAAAATAATAACTAAAAACTAAAACGTTTAAACTTCTTTCAAAAATTAAATTTGGTCAGCGAAGTGCAGCCCCCCTTAAAGTGCCGCCCGGGGCCCGCGACCCCAGCTACGCCACTGCCTCGATATAACGCGACTCACTTATAACGCGGTCTGATGTTGTGGATCCCGACATCCGCGTTATACCGGGTCTGCAGTGCACTTTGCTTTCAAAGGGACCACAATAGCAAATGTAATGTGTATGTAGGCTTACTACCCTTTCAAATGGGCCCCCAATAGCAACTGTAATAAATAAGTGGGCTGCTTTGCTTTCAAAGGGGCCCACAACAGCAATTGTAATGTGCAAATACCTTGCTTTCAAAGGGGCCCGAAGAAACTGTAATGCTTAAGCACTTTCCTTTCAAAGAGCCCCCTAACTTCACTGATTTCTAGTGCTTCATATTTCAATTTGGGGGATCGAAGCTTTCTCTGGGATGCTACGTGGTGACGGGCCTGAATTTTGGGACTCTGTGACAGCGTACCCCTTCACGTGGGGTGTATGGAGTACGGCTGATACGACTGTGTTTGGTGCAGTCCTACAAATTTACGCTACCACTCAACAATGACAACGTCACCAACTGATGTTTCTCGCAGAAGTACAGAAACTGCCTGGAATAATTTTCATGGTGAGCCAGGCATTTACATGAAACTAAAGATTGGATAGAGCGATTTTGCGCGTTTTTAAAAATACAGACACCAGTTCCAATAAAGATATTTCCCGTCATGGTTGGGAAAACTTTCACGGTTCACCAACACGTTCGTATTCAGCCTCAGGCGCATCGCTGGGCCAACTTCAACAAATGGATTTTGGAAGCAACATTTACGTGCAAGAGTTATAAAAGATTGAAAACCTGTCGACATTTCCAAATGAAAAAAAAATTGAAAAGAAGAAAAAAAAGCAAGCTGCGATATGTGCTGCAACGAGAACAATGCGCTGACAAGTTTGATTTTTTTGTTTTTTTTGCGGACGCAACGCAATCAATTGGATGGAAACCAACCACAGGCTGTCGACGTCACCGTTCAACTGCTGGTAATTTGTGTCGCGCCCAGTGCGTTGATTCACAATCTGAGCACGTGGAACCAATGCGAAAGAAATTTGATTTCACTGCTGTCGAGTAGCATCAGTTTCCTCGCGCCCGCGCGGCTTTTCAAACTGTAAGAAATTGGACGTTTTCTGCCGCTGCCAAGCAATACCAGCTCAGTACAATATCCAAACAATAATGTGGTGGGGTACACAACCAAAGCTACCGAAGGCCATAAACCTTGCTATATGCACTGCCAGTGCTGACTGGATGGAACTATTTTTCCCAAGTCTAAGCTGTGGTATCTGCAGCATAAGACAACGTTCAAACGCCTCATCACAGACTTGTCCTCGGTCCTTGTCCGAGTGTTGGCAGCATAAATCTTGAAACCAGGCGCGGATATACCATTAGGCTGAAATGGCTTAAGCCTAGGGGCCCCGATTTTGAGGGGACCCAAAATTTCGGGAGTAAGGGAAATTTCCAGCAATTTTTAAGCAATTATATTTGTATTTTTGTTTAGGTTCAATGCACGTTTTTTATTATACCGCCAGCAAAATATCTGTATAGAACAGGGTCTCCAAACGTTTTCATCCGAGGGCCACATAAGTTATTACACAACAGTGCGAGAGTCGGACGTCTTACGCAATGTGATTGTTTCGGGATATGTTGCATTCTACCAAATTGAAAAGTTTTTCGTCAATTAATTTTTTATTATTTACACAATGTATTCGCGGGCCTTATTTTGGAGACCCCTGACATAGAAGAATGAGCGCAAAGGATTGAAGTGAATGACGATGAGTATTCCCTTTTTATGGCGTTGAGACTTGGTTATTGTTACTTATGATGTGTGGAACAAAACGCCTGAATGCTTATTCAGATTACACGAGGCCAGTGAGGTACTTTCGTTCAGCCTGGGTCTATCTCTTGTTGCTTTTTATGGGTCAGATACGGGGTAAATGCAAGACCAGCCTGCACTGTAGCTAAGGCTGCAGATATTCAATGGCGCAAGATGCAGTGGCGCATCTGTGCGGAATGGCGCCAATGGCAAAGTTGATGTGTGCGACCTTTCTAATAAAATTTATGTATTATATATAGCCACAATTTTTACGAAAGTTAAAACATTAACAAAGTCAGTGTTTTAAAACGGAAAATATTTGTATTGCTTCGAATTTTCAGCAAATAAAATATAAATTATCCATAACGACCATAACATGTTTCCCTTCTCATTTGTTTTTATTATGAAGAATATCAAAACTTTCAAATAACAATGTTCTCATAATTTATAAGCCTACGTAGTGATGCCTGACAAAATTGTACATCTTAGAAAAAAATCAAACAATATATTGCAACTGCAAACGACAATTTAAAGAAACATATTTATTTTGAATTGTACAATGAATTATTTAATGCAAGTCATGTATCGCTTGTGTTCGAAAAACACAATTTTATCGATACATTAATATTTCAGCCTTTTCCGCTTACTTACACAAAAAATGCCCCTTTCCTCATCAAAGCTAGATCGCACAATCTGCCCTGACTTACTATTAGCCATTGAAACACGGAGGTATGAAAAGACCAGTTTCAGTTTCACCTTTAGCGCCTCCAAGAATTTTGTTCGGGAGGGGCAGTCAATGACGTCGTCAGTCACTGACGTCGTTTTGAGTCCGACTGCTCCTTCCGTTTATTTTCTTACAGTTGAAAATTAATGTAAAACATCAGTAAAATTCTTAGCAGGCTTGTTTCCGTGAGGGGGAAGGGGGGGCATGCTGCAAAGCCTTGCTATTCTGCATACTGACCACGCTTTAGCTGGAAAGGTGACAAAATTTTCAGCGATTTTGCAGACAAAAGACCCGTCGATCGCCGACTATGCACAGTAACAAGCTGTTAGCTGTCGTAAGAAGTACAGATGCTTTATTCAGAGCCAGCTCTTGATACTTGGCAAACCGTGCAATTGCACAGGGCACTCAATAAATCTGTAATAGGAGTGTGGTCAGATAACTTCACCGCTGCCCTTTTTCGCTAGTTTCAGTGTGACTGTTTTTGTTCCTGACATCCACGGAATTCAGAAGAAAGTACAGTATTATGTTTATGAAATGGAACAGCTTGTTCACTGAATATAGCGAGCACGTGTAGTGCTAATTTGTATGACATCAGTCGTCGCGAACCTTCCAGAAGCGTCCCCAATTTAAAACAGCCTAGGGCCCCGAAAATGCAAATTCGCCTCTGCTTGAACCTCAACTGCGTTTTCTTTCGCCAGATGTTCCGAACGTTCACATGAAGTTTAACTGGATCAGTGTTGCTTGTGGTTGTTGTGCTTCAGGCCAAGTCAGTTCTAATCCCCGTTCGTCACGAAAAGTGGGTTTTTCCAAACGACGTTTCACAACCGGACGATGCCACTCGAAGCGATTTCTTCTTGTCAGTGAGGTGCAAAGCTCGCTTTGCGTTTATTGCAACGTGATAACTTCGTTTCTCGCTGGCGTCACTCGTGCTACTGGTGCCGTTCATGTCTACACGGGTCATCGTATCTCTTCAATGTTGAAAGCGAACCTGAAACAATGTTTTTCTCTTAAGAGCTAACACCTCAATCTAGCGGGTGGAAATCTCGCTTATATGCCGGTGGATAAGAGTCAAAACTTAGGCTTCAAAGCATTCCAAAGGATTAGGAAAAGGCGGTTTGAGCGTCATGCCGGGCACAATGCTTAAATCCCACTCTGCGAACGTCAATCGTCTCATTGTCCAATCGTCGCAGGTAAAGAACTAATTCTGATCAAAAGAGCAAGCGAAAAAACTCAACAGGATTTTCAATTAAAAAACTATGGGTGCACCCAGTGCTTTTAAGGCGTTTTGAGGGGCTGAAACAGTCTCTCAAAATACAGACAAATGCAGCAGAACCTCTCTACATAAACACCACCAAAATACACCAAAACCTCGCTTTATGACCATCTCGGTATTCAGATGAGGTAGTTGCCAGTCCCCCAAAATGTCTCAACGGTCATCAAGGTCAAACCTTTAAAAAAACCTGCCGTGCACCTACTCCATGTTCCGACTCCATGGGCGTCGGAAAGATATTTTCCAGAGGTAGACATAAATTTTTTTTCCGGGAGGGACAGAAGTGGTGAAATTTAATTTTGCCTTCTCGAGACTCAGAAAACAACCTTTTTTGCTTTAAATGTAATAGAAAAATGTCTAACTTCAAAATCCAGGAGAGGCCAAGGTCCCCTCTTCCCACTCCCATGACCTACCCACTCCAAAATGTTGTCCTGTGGGAAAAGCGAACTGGATTTGTTCTGCCTGTCACCGACTCAAGCTAGCTGCAAGTGGAGTTCTTATGGTGTCATTATTCGCCGATCAACTCAATAACGGAAACTTCACCGATCGAGTTTCGCATTGCTCAGCCAGTCACGAGCACATCGATCACGAGCTGACGTTTATGCACGTGCACGTACAAATTGTCGAACAGACGGAAACGAATTGGAAGCGCGCGTTGACAAAGTTGGACCAGCTAATAAATGCTTGAATTGTCAATTCGAAAAAGTTAGTGCCAGTACAAACGATGTTCTCATTTTGATTGCTGTCCAACGGGTGCGCCCACAAAAGCTACAGAACTTACAAACTTTTTTGTCCTTGAACGAATCGGCCAAGGAAAGCTAGCTGACCTGTGCATTTTGAGTTAAAGGCGAAGCTGAAGAAATGGCAAAGGTGGATGACAGAAATGACCGATTGATGAAATGACGGCAACTAGGAACATGCTCGATGTGTATGGAAATTACCTGCAAACACTTTCATTCAAGATCACTTCCTTACCAAGAGTTTCTCTTTAAAGCTCCGGTTTGTGTGTTGCCCTACTGTTTTCCATCTCGCGACCAAAGCCACGACTCGACGTTACAAGTAATATATCAAGCATATGGCTGTTCATGTGCCGGGCTACGCAATATTCATTTGCACTCTGTCATTCAAGTGGCACACATGAAAGCTTTGAATCAGTGGATTGGGTTGTAATGAGTTCAACACAAGTTCATCGGCATGTCTCATGGGAACATAAAGGTTGATCAGGAATACGAGTTCCTTGGCAAATGTTCACACAGCAAAACGTGTGGTAGGATGTATTACAACATCTGCTTGCAGTGGTGCAAGAAAGAAAAAGCTTTTAATTTTCATCATTATAACATCAAGTACTTCGCTCTCTTCGAGAATGGAACACAAATTTAGGCAAACACTCTGCATCCAATTTTCGAAAACCACGAAACAATTTGAACTTGCATGACCTTGTTCACCGGAACCAGTCAATATTACACTCAAACCGCAAATGATGTCAGTCAGTTGGAACTTGGCCCACATTTCACTTTGTATCGGATCTGACGCCTGATATCAACCTCGCAGGAGCTTCTAAAACCTGCCCTAAATGACGCGGACCCAATTATTTAAGAATTTATTTCGCTTCGGATTGACAGAAACTATCGACTTCCACAAAGTCCTCGACTCGAAGTGACAAACACTAGAAAAAAATTCTTTTCGACTTCAACGTTTCAAAGTTCGAATGGACAATCGCTACCATGGGCTTGGGTCTTATTTGTGCACGAGGAGCGTTTGTGAATAAAGTTGCTGATTTTCGCCGATGCTGTTATTCATCTAAATCAGGGCTCTCAAACACGCGGCCCGCGAGGGCGTTTTGTGCGGCCCGCGATGCTTTTTGGGAATTTTCAAACAATTGACATTTACATTGCCAAGTGCCTTGAACAAAAATTCCGCGAAATAATTGAATCAAAGCTGAATGATACCCAGTGCGGTTTTAGTCCCGGCCGTGGCACTACAGATCAAATTTTACCTATCCAGCAAATATTTCAGAAATCTTGGGAGTATGCCAAAGACGTCTACACGTGCTTTGTCGACCCTGAGAAAGCAGATGGCCGGTTTCCTCGTGCAAAACGTTGGGGCGTGTTGCGGGGGAACGATATTGACGGTCGCCTGTTACTGGCCGTCACGTCACTGTATTCCTGCTCAGAATTTTGTGTCCGTGTCGGGAGACTTAAATCACAACCATTCGCCGTTGGTGTTGGACTCTAACAAGGGTGTGTGCTGTCACCACTCCTTATCATAGTCTACATGAATTGGATAGATAGCCACAGCGGAGTCGACGAGGTCGTCACATTTGGGAGCTGCAGGATCAACCGTTTACTTTTTGCAGACGATTTGTTACTGCTAGCATCTTCTCAACAGGGTCTTCAGCATACACTCGATCAGTTTTCAGCTGCGTGCGACCGAACCGGATTGAAAATCAGCACTAATTGCCTCTGAGACCGTCTCTAGAGGAAAAACGGGCATGAAAATGAATTAAATGAATAGCATTTACATTATTTAGTTTATTCACTGGTGTTTAAAAGTGCTCAGCTAGTGAGTGAATAAGTTCTTTAGACGACTAGAATTGGTTAATACGAACGTAGAGACGGCTAGAAATGATTCACCTATAATTCATGTAACTTTTCGCAGGAAATAAAACGTAAAAGCTGTTTCAAGTAAGTTCAGGTACCTCCATTGTTACGTCAGCATCATAATGCGGCCTGCGGGTTTCTTTGTAAGTCCTCATGTGGCCCAAGGAGCAATTCGAGTTTGAGACCCTGGGTTAAGCCATCTCTTATAAAAAGAAACATTTACTATTTCTGTCACACATCCATAACAGTCGTGTCTGTGTGCTCGGTATTCTTGTCCTATGTTCAGATTTAACCTTTCTAAATACCTTAACCTGACTTGCACAAACCCTTTGCATGAAACTAGTGCTACTATTTCTTATCAACGTTACATTCCTACCCATAGGCGTACGGGAAGGCATTTTACTGGGGGGGGGGGGCGGAAAAAAATTGCCCTGAAAATAACAATTTGCCCTGAAAATAACAATTTGCCCTAAAAATGAACAATTTGCCCTGAAACTAACTTTTTAGTTTAATCCAAATGGGGCCTGAAACCTCTTGTAAATCTGTTCTATACAGTTGAATTCGTTTATAACGGCTTCCTCTGTAACGTTAATTCGCCCACAACGTTACATTTTGTTTGGTCGCCATGGCATCTTTCATATGCATTTCAATTCGCTTGTAATGTCAATTCGGTAATAACGTTCTTCATGCAATCCCCTAGAGGTGCTGCTATAGGCAAATTCTGTAGTTACCTTGCTTGTTAACTCAAGGGGTTGAAGTTCCATGCGTATGGTGTTCTCCCAGACAAGAAATTTTGCGGTAATTGCTTTTACTGATGCAAATATGTACGCGACTTCGATGACTCAACGCAATGTTTTAAAAGCGACGGTTCCGGATCGTATGGTCCGACTCCCTAAACCTGACTGTCTTATCACTGCTGTGCGCTTGAGCAAGGCACTAGACGCGCACTGAAAGGAGCCAAGCAATCTGCACGTCCGTGCTGCCCGCTTCTAAAACTCCTGCTTATCAAAAAAATCTATCATCTTAACACCGTGCACCTCTACCCAGCGAATTCGAACAAAGACTCGAAAACGAACAAAGAAAGAGAATTCTTATACCAAGCTGTTGAACTATCGACATCCGATTGTTCGATTTTTACAGAAAACGAGGGCTTGGTCCAAATCAAAGTCACTATAACCAATCATGACGTTGGTCCTGAGTACACACTACACTAGCCCAAATTACACGGATCCCCCCCAAGTGAATATTCACTGTATTGAAATTTTTTTCACAGTTCACGGTTTTTGAGCAACTTGCGCTTACCCTGAAAAAACAAAGTTGCCCTGAGAATTTTCACTGTATGGAATATACTTTTTACATTCAGGATTTTTGACAACTTGCGCTTGCCCTGAAAAGCAGAGTTTGCCATGGAATTTTTCATTATTGAATATAAAATTTTATTGAATATAAAATTTTTCTATTGAATATAAAATTTTTCTATTGAATATAAAATTTTATTGAATACAAAATTTTTCTATTGAATATAAATTTTTTCACTATTGAATTGAATGTATTGAATATAAATCTTTTATCATTCAGGATTTTTGAGCTACTTGCACTTGCCTGAAAAACAGAGTTGCTCTGAAAATTTTTACTGTATGGAATATACTTTTTAGATTTAGAATTTTTGAGCAACTTGCGCTTGCCCTGAAAAACAGAGTTGCCCTCGAATTTTTCACTACATTGAAATATTTTTTTATCGTCCAGGACATTTTGAGCAACTACCGCTTGCCCTGAAAACAGAGTTTGCCCTGAGATTTTTCAAACCCGGGGGTCGGCCGACCCGCCCCACCGCCTCGTACGTCTATATTCCTACCACTTTACATTATGTTCATCGGCTGCAGCGAAAACTTCAAACTTGCAGAAATTATTGGTTTGATGTTGTAGGCACCTCCAGTTTCAACAAGCCGCATTCTTTAATATCGGCAGTCCAGATGACAATTTCTTGCAAGAGCTTCCTCGTTTACCACCCCTGCGTGTTTCTCTGACCTTTAATATAGGATCATGTCAACTGCTCACGCTTCCTTGCTCACGAGAGAGTGTCGTGGGGAAAACCATTCAATAGAGCGTTTTGTCTTTTCGCTGACAGATCAGATTTGACTTGAACGACTCTAGTGTTGTGAATTGTCTACCTACACATTGACGCAGAGTGGGCTTCGATGTTTAGGAAGCAACGAACTGTGATTTTTATGAACTTTCAGAACTGCAATTTTTTTCATCTACCTCTTTTCCATGGACGTCTGCTGGGGGAGAAAAAAATTGGGCATTTCCCCCCCTGGAAATTGCCTGAATCAAGAAACCAAAAATTCCTAAAAAACCTGAAGTCAGCAACTTGATTTTGATTTATTGATTTAATTCTTGCAAAGACAGTTTATATGCCGATGTGACCAGTGGCGATTCTAAGGGGGGCCTGGGTGGGCCATGCCCCCTGCAATTGTTTGGCTGGACCCCAGTTCTGTGCTTAATTTCACGTTTAAGTTAGTTTGATTGACATACACAGCAGATAACTTTCAGCCAACAAAATTTTAAACGGTAGTTCAGAAGCCCTCTTTCCTGCATTAAATATTTTCCAAATGCATAATAAGCTGGGTTGTTGGTTTTGATGGCCGGATGATGGGAGACGTTGATGATGACACATACCAGTGGCGGTGATTGCTCGCTTCCTGCATGAAATGTACTCAGACCACGATCGTAGTGGTGAAAGTTTCAGTTCGAAGCTAAGAAATAGTCGCAGAAATGGGAAGATTGATCTATCGTGCATTGTATTGTGAGGTAGAACTGGATTATATTACTGTTAGCAGATTGTTGCTTATCCCAGTAGCAAAATGTTTGCTACAGCAACAGCATTAAGAATTGGGGTCAGTTCATTTATCCGAATTTATCCTGATTGTAGCCTTGTGTTCTGCTGCCTTGTGTATGACTTCGAAGCATTTTACGGAAATGGTTCGTGACCTCGGTTTAAGTCAGCCCACACATGTCCTGCTATCTCATAAACGTTTGTAACGACGTTTTGTAATGGTTTATGAACTGAAACTATTTGTGACCCTGGACAATGTGTTGGACATAGTTTAGAACTATCTGTTACGGCAAGTTGCGCGTATTTGTTAATCAGCGAAACACGCGCATCACGTCACTGATTACGCGCGTGTTCCTTGTTTGGTGTTCATCAACTCGGGCTGTGAATGTGACCGGGTTCGGTTCAGCGGTCCTGGTAGGTCGAGAGTTCGACTCTTGGCCTGGTCTTACCAAGACCTTGTAAATTGGTACTGTAGCCTTCTAACCAGGCGCACGATATAGGGACGAGCTGCAGAGAACACCACCAGAACACAAAAACAAACCGAGTTAAAATGAACCCAGAAATTGTACAAACTCAGTCCTGGCGCTACAAGACCATTGTAGTTATAAAGCGCCAACAGCAAACCACCGTATCAAATAAATAAAATCGGTTCAGTTAGACGGCTAATAAAGGGTTCGAGGTTGTTGTCGCTGGCGAAAGAGTTGGTGAAAAGCATTTGTCCGCGTAGAGAGCTTATTGCCGTGTGAATTCGTCTCGGCGTTAATTTTTCTATTTTCTATTTTCCGCTTGTTCTTTGGCGTGAGTTGTTTTCTTGTTAGCGTGGAGATATTCCATTATTTTCCACGAACGTGCTCAAAGTATAGAAGGCGGGTGCGCTTCGCGCCCAGAGATGGACAACGATGACCTAGAGACGTCGGAGTATTATAGGGATGCTCAATCTTTCCGAGCCCTGAGAGAGCGAAAATCGAAAACCGATTCAAGTGCTGGCTCCGGTGAAAGTTGCAGCAAAGGCAACAAAGCCGTGGATTTGCTCCCGGTTGCTTTAGAAAGGAAGACAGGCAGGGAGTTAAAAGCTTACAGCCCTGTGTTTATTCATAACTGCCTTGAAAAGTGCATATGCTCGTACAAGAGTTGCTTTCCGTTGAGAAATGGCAATCTGATTGTGAAATGTTGCAGTTTGCAGCAGATGACCACGCTTCTACAATGCACGAATCTGACAGATGGTGCCGTCTCGGTCGAGATAACGGCTCGTTCGATGCGACCGTTGGGCGCACGGGGCGTTATCTATAACGTACCTTTAGATATCTCCACAGACGATCTCGTGTCATGCCTTGCAAGTCAAGGGGTTAAATTTGTGAAACGTTTTCGTTTCAAAAGTAGTGATTCTTCAAAGTTAAAGGATTCTAAATCTGTTTTTCTGCAGTTTACTACTGCTGCCCTCCCTGGTGAGGTGAAAATTGGATACTTGTTTTTCCGCGTGAAACAGTATGTTCCGAGACCGTTACGGTGTTTTAAGTGTAACCGCTATGGGCCTGTCACTGGCCATTGCCGAGGTTAACTGCGCTGCTCAATTTGTGGTGGCGAACATAAGTATAGCGAGTGCAGCGCTGCTGCTCCAAAATGTCCAAACTGTGGAGGCGGTCACTCGGCGAATGATAAAATCTGGCCGAGATGCAAACGGGAAACTGAAATCCTTAAACTAACAACAGAGGCGAAACTGTCCTATGCTGATGCCTGTAAAGCACATAGAATTGCCAGAAGTCCTCCCGTTCCGAATATGGTTTCACAATCCGCTTTTCCCCCTCTTCCGAAAAAGACAGTAGATCG
>Ga0210059_1009412_pt1 | contig 15271 bp, 3 predicted proteins | sample Ectturendosymbi2_FD_188042 | JGI IMG/M metagenome (GOLD analysis project Ga0210059, IMG submission 188042) | Ecteinascidia turbinata endosymbiont from Florida, USA - Sample 2 (SPAdes) (version 2) | ecosystem: Host-associated > Tunicates > Ascidians > Unclassified | place: Key West, Florida... | reverse complement strand
GAGAGATCAAGGAAAACTGCACAAGTTGGTATTTTCTGGTCCAGGTTTTCTAAGATACACTCAACTATGTCATAAATTGCAAATTCTGTTGATACTTTAGCTCTGAAACCATACTGATGTTTTGATAACACGTTCTTGCATTCCACATAGTGATATAACCTATCATAGAGGAGTTTTTCAAATATCTTGTTTAAGGGTGATAACACTGATATAGGACGATAGTTGGTGCACACATTTTCCGGCCCACTTTTATGTATGGGAGTAACTTGGGCACACTTAAAGTTCTGTGGGTATATACCTTGGTTTATGCAATTGTTAAAGAGTTTTGCTAAGAATGGAGATAAAATTTCACTGCATAATTTTAAGATTTTCACAGGGATGTCATTATGACAAGTACCCTTTTTCTCTGTGAGTGTGTCTATGATGTGCATGATTTCTTCAGCTGATGTTGCATGTAAATAAAATGAGGACTCACAGTTCATTTTTGCAATGTGAGTCTTGCTGCGTTGGGAAGGAATTATTTTGCTGGCCATGCTTTTACAAACGGTTACAAAGAAATCATTTAAGATATTTGCTATATCTGCAAGATTTTGCTTGTGTTCTGCAGAAAAGGGATGGGTTAAATTGGGAGGGGTGGAGGTAGCTTTGGTTCTTCCTGGCAATAGAGTATTAATGAGTTTCCATGTTTTTGCACTGTCATTTCTTGCAATTAAAAACTGGGATTGATAATATTTCTTTTTTAACAATACCAGAAAATGTGTTAGTTGGTTTCTGTATCTTTTGTAATACGCAAATTTGTCTTTATTTTCAAAACCATTTTTTACTAGACTTCGGTAAATTTTGTTTTTTTCTTTGATGGATTTGTATAATGCTTGTGTGATCCATGGCTTGTTGAGGAGTTTCCTTCTGTTTCTTGATAGTGGTTGTAGTGGTGTATGCTTTTGCATTGTATCATTGAATATGGAGTGTATGTTATCCACAACCTGACGAGGGTTTCCATTATTAACTGGTAGCATGTCTAGGGCATCTTTTATTTTTTGCAAAAAAGTACTTCTATCCAAGTTTTTGTAATTATGTCTTAGGGTTATAGATGAGTGTTTTTGCTTGAGACAGGTAGACTTAATCATGACAAAAGTAGGCAAGTGGTCAGACAGATCTGTAAGTATAATTCCTGGTTGAACAGGCATTTTGATATTGTTAGTGTATATATGGTCTAAAAGGGTGGCACTGTGGTCTGTAATCCTTGTAGGTCTGGTGATTGGCTGTGTGCAGTTGTAAGCAAGCATTAAATTGGTATAGTTTTTTACTTGCTGTGAGCTTTCATGTTGCAGCAAATTTATGTTAAAGTCTCCGCAAATACAGTTAGTTACTTTGTTATCATTAAGATTGTGCAGAATGTTTACCAACTCTTTGGTGAAGGAGTCACATTGGGGGGCTGGATGCCTATAGATGACTGAAATTACTGTTTTTTTATCATTTAGTATGACTTCTAGCCATAAGCTTTCAGCCTCTTGTCAATATTTCTGAAAGGTCATGGCGTACCACATATGAGATATTGTCTTTGGTATAAATAGCAACACCACCAGCTGCATACTGTGTATCTAAATGAGCAAATGAGTAGCCTGGTATATTAGGTTCGAAATTTAGCCCTGTGTCTTTATTAATTTTTGTTTCAGTTATTGCAATGAAACGCGGAGGGTGATTAAGTAATAGCTGTTGTTTGAGTATCTGTCGCTTGATACAGTATTTATAGATGGCGGGTGACGTCTCATTTGTCGTGACATTTATCTTTTGACTGGGTTTGCTGCTTTAAAGTGGTCTCATCTTCAAGTGTATGTTGAAGTCAAAGCAGCAGTTTTCAGGCGTCGTGTCAAGTTTATAAGTTTAGTGGTTTTCTTCACTCCCCAAACAGCTTCTGTTCAAGGCATGAGCTAATAGTGGTCGAAGTTCTGGCTCGGTCACCTAGAATTGTTTCGCCTTGGGTCGCACTTGACCTTTTTGCATTCTAGGAAGCTCCTCGCCGTTTTATCCCTTCCCTGTTGTGGTGGATGTTGCGTTTGTCCTGATATTTTGACACGCTTTTCCACTTTTTTGGTAGCTTCGACTCTTGTACGAGGCTGCACCGATGTCGTATATCGTCGAGAAAGCCGGGGGCAAGGCAACCACTGGCTATTGCGACGTGCTGGATGTTGTGCCGACTGAAATTCATCAACGTACTCCCATCTTCATCGGATCACCAGATGACGTTGACGAGTTTCTGGAGATCGTGAACAAGCACCAAAACCATATCAAAGGCAAAGAATAGGCCCTCCGCTTGAAATTGCTATGCAAGCTGATGACGCTGTGCCAAGTGTTTCACTGCAATTTTTGTCGTAATTTCGATTTGCGTGCACAGATGGTGTTGCTTACAGCTTTGTACTTGCAGTAATTCTGTTCTCTTGTTGCAAACAGTATCACCCTTAATAACATGCTGCCAACGGGTTTGACACCGCGCCTAAAACCGTAACTTGGTTGCATCGTTTTGGTAACATTTTCACGAAATGGAAAGTTTTCATCATCTTTTCGCAACTAGATTGTGTTTGCTCGAGCAACGTTCGTTTGTTACCACTATAGCTGAGTCTGTTTCGTGCAAGACTGATCATGTTTCTGTCAGATGTATCCTCCGTGGAAACAAGGCCCTGTATACATAACGTTGCATTATGTGAACATCTTGTACATAAAATGATCGCCAAAAAAGGAATAAGCTTCTATCGAAGTTTTTCTGGCATTGGATTTTCGCAGCTCAAGTGTCAGTCGATTCGCCACAAACCTTAAAGTGCACGTGTGACGCAACCAGGGTACTGGTAATGAAGTTATACGCTGGAGGCGTACATTCGAAATAGAAATTATAACGATATTTAAACAGCATAAATCTGTACGCACTCCATCGGTCGTGATTGAATACCTATTTGTTATTATAGTTTTGTGATACAACATATTAGTTGCTTGTCCCCCTTTGTGGCATTTCATCGTGTGCACTATTATTCACTGGTTTGTTTTTAATAAACCAGCTGCTGTTTGGCGCAGGTGCTGCTCGTTGAATCGTTAGACTGTGTTCAATCATTTAACCGATGACGAAGACGCATTTGTGGTTGTCCTGAAATGGCACCTTGTCGACTTGGTGGTTTGTTGCACGTTTGTTACCTGCATGTATTCGAAACGATCAACGGTGATTCGCGTCCTGCTGCACTAGTTTCCAAGTTTGTACCGAACAGCCGCTTACTAGACTAACCTTTGGACAAAATTGCGGGTGGACAGGCGCAGAGATCAGTTGGACGACTGCCTGTCATCGGTTTATGTCTCCGGATAAGCTCTTTTTACCAACTCGAGTTTCACAACTGGTCACTGCGCTAGTAAAATATACGCAACGTTAAAACCCGTGGTTTGTTTAACGCAAGTGTTTCCAACCCTGGCCTTGTCTACCAATGCTAGTCGCATTTTTTTGCAACACGGTGGTCGATAGCCATTGATGGTAACGGGAGCGTTGCGTTAAATTTCGGAAGGAAAGTTGCTTGGGGTAGAATACTCTTTGACTAAGCTTTTATCAGTTTGGTCTATCTGCTCTCGATCCGGCCCTGTCAAATGAGTCAAACGTTTGACCACCGTTGCGTGTCGAGTGATTTCCTTTTATAACGGTTCGTGGTCTGTTTTGTACGAACACCGTGTTGAGTACCTTATATCAATAACAGGTGCGTTCTTTTGCGAAAAAGTGGCCTCGCATTTGAATGAAAACAAGAGATAAATGAATCGTGCAATATTGCGGAAGCAATTCAATTGCCTTCCCTGCTTTTAAGCAGAAACTTGGTTGGAGGCATCCTGTGGGCAGCAAAACCTGCTAGTCATTCTGCGCAGTGCATGATTACATTTTATTTGCACGATTTTCAAATAGTCTTTGATGTGAAGAATCGTGAAAATTCAGTAGCAAAAGATTTCCTTCTGGTTGTCTTCCTTTTTTAACATCTATCGCACTTCTTTTTGATACCATCACACGACAGGATAAGATGCACAAGTTGCTATTCCGCACATATTTTTTCCTCTTTGCATGTGAAAATACCTGCACAGCACATGCATTTGAGAACAGCGGTACACGAAGTTCAAACAAACTGTATCGCTGTAATACGTGGTAACACCACAGCCAGCCATTTACCCGTTCAAGCCCCAATCTTCTCCCCAGGAGTTCTTAATGATCCAGTATTTCATGCCAGTGTTGTGATCAGTTCCATAACCCACTGCAAGAACAGCGTGATTTACTTGATCCGGTCTGCTTCCACACGTTGAGCTGAACATAAGAGATGTTACAAATTTATTGACGATTTCACTTGCTTAACAGTGTTGTATATCAGGTTTTTTTGTAGAGTTTAAAGTAATCCTAGACATAATCATTAGAAGCATTACGTATTTTCCGGGATTAATATCATGTGCTCGCTAGTGTCTACGATAGTTTTCTTTGGTTTTCCGGTGCGACTTTTCCGATAAACTTCATTGTTTATCGCGACTCATTAGGGTCATCTTAAATTTCTTGTGGAATTGAAAAAGACTCGTGATTTTAGAGAATTTTAAATTTGTTTGTTGAACAGTTTTAAGCCACATTCGGTGGAAAACACACGTATGTGCTATGGGGCAACGTAAACCATGCCTCTAAAAATTTAGCGACAACCAACATACTCGTCAAATTCGCTCAAAAAGGAATAAAACAGACGTGATTTTTGTTCAAGAGTGTTTTATTATAAAGCTGACCGAAAAGATATCTTTCGAAACCTTCATAATTTTTTGAACGTTTCAACCGCGAAAATAATATTTGGTTTTGCAAGTTCTAGGCAAGTCACCAACTGCCGTAGTTGGGCATGGACAACACATTCGAGTACTTTGGCAAAAACTCCAATCCAAGTTCAACACAACTTCATAGCTCAAGTCCACAGAAACTGGATCGAAGTCAGGAATCGATACCTGTTTTTTTTCACTTCTTTCAAAAAGTTTTTCGGCTCACTTGATATAACGGATGAAGCATTCGGGGCGAGCGACGTAACATCGCATCTGCGCTTGCAGAAACTAATACTTTTATAACTTAAAATAAATGCAAGAAAACGTTAGTAAATTTATCTATATTATACAAGGCCACCGCGTGAAAGTGGGTAATTCGTTTCATCAGGACGAAAATCAGGTAACATTTAGATCAGTGATTCTTAACCGGGGGAGGGGACGCGCCCTCCCATGTGGGCGTCAGTAATTTTCGAGGGTGGCGCGAGCCCTTACGCGCTCTAACATGCAAAGTCTTCCGTCCAATTTAATAATTTCAGGTCAGACGGCGTGGTAGAGAAAAGATTAAGAACCCCTGATTTAGATCAAGTTTTTACATTATTTCACCTTCATCAAAATTGACGGCTGCTACTAAAGATGGCAGGAACCCTGCAGGGTGTAGGAATTTTTTTATATGGTCAACGCAGCAACGAAATATTGACGTTCTCCAAACCGAGGGTTCTGGTTTTAACGACTTTCTTCCCAGACATAAAATGCATACCAAGAAAGAAGTCTAGCTATGCTTGCCCAGGCCCTGTGAGTCCAAACATATTTTGTGCAGTCCATCACCATACAGACTTTTATGTTGTAACATGAAGAATTCGGTTGATTTTACCGTTTGCACTTGGTTCACTAGAATAGCAAACTACGGTTTTGTGTTGGGTAGTTTAGTTGTGGAAACTAGTGTTTCCAACCCGGGTTTTCCCGAAACCCGTTTGTTGGCGATTTTCTGCTATCTGAAACCACGGACGTCGGAAGGGGGACCTTGGCTCCACGCCTGGATTTTGAAAATTGCAGCATAAAAAGGTTGTTTTCGCAGTTTCGAGTGGGAAAAAACAAATTTCACCACTTTTTCCCCCCCTTGCAGAAAAATTTTGGAAAAATACCCTCTTACCCCCCCCGCGGGAAAAAATCCTTCCGATATCCATGCCTGAAACCCGGGTTTTTTCAACCATGAAACCTGGATATTAAAAAAACTGGAATTGCTGTTGCATTCAAATACAGTAGAACTTGCCTACTTCGTCACCTCAAGGGGATTACAAAAAAGTGACGATTTAGGCGAAGCGACGAATTATGCAGCAGGTGAAAACTATCACAGAAGTTCACAGGTCCGTAACCAGCTTCGGACACCCGGAGGGGCGAAGAGTTTTCTGAGAGGGGCCCAAATTTTTTGAACTGTGTCCAATAGTTTTAAACTATGTCCAACAAATTTTTCCAGGGAGGGCGAATATTTTTCTAGGGGGGCTTTCTCCCCCCTGGTTACGGGTTTGGAAGCTCGTATGCTATATCATGGTAGCTTGCATACATGGTGCTTTTACTTTCAGTAAAATACAAGTTTAAGACGTTATGGTTGAAAACAACAATTAATTTCTCTGTGTAGGCTTTTCCATTTAATCCAACACCTTTTAAATTCTTAACAAACTTCAAAGACTTCCGCGTTCTCTGAATGGGAAGTTGGGTCGCGCTTATCCAGACTCCTCAATTTAATTTAGCACCTCTTAAATCTTAAATAAACTTTAGACTTTTCTGCGTTCTCTCAATGGGGAGTCGGGTCGCGCTTCGCACCTTGTGTATAAATGCGATAAACAAATTGCGAGGTGCAACATTCTCAGATGAAGATCCTTAATTTGTTTGAGTTCCCATACGTCCTAGCTGCTTAGATATCAAAAGCAAAACTGCTAGTGACATATTAGCCGAACAAAACGCTTCTAAGGGATAGAAAGAAGTATCGAATTGAGGAAATTGACGAATTAGACAAACAGAAATGTACATAAAAGATAGGGATTCTGCCGGGACCGACGAATAAGTAACGAATTGACGAATTAGACAAATTCTACTGTATTACTAATTCTGATAACACTGAAGTTGACGCGTGTAACGGCCAAATTAGCACGTTTGAATTTCAACTACAGTATTATCATGAGGCACGAGGTGCGGGTTTTGCTTGCTGACCACCGTACATTCGTTGGTGGTCAGTTTATAACATCGTTCAATTGACCTATTTAGACGGATCGTGACGTCATTTTGCCGATAGTAGGTGTCCATGCGAACTTTGGTCCTTTCGCTAAACTAATTAAATAAGTACCATGTGAGGTAGTTTTTCAAAGATATGTCGTAGTTTCGTAGTTAGTGAGTGTTAGTTCATTGATAAGCTCTTTATGTATTAGTTCATATACATTTAGTGATTCCCTGCAGAATCGATTCGTTCCTTTTCAGTTTGCAATAATTTTCTACCAAATAGTTGACTTTCATTTAGAACCGACTATAGATTTTCAGTCATACACATTCAATTTAAAGACGTTATTAATCAAAGAAAACCAGAAGCTTAGAGCCATTTCTTATACAAGAAGGCTCAACAAACACCAAAGTGCAATTTGTGTTCCGTTATACCAAAGGAGGAGTTCCAAGCATTGAACGTTTAATCAGCCATTTGAAATCAAAGCACAGAATCAACGTTATCCATGAGAGCGAAGACCACAAAACTATTCCGGCACAGGAAGAGATCCAATCACAAATTGTGAAAAAGAAAATGAGTCTTTTTGAGGCTACAAGGAAGAGGTCAAAAAACCTTGAAAAACTGTTCCATGTCTTAATTACTATGAAGCCAACATCAGTGGAACCAGAGAGGGCTTTTTTAGCCAGGTACTATTTGTCACAAAACTCAGATACAGACTGAATGATAAGAGTGTGCTTTGATTGTCATGCGTCACAAACATCATTAAAAAACTGTGCTTACCTTAATTAATAAATTGCGCAGGGACCAACAGTAGTAATTTTACAATGATATTGAGTTTTTATCGGTCAAAATCGCATTCATTTCAAAACCCGTTTTTTTTCTCAGGTACCCGAAACTCGGGTTTCAAAATTTTGCCCCGAATTGGAAACACTAGTGGAAACCGTCATTATGTACCAACTGATTTAAGAAATGTTTACAGCTCACTTCGTAACCGGTTCAATTCGAAGTTACTCAACCGTGCGTTGAGCCATGCAGTGGAAGAATCAAACTTTGCGTTTGGGAATATCTAAAAACAGGGCGTCACAATGCATCACCAATTCGATACAAAAAGACTCCTTAATCGCACTCCACCAAACATAACCATTTCGGGATTCAACACATTTTAATAACTTCTCTTTAAAAATAATTTGAAAACTGATGCCCAATAATAGGTCATCCAAACGAACCAAGGCATTGAATTACGTAACAATCATCAGTGCCTTAACCCGATTTTTTCTTCTGCCTCGAAATTTCGCAAACAGTGAAACTTACTACCCTTTAATCGTGTATGATTACTATAATATACAGCTAAAAAGAAAAGGGATGATATTACTGAAAACTGGTACAACTTCAAGTGGAGCAGTTGTCGTTTTGAGGGAAAAATTTCTCTCGTGGATCTCTCACAAAAGCCAAAGGCGTACGGAAGGGTTTTTTTCAAGGGTGATGAAAGTCATTTGCCCTGAACACTTCGTCACTGGAGTAGTTTCGATCACGTGCTGCTATACCGCGTTTTGCCATGAAAACGTAGTCGCACAAAGAGGAAAGAAATCCCATAGTGGTTTAAAGACATTACCCCTTTCAACGTTAAAACTGTTTTACCAAATTTGTGGTTTTTCAAATCACGTCCATATTACCACAAAAAATATGCCGAACTGCGCGATGCCACATTTTGATCTCTTGCGGACATTGAAGATCATTAGATGAAATTTCATCGATTTTAACTTGCTTACCTAGTGTAAATCCCAGATTTGTAATTCATAAAGTCTTTCGTAACTTCGAAGGCAACGCTGACTGGATTTAGGAATGCAACTGCATCGACCATCTGGTCTTCATCCCCCTGTGCACAAAAGAAACTCAAACTGAATGATTTGATATCAATTTTCAGGGATAAAAAACACGACCATTGACCAGTCGCTGACTTGTTAAAGATTCTTCGTTGACAAAAGCTGCTGTTCATATCACCGGGCATTGAGACGTGAACAGATAAATACTGATAGTAGATTATGATTGGTCGTTTAAAACAATTAATACACTAGTTTACTTTAGTTCATGTCTTCCTGCCGAGAAGTTAGCTTAAAATGTAGTTACTCGAAACAATTCTTAAGACTACATGACGTCGCAAAGTGCGTACATAGTAAGCGTTTGTGCTTACTATGTACGCACTTTGCGACGTCATGGAATCTTAAGAATGGTTTCCAGTAACCACATTTTAAGCTAACTTCTTGTACATAGTAAGCACAAAAACGATGTTTCCAAAATTCTGATGCTCGTTCAACATACAACATAGAGATTTAACATTAGTTTGAAATAAGTTAAGCTTCGAAATTCAGTAAGAGTTGTGATAGATGTAGATGAGACTTCGCCAACATAACTATGTACGCACAAACCCTCGACTCAAAATCTTATTCATTAAGTTAACATTATTGTTGTGTTTCGTGGTGAATCCATCCATTCGTCGTGAGGGAGGTGTCATCCACAAGTTGGTATTTTGCCAAATAATTTCATATTTGCTAGATTTTACAAGACATTAATTTCACAAAATTGCAATAGCGGCAAGTTCCGGTCACTTTTCAAAAAACATGTTCTGATTTAATTATTTTATTAATACGTGCAGTTAAGTTTTTCAAATGCCACAACTACGTGAGTACCCACAAGACAAGAACAACAATCGTGATTTACACCGTACCTGTGTGATATTGACGACATCTTTTACAAACGCTTTTGCCAGAGCTGGATCGAATTTGCACTTTCCATCCTGTCAAAAAAATCGAAAACCTGTAGAACCAACCATTAGGTCTTCAAGTTGTGATGTTCGTACGAAAATCGCCAAGTAAAGGATAGTATTGGTTAACACATTTCAATTTTGTGCTGAGTCATGGCGGCTATGCTCGCAACTGTGATTCCGTAGCTACGGTTTTGTTGCACTGTAATTGGCGTCAGATAATTTATTGCTGCTTTAATTACAGTAAATCACAATCTCATGAAAACAATCAATAGCATACGCACTGAGATACTCATTGATTACGTAATGAATTTCTCAATAAATGAAATTTTTAAATAATTGTTTAAAATCATTTGTTGTATTTCGGACGACGATTGGCGGCTGCATGTTGAATGCGTAACTAGGTCTTCTGCTGAGCCGTTAGAGGCTGACCACCTTGTCCGAAAAATTGTTGAAGATCGTTATAAAAGAACCCGATTCCCACGTTTCTCGCTTGCAAGACGCTTATTCATTAAAAGCAGCCTTTGCAGCAAGCGTATTGTTTCACAAACCGTCACCGGAGAAATTATAGCACGCTTCGAACAACCTTGACTACAAAATTCTTGAACAGTGTTCTCTCATGGGGCACACAAGAAGCAAGTCTTGTTGAAGATAAACAATTATGTGATTCTCATGACAGCCAAGCATTTTTAAATCTTTAATGCGATTTAAATGCTCCAGCACAGGTGGAGCGAGGTGCGCCAGGAAGGTCATAAACTCTCCTAAAAGCTAGCTTGTATCCTAATTGTTCCCAAGTTTATGTTTAACATTAGAGCAGTGGTTCCCAACCTATTCTCCGCCACTGCCCCTTAAGCAATTGCTCTTTATTTCAAGCCCTCCTGACTTAAATAAGTAAATTGGACGGAACACTTTTTCGTTCAAAAACTTTCCATTTCCATGTTGCAGAACGCGTAAGGTCTCGCACCCCCACCTGGGGAAGCGCTCCCCCCGGTTAAGAACCACTGCGTTAGAGACATTTATACTTTATTGTAATAACATAATTAGCACCCAGCACTCTCCTGTATACAAAAGCTAAGGGTCCGCCCCTGTACCCGAGTATGTAAGCGGAGTTTTGTAACAGCTTACTCAAGACAAACACAAAGTAGGAGCTTGAAAAACGGCATAGAACTATATTAAAAACTTGCAAAAGTGAAGTGTTGTGAATATAGCAGACACGCATACAATTTGAAAGATTTTTTTGTGAAACTAAATCGAAATAAAATGCCCAAAACCTTGTTGCATTCGTATCGTCTATACAAAAATACACATGCTATTTATGAACTATAGATTTTTTCACTCATGCCACACTCTCCTGTTTTTATAGCTCTTGATAGAAGTTTAGTACACATAGTTATCACTTTAAACTAAAGATGAAATAAGAGTGTGTCAACAGCGAGCTTGAGTTTTCCTTAATTTTTACCATTGTTCTTTACCCAATTGCAGACATCAGCTAAATTACTTTCGCAATGTTGATCACCTGGCAGCTCTTTCCCACGCATATGTAACACCACTAGTTGAAACCAGGGTTGCGGAGTCGGAGGTAAAATATCCGACTCCAACGCCGACCTTTCCAAAATTCCCGACTCCCGACTGCTCAACATAAAGGGAATGGAATTTGGCTTTAAAATCAGTGGAAATCGTGGGGCACAGCAAGAAATCTCTGTTTCAACAAAAGTTTCAAAAGAGATTGTACCATTTCAACAGGAATTCCCAATTTAGGAGTGTGATGTAAAAAATGATCCAATTGGACATCCGGAGTTGGACAAAAAAATCCGACTCCACCTCCCAATGTTGCTAGGAATCCGACTCCTTACGACTCCGGCTCCGCAACCCTGGTTGAAACTGGACAGTATCAAACTGATTTAACTGCTGAGGGGCATCGACTCGATAACCTTACGGTTTTTTTAATGCCCTGGCGTCCTTAATACTAATTAGTTTTTTTGCTGAAATACTTTATCACCAAATAAAATCAACTCAACTCAAGTACGCATAATCCCTTTTCAAGATTAATTGCAATACAGAAAAACATTTGTCAGTTTGCTTTACATTCTTGGTCTTAAACTTTAGCCAAACGAAAACAATAAAACTTGAAATCATTAGATTTAAAACCAACAAAATATTTTTTAGTTTGCAAACTGAATCTAGATATGCAAAAAGTGAGACTACAAAGTACAAATCGCTTGCATTTAAAAGCTTAAAAATTCTAGCTTTCTGTCACTGTCATAAAAGAAGCAGTGCGAAAAATTTGCAGAATATTTTGAGTGGCCCAAAGCTAATAATCTTTAACTAGACATTAATGACGATTTGAAGTAGTAAAGAAAGATCAATAATGTAAACAACGTATTGTCAGTAAAAGAGAAGAATCATGGGTTTTGGATTAGAGGTGCTGAGTTTAAATATTAAGTCTTGCCATGTCGAGTGATAGGCGTGGACAGCGAACCACATTGTTCAATTATGGGGCGCCATTACCGGAATCTTTGGGTCGCTGAAACCCCTTGACCAAAGGTGTTTTATTTTTAAAGAGCCAGGTGTACTCATCTCAAAAAATTTTGCATTCAAAAAGTCGAATTGTCACCAAGAAGCAAAGCGTACGTCGAATGAATCTTAAGCAACGGTCAATACCATCGACGTGAGTCGTCACATCTCCAAAATCAATGCATATTTCAGAAGTCAAAAATAACTTGTCTCATTTTACTTTATTTACCTAAAAGTCTTACGATCGCGGTTTGTGCTAAGTACCGGCGGTAGAAAAGTGATGTACAAATGAATAAAATTTATGAATTGATGCAATGTTTCAGCAAACATCAAAATGCATCAACAAGTGAAATCAGAAGTTTTTCAGTCTTTCATGTAAAATGTAAAACGATTGAAATAAATAGGCTGTTACTTGGCATCCCTACCCGTGTGTTAATCACAAACGTAAAATCTACTGATTTGTAGGGTAACAAATTTCGCAGAGATAGGAAAAGATCTTAAAAGGCGTTTTTAGCGTAGTCAAGTTTACGTGTTGCACATTACCTTGCCAGTGTAGGGGTAGGCAGATTCGCTCATCAAGCCGTTGTTGTAATGAATGTACTCAAAAGCTTGGCTCGGCAAACCCCTTTCAAAGATACGCAGCGTGTTTGCCTAAATGCTTTAAAAACTGTTTGATGCAGTGAAAAGTACAACAATACACAATCGCATTGCATACACAAACGAATTCCACGCACAATCGAATTCCATGCCCAAATAAAATGAACGGTAATGTTTAACTTAGTGCCGACAGGTGATATGTCCCCAACGATCGTTAAAGCAGCGCCTGGCAATAAACGCAGAAACTAAATGAGTGCAAATAAACGTCTTCGGGAATGCAACAAACATGGCGATGAGCAAGGTGCATGACAGTGCAAAAAACACGTCCTCTACGTCAACGCCGTCCTACTGCCTCAAGGCTTTATTTAGGTTTGAAACGTATGTAAAGAAGTTGCTTTAAGCAAGCACGAGTACGGTAAACGCGAATCAGCTAGCTGGTTGGTGTCAGGTCAAAGTGGAAAATTTAATGATAAAAAATGATGACGTAAATTTTCCTGTTGTTCACATACCTTCCAACAAAAAGCCTGATACATATCAACATAGAATGGTTCAACTTGTTGTTGTGTTCGAAATTAAGCATCTTTCGATTTAGAATAATAAATTCACTTACTGATTTTTAATTTAAGTTTTTGGTGCAAACACAGGGCCCATATGACAGGGCAGTCGAAAAACACAAATGTACAAGAATACTTAGGCACAGCGTATCACAGGAAAGATGTTGGTTGGTTGGTGCACGTAGTCAATACTGAAGAGAAACAAACACTGAAGCAAAGCACCAACTACATTCTGAGATCGTCATATGTAAGCTTGAGATAGTGGGTAAAAACGGATATTTGTAAAATGCATCAGACAGATGAAGTGAGCGGATAAAAAAGTTGGATGAAGATGCGCGTCGTTGGACACAGACATAGAGATGAAAATGAAAAAAGCAATAGTCTCCTGATTGACGAACTTAAAATAAATCCAATATCTTTGACATGTTTTGAACAAGCTTGAAACAAATGGACAAACTTTTATCTAAAGATAACAAGTTCCTTTTTGCTGCCAACCATGAATTTCGCGAGACAACTGCTTTTAGACAAAAGAGTTATCACTGAATGAAAATCTTGTTTTTTACATATTTTTTTCTGATTGCCAACTCTCTGCGGTTAGGGACGCTATTCTCAGATGTAAAACGCTTAGAGTCTGAAATAACACATCAAAACAGCAATAGCATATACGTTTCTATATATTTTAGGTTAGAAAGTCAATAAGACATTACATAATTTTGTGGTTAATTGCGTAGAATAAGTCCAGAGGTTATTTCAAGATTTGTGTGAGTAGGACAAAGAGCCTCATAAGCTCGGTAATTGTGAAACCTGTTGAAAGGATTTAACGGCAATCTTTGTGCAGTTTGATGCCCCCATGTACGCTATTTGGTTTGCATCATTTATTGGGCGTAAAAATCTCGACAAGAGATGTAAAACTTTAGTATATTGTCCACTGTTTTGTTGCCTCACCCGTTGCAACCGTGGTTGTCGAACATCTGCGCACAATCGACCAGTTGCTGTTCGGACAACGAATAAAGTGGATGTCCTTCTTTATGGATAGCTGTTGCTGATTCCAAACATCCAGATGTTGAAAAAGTCCAGCAACTGCCGCATGCTTTCTGAAGAAGAAAAGCGATTGAAATGTCCCGTTGGGCTGGGTTTTCTGGTGATGATGGTCGCGTGTTGTAGTTATATATTTAAAAAAGTACTGATAGATTAAAGAAATTCGCATCGCAAAATAGTTGTGGAAGCTTTTACATCTGGTTGCCGTGGTCGGTTTTATGCGATTTTGGAAAGGGGTTTATGTCAAAAGCTTCTCCAGTTCAGAAAGTCGGATATGATCATTCAATACAGTTTGTGTGCAAGTGGGAAACTACGAAATGTCGACACGCTATGACCCAATCAAACATTTTGAACACTGACAACTGGACAAGCAAAGCAGGAAAAGCAAAAAGATTTCTAGACATTCAATCACCGCGAGGTTTCGCTACACTCCCGGCAAAATAGAAGGTAGCTTCACCTGTTACACACTTTTCGTACAAGGTACAGACGTTTCATACATGGCAACTATACGTGTTATAAACTTTTCGCTGTTTTGTAATCTTTTGCGAATTAATTTTAACTTTCAGGCTGGTTAATTATGCAAACAGGTGTGTGAACAGTGAACACTGGTAGCCATATCAAGTCGGGAAGTTTTCCAACGTTCTTGCTGATGTGCTAAGATGATATAAGCCAGGGGTGGCCAACTTGTCTTTGACTGGGATCGACTAGAAAATTTTTTGATAACTCGCGATCGACCAGGCGGTTATAAAGTCACAAATACAAAATATCATGAAATGCAACGTTTCTCATTTTTAT
>Ga0210059_1009411_pt1 | contig 15272 bp, 12 predicted proteins | sample Ectturendosymbi2_FD_188042 | JGI IMG/M metagenome (GOLD analysis project Ga0210059, IMG submission 188042) | Ecteinascidia turbinata endosymbiont from Florida, USA - Sample 2 (SPAdes) (version 2) | ecosystem: Host-associated > Tunicates > Ascidians > Unclassified | place: Key West, Florida... | reverse complement strand
ATTTAACCCCCTATTCAAGACTTCCTGGCGACGGTTCTGATTTTTAACTCCACGTCTTTTCACGCGACAGTTTAGTTGCATTCGCTTCTTACCAGTCTGAAAAAGTAAGAAACACGCAAATAGTGAACAATTAAAAGCTCTGGAAGATTTTCTATAGGCTTTGGAGGAATCAGCCGATTGGCCTCTGCTTTCGTCTTTTTGCGATGTTTCAAACTTGCGCATATCTGTATTCAAGTAACTTCACTCCACAGGTGTAATAAGCAAGGAATCAATCACAGATTTTTATCTCTTGCTTATTTCACCTGTGGAGTGAAGTTACGCGAATCGTGAACCTAACAGTTACAACCATTTGGGAGCGTTGTACGTGAGGTGTTTTTCTCGTGTGTGTGAGATTTTTACAGCCGTGGTAAGCGACTTGCAACGTCGTCCTCACGTTGTGCTTTAAAGTCTTTATGCCACCGCACATGCTGTATAGGCGCAGTGTGTTTGTTTTTTTTAACACAGATAAGAAAAAACAGATGTGATTCTTATACAAAACGTAGACCATGTGTTTTGTCAAATATTTCAATAGTGGCGATTTCGGTTGGATCGCCTGTGGCAGTTAATGATCCGTTTTCTCCAGCCAAGTAGGATTGCAACAATTCCCTGCATTTTAACGCTTTTGAGTCGAAGGCAGCAACAAACGCAGTGATCCTGGACACTTCAGTAATGATTGAGAACTTTTTAATGACAGTATTTTCAGAGCGTTATTTTCCGATTTTCGCAAATTGATTGGCGCTTTCCATTTTCTTTCTCGCAACAATGGAAGAGGGGTCCTCACAAGTGGATTAGCCTAGGGCCTTGCATCAGTGAAATCCGGCCCTGCGTGTAGTACTAATTTGTATGACATCATTCGCAAACGTTTCACAAGAGCCCCTTTGAAACAGCCAAGGGCCCTGCAAGCGATATAAAGTATTAGTATCAGGTTTGCTATTTTAGGGTATGCAGATTACAAATACAGAATTAGCAAGTAGGCTGTATTATGAGGTGTTGAATTTAGACAACTCAAGTTACATTGCCTGAACCACTTTCGGAGATAGCGCAAGTTGCCACACGTTTGCCTATGACGCTTTTTGGTTGATTTTGAAGTGGTGGTTTTCAGAATGTACCGTATGTTTTTGTATTGTTAAAATGTACAATATGGGGTGGGCCAAAAGTAGACGTTCTCTTGATTGCTTTTTTATATTTATGGCTGAAATTTTGGGACGGTATTGACAAATACTGGATCGTTCCGGTAAGAAAATTATTCTACTTTCACCACTGATTAAAGGATAATTAGATTTCAAAAATAGTATGTTTATTAAATCAGTTTTTTCTTCAGTTTGGCAGGAATGAGAGTTGGCGACAGAGAAAGCAAATGCACGTTACTTTGTATAGGAGTCATTTCCTTTGCACATTGTCATATGTGCATTTGTATATAAATCATATATTAAAGGATCCCTTTTGAAACAAGCATGCGAAATCAAAACTTTTTGCTTTCACACCAACGCGAAACTCTTTGGCTACAAAAACAACAAACATTAGTCTATGAATCACAAACTATACTCATGCAGGTGACTGTTTTTAGGCGAACAAAGTTCGTTATGACTTCCCAATTGTGCAAATGCAAATACTCATTTCTACTACACACAGACGACAGGTTCATGCTTTAAAATAATCAAAGTGTGAAAACATTTGTATATCACTTAGAAAATTTTCAAAATTCGGCATCTTGAAACTCTCGCTCTGGAGAACAAAGACAACTGAGACGTCAGAGCGTACAATTCCATTTGCTTTGTTATTTCGCACATCTGCTCTTGCCATTTTGGAAGAGTCTTTTTCAAAGATATTTTTCAAACAGATTAAGTTTAATAAAAATATTTTTTACCTTTGAAGAATATTTTCATTTCACTTTTTTATATAATGATGAAATTTGTGGAGCGTGCAGCGATGTGATTCATAAAATCCTAACTAGAGTTAAATACTCAAAAAAGCTTCATCTCTTATTAAAACGCAATGAGATGTACTTCGATAGAGTGTAAAAGTCGAAGTCGTAAGCCTACAACCTCTTAAGACGAACCAAAGAGCCATTCTTGGAATGGTTATAACCAAAAAATACATCAATTTCTCCTGACTCTGCACTAATTATCAAAACAAAAATTCGTGTCAATGCTTGGACTCACATAAGTTGTTTGTCCAAAATAAACTGTCTGGAGAAAATGGATGTGTCCTCCCCCATTTCAAGTACAAAATATTTATTATGTACTAATCCATAAAAAAACACGCACGTGCTTTTTAACTTTTTGTCGACGTTGTACGCGCTTACTTTTTCCGCTGATTCTTTTCTTTTCATTGAATACTAGCTGAACACAGCTTTTTGTTATGCATGTCTTCCTTCTGACTCCCTCTGTCGAAGATCCTGGCTGCACCACTTCCAACAGCAAAACGTGCAACAAAAACAGCAAAACCTGGCACCTCAGCAACAACACAGCTTGGACTTCGTTTCAAAGCAACGCAGAGGCAACTGCCAGAAGTGGACAGTGGAAACCATTTCGCAAACTTGTGAAAACCTAGTTTGTTGTTAGTGAAAATGTGCGCAAAGTCTCGAACCCAACATTTGTAAAATTGTACTTCAGCAAGCAAAGGTGCTTCAATAGAAACCAAACATGCGTTCGCAAAAGGTTTAAAAGCCAAGCAAAGTCAGTAACAAAAAAGAATTAACGAGGAGTAGACATCCAGCTTTAAACATTGCGTTGGTTGGAATTTAAGAGGTCGAAAGTGTTGCGCTATGGTTTTCCATTAGCCTTAAGAAGAGTCGAGGAAGGACATGAAATCACTGTCTCAATCCTTAGTTTGGCCTTATTTTGCCGTCATTGCAGCCAGGCCTTTCTGTCCATTTAACAGCCAGGCACTTCCACACAGCCCAGGCTAAAAGCATTTTTGTACCGCTACTTTCATTCAACCACTTTCCGGTAGCTCTGTGTGGGGGCCATCTTTCACAACGCAAGCCGAACAAGACTTTAACAAAAGACTTTATGAGATCGCTGACTGCTTTCGTGTCACAGGAGGTGGAGCTTACGCCAAACATAAGGTACTTTGCAAATTTAATCGAATATTTCATTTGTGAAGTTGTGACTTCGAAGTCTTCAAATATATTCAAGTTTTCGGACAATACCCTACATAAGTGAACAAAGTGAAGAAATTGTACCAAGGCATGGAATTTTAAGTTATTTGGAAGCTAGCGACGTCGCAATAATCGAACATTGCATGTTTTAATTGACGCTATTCAAGACAAAATCGTCCTTTGAAAACAATTTCAAAGTTCACAAAAATTAGATTTATAGGTTGAGGTTTAAAAGGCAGATTGGAAAAATAAATTCTAGAAGTTGGTTCATCCCGAAGTGAGCGCTAAAGATTTAACCGTACAATGATGTTGCGTTTGCATATCTTTGAAAAAATGTGTTAAGCAAATTAAATCTATAATCACTAGTATTAGTACAATGGATCATCAGATGTTGTTTCTTTACCTTGCTAAAGCAATCCCAGGCTCCATGCGGGTTGAGTCGAGGTTTGTCATCACTGGTGCATTTAGCTGGGTGGTGAAATGGCGGAAGTCTTGCTTTTCCTGACCAAACTGTTTTTCGTTTTCCCACCTCACAAATGATTCATCGAGTTGCTGAAGCAAGTTGCCTTAGCGGAAGCGTCTCTTCAAACTATAAAGGCAAGAGATAGTCGTTCGGTGTACAGGTAGCCCGACAAACAGTAGGAAAAGAAGAAAATCGGAATATCTGCAGGTAAGGTGTTTGCTGTGTGGTAACAAATGTATATAAAAATGTCACTATATAGTATTTTTTCGGGGGCTTTCGTTCCGTCACAAGGTGAAATAGTGCTCTAAACGAGAGATTAAAATTTCTGGAAAAACTACACTTTCTCTGTGAACAAAATGCTTTGCTGCAAGTGAAGGCACAAAAATCAATACCACCTGAGGCATTACAAATTTGTCGAATCACAGCGTTGAATGCCGTATTTTCGCAATGGTAAAACGATAAGGCAATCATCTCCAACATTCGGTGTTATGGCTGTAATGAAGTGCTCGTGTGGAGTGTTTAAAATTATTTTTGAAAAATGTGAAAAACATTTCAGAAGGTTTGATCAAATATTTAAAATGATTTCTTTCAACTTGGATTGCGAACAAAACGCAACATTTCCATCGTCATTAGAACATTTTTGAAAATTTCTGCAAGGAACGTCTTGTTGATGATGCATATCAACCAAAACATTCTTCCACTTTATTTACCAAAATTAAACGCCCAAGTAATCCCATTTCTGCAAAAAAATCTTCGTTTGACTTAACGTTTTTGGCATTTCGTTGAGTATTTTAAATCAACGGCGTCACAAAGTTGAACAACAGCAGCCAGTATGCTGCAGACATTTGTGTTTCACATAAAAGTTACGTTGCACTTCTATTACATTCCACAGGTGAACAGCAATGGACAAAAAATTACTGCTGCTTTTTGTAGCATTTACTCTTCTTGCGACGGGTGATTCCTTGAGATTCCGACTTGGGCGGTACAGTTATATCATAATTTTTCTTAATTTTCTTGTCAAAAATTATTTGCAGATTGTATTTTTGTTTCGAGGGTTCGACGAACAATATATTTTCGGACAATCATAGTAAAAAGCAATATACGTTCGGACAAATTTTAGCAAAATGGATTCAACAGACGACAAATTCAAACTAGCATGTGACATTTTTAAAATAAATCATGAACACATTACAATAGCTTCAAAAAGCGGAAAATGTGAAAATTCGAATATATTGTTGAAAGGTGGCGTCGTTTATCTGTTAACTGAGGCAAACGCCATGCTGTGAGATTTTCTTGGTTCGTAATTGTTTTTGAAAACAGGTAGCATATATATAAAATCATCATTTAATTCGTTGTTTTCACTCATTTTCATAGAATCTCCCTCCTCCAAGAAAAGGTGATATGACGTTTGCATTTTTAACATGTAAATGATTTATGTAAAACATTAACTGAATACTAACAAACCTGGTTAAAAGTCTCTACTCTGGCATGACTACCAGTTGAAATTGCTTTTTTACTTAGACATAGCAGAATTTTGCAATCACCCGAAAATGAATAAAAAGCACTTTGAAAGAAACTTCATGAAATCTACATTCATTTCATAATATCGGAAAACATCCCATTTATACTTGCAAATTGCACATTGTTTTGAGACATTTATCAATTTTCTCACCTGAAAAGCATTTTTAATGGATTTCAAGGTACAGCAATTTTTTTCATTTTTATCAGCATTGGAAGAATCTTTAATCGTGGTGCACAGTTTGCTGGAAAAGCTGCTTCTTTTGGACTTGGTGTGCATCAAGCAATTTCCTCACATTCCGGAGGATATCCGCATCTTCCCAGAGCAGCCGCCTGCGCGAGGACAGGTTATGGGGCCGCTAGAGACATTTTTGACATCTTAAGCGACGGTGATTCCGCTGATGAACAAACCATTCAATCGTTAAGAAACGTAAAAGAACAGGTGATCACCATTTTGACAGGAATGCTTGCTTCTGTTTTGCTTTTTTCTTTTGTTTTGACGGTTATTTGATGTCAAAAGACGTGAAATGAAATGCAACCTTGAGTCATGTTGTAAAGGTTGGGAATTAATCGCTTCTGTGCTACAGCGACCTCGGGTCCTGTCAGTACAATTTATTTCATTCATAAACTTGCTTTGCAATACGTTTGACGAAACCGATTGATTTGCAGCACGTTTTTAAATACTCGGCTTGCTATGCTCATCTCTCATTACGAACAGGTTTAAGGTGTTCTGTGAAAAATTGTATAATAGCATGCTTACTTTGTAGGACACAAGCATTAAGATAAGAATTTTAAATGGAAGAATTTATCGCGTAATTCCCATTTTTCAGGATCCCGACAGTTACAACGCTGCAATGATGGTCATTGCCGATGAGATGGTTCGTGAAGCAGAAGATAAATTGAAAATGGCCGATTCTCTCATTTCAGGAGGTATGACTTTGATTTTTACTTTAATTCTCCTGTCATTAAAAATGTTCCAACAGCAAAACTGCAGAATTGGCAAATTTTTTCCTGATGTGAAAAAATGATTGCGCAGTCGAAAATTTCCCATTTTAACCCACCACCTAAAAATAAATGATGCAATTCATCTTTCAGTTATAATCATTTGATAAAGCAGTACAAACATACACTTTCTGTACAACGCAGGTTGATAAAAACATATAAAACAAAACGTTATGCAACGGCATTGTAGGCTGACAGAGTTACAGGCACTCACTTAACGCTATTGTTCGCTAACCCGTAACACTCGTTACAACACTACTGCAGAGTAGGATCCTAATTCCTGAACTGGACAAGGCCAGGTAAAGTACGAATGCGTTGTGACCACCCTCAAACGAAAAAACACTGCGATGTCCGAACACTCAGTCACAAAGTAAAATGCAGTTGTAGTGTTCAAAGAATAAGGACGAATACAAACAGACTCGCTGCATCAACCTACGTGACCATACGTTTTGGATTTCCTGCATATTTGGAGAAACCAGTACTTGTTTTTTCTTGTTAGTGCGTCAAATGTAGGAATGTTACATTGAACCTGATGAGTACTAATACTCTCTCTCCAGGGCAGATCGTATAGAGCTCTGCATTCAAAATCATAGGTTACACGCAGTCCCTGCATGCACGAGTTTTTTAAATCGCACCATCATTGTTATGCATACATGGCCGTACAAAACGAACGAAAAAGTACATTTTACCTGCATTTAACCATCGGTAAAAAGAGGCCTGCAGCTTGTTTGCTGCACAATATTGATATCGCAGTTGTCTCTGAATGTCTTTGCCATCTGAGAGCTCAATATTCAGTACAATTCCCAGATATCTGTATTGGCTTACCACCAAGTGTCAATAATGGGGTGACTGCTTTTTGCACTGACAGTCTTAACTAAATAAACACTTTTGCTGCAGTTGAAAATTATTCCATGCGATTCTGCATAAGACTGACACACATCAGTTAAACAGGAAAAGTTTCAACCTTTCCTCTGTGACCGCCCATTGTGCCACAATGCTTAGAGCATGCAATCGGGAAGTATTTCACGAAAGTGTTGGTGCACAAGTAACAATAGAGTGAACCTGGTCGAGTGGGGAGTCTGTTGTTGCTTGCCCGTTGACTTGCAGACTTGGAGGCTTTTCGTTCACTCGTTCACACCTCCCATGTACAGTAGAGCGTCAACACTTCGCAGTTTCCTTAATACGTTTTTTGACCACGAAACGTGTTGCTATTCCAGAAAATTCGAACGATGAACTTGAACAATGGGATATCGAAGAAGAAGCAGAAAAAGGTAAAACATACACGAAACGCATGGGTACAGACGCAATACTTTCGAATTTTGGAAAAGTCAAAATATGTGCACAGTTTTTGTAAAAAGATATGCAAAACATTTTTCAATCACACCCAGCATGTTATCTCCTCTCCAAACGAAATTGAATTTGATCATAAAATCTGCTGTTTTCGTTTTTTAACGAAGCGTGGTAGCATACGCGTTATGCATGACACAGTTTTATTTGTGAGATTTTGTTCTTTGGACTCGATTGCCAACAAAACCCTTTTATAAAGGAAAAGCAATTTTATGGTCCACTGAACGTTCATTTTGTGCAGTAAACTCGTGAATCCGTGATAATCAAAGCACGGTTTTCTGAATGTTCAGGATATTGAACACTAGAAGCAAAAAATGGAAATTGTAACAAGTTGCGGAGTTTGAAACGCATCACCTCATCTTTACTAAAACGTACCTGTTTTTTCAGCCTGAAATGCGTTTGTGAACACATACACCATGCCACCTGCTTTCATTTATTTTTTCAGACGATGATCATGCGGCTGATATTGCCAAGACTACAGAAAAGTGAGAAGAAATCGCGGACAAGCCACTTAAAAAAACAATCCATTTCTTGTGCTCTGGTATTTGTCTCCTGGATTATTCAAACTCGTGTGTTTGTTTGATTCAAATAATAAACGGTTACTGAACACCTAATGCACTTGCTGATTTGGGAAAATGTTAAAAATTTTCTGTGATTTATTCGTTGAGAAAATATTACTTTTGAGCTGAAATTTTCAAAACATTCTGCAGTGCATTCATCAAGGGCAAAGATAGATTTACATCTCATTCCCATCTACACAAACTTAGCTTTTACCAGGAATCTAGTTCAATATCTTTACGTGAATCGACCTGCTTCACTTTGATTAAACTCAGTTACATCAGAACAGACCGGATCCAAGGGGAGCGATTGTGGCGATCTCCACCCCACCCCTCCTTAAAACCTCCGAAAATAGCTTTATTTACCATGATTTTGTTTAATTCGGAAAACAGCGTTTGTATACATAAAAGCAATCGTCTAGTTCTTCTATAAACGCATACTTAATGAATGTTGAAAAAAGTTGTTTGAAAACCGCAAAAACATAACCTGAAATTTCGTGTTTTTTTTATTGCGCGCGCTTGGCTCCAAATTTTGGTTCATATCAACGGGGCTAGTAAAAAAACACAAGAACATACACTTTCTTAATTTCAGTATTATGCCATAGAAACTATTGGGTACACTTTTATATTGAAAAGGATGGAACACTGAAACCCATTCGCACCAGAAGCTAATGAATGAGCTCATCGCCATAAACAAGCATGATATGCAGAAGAAAAACGAACGCTTGCGGAAAGCAGCAGGCACCTAGACTCTTAAAGCATACAGATAAAGACCTTTTTTGAGCGAGTTGTTACTACCCACTGCTAGCCCGCACTAGATCTCGGGGCAGGTGTTGAGCAGCCATTCGATTGTCCCGTCGTCCAGAACCGTCATGCCGTGCAGTCCATCGTGACGTTGACGGATTAAACATTCGAGGACAACATGGTGGAAGATTTGTTCTTCTGCGCCACACTCACAGGCCGCAGGGGAGGCTACTATACCACATTTGTACAAGCAGGAGCGGAAATATCCGACACAGGTGTGGAGGTGGTTAAGGCGGACTCTCGCGTTTCTTGGGAGGGGATTCCAAGAGGGTGGGTGTCGGGGATGAAAACGCGGAGTCTTGTAGGGTTGTCCAACCACTCTGCATTTCATCGGTGATCCGCCCTGAACGCCGCACGTAGGCTATGTTGTTGTTGTCAGATGAATGGGAAGATTGTCCGCTGGTGCAGGATGCAGGCATCCGGTTACAATTCGCAAGGCGTCGTTGATGACTGAGTCAATAAGGCGGGTGGGAGCACTGCAGCACCAGGCAGGAGCACACTACTCTGCGGTTGAATGTGACCATGGCTAAGGTGGATATTGGCAACATTGTTGCTCCAGCACCTCAGCCCGAGCCAGCAAGCCGTGTCAAGAGTAACCTCCTCCGTTTGCCGTTTCCGGTGGTAAGGGTGAAGCTGCGCTTACCGGCCATCTCCATGATCATGCGGACCATGTGTCCATCAGGCTGCAATCGCAGTAGCTTACAGGTGAGGCCGCGATGCCATATACAGTGTCGTAGGCTGCTGTAAGATCGACAAACACAGCTCCGGCCTTTTTCTTAGCCAAAAAGCTATCCTCAATGTCCTATGTCAGCAGCGTGCTGATCTGATCTACGGAGGGACCTCCCTTGTCGAAAACCCGCCTGTTCATACGGTATCAGTGGATGGATGATTGCTTCGACACGAGCATAGATGTGTCTGTCGAGGATTTTGATGGGGACACACAGTAGAGATATAGGGCGATGACTCTTTGGGTCCCCCAATGACTTTTCCGGCTTAGGGAGCGCAATTATTAGTGCTCTTCTCCAGATCTTTGGAATTTTGAATTGGTGCATGCAGGAAGTGAGGAAATCGCAAAACAAGACTTGAGAGCCGACCCGGTGTGCCGTATAAAAACCTTAAAAACAGATCCACCTTACTGGACAATCCATGCAGAATATTTTAAGCAAGGTATCAGATACAGTGCATTAATGAATTTGTTGGCTTGATGCTCACGTACCCTTGCCTTTCAGGGGATGAAATGAAAATATCGACGAGAGTTGTTACAAGACACGGGTGTTGAACCTGCGGTCCGCGAGCCAGATGCAGCCCACGTGAACATCCAATATGCATGCATCAAAATTTTGTTCACCCACGTTAGAACACAACACTGCATTAAAACGAAACTCCATGATAAGCAGACACATAGATAGTAAGTCAAGAGAACTATCTTTCGTTCCCTGACATAGTTTTCTCCTTATTTTCTTTTAAATGATAAGGGAAGAATTTTAAGATAAAGCAAACTAAATTTTGCAGCTCGCCATCGACATTGCACAAATCAACCGGCTCTTGATAGTATTTAGATCCCCCATTCCTGATATATGGTATGAGCAATCGGTCCACACAAGACTGTGTGTAGGCAGTAGCGTAGCGAGGCTAAGTGCCTCCCGGCGCCCACCATAAAAGTGCCGCCCTTTTCACCTCTCAAATTTGCTTTCAAGAATTTAAAATGAAAGAGGATCGTGGTTCGTGCTTATTTAAAGATATAAGGATTAACAAAGCATTTTGAAGGTCACAATGAAACACTCACAAATTGAAATGGGTCATGTTGTTCATTGTCGGTTATGAGTTTTCCGTTTTTGTGCTTGTCGCCACCTTTCTCACTATTGATTTTCTTAATTTTTTGCTTTCTTTACTTATGCACATATCGACCCAACATGTTTTGTCAAATGTTCTTCGCTGCTGGTGTTTAGCCTCCGGTAAGCCCACCGCATGGCTTTTTAATAGTTTACTCATTCCAGGGGATCAAACGCAAAAATTAAGGAGTGTGTTGGCGGCATACCTACTTTGCAGATGTAAACATTTAAGTATATTCTTTCGTGTAGTAAACCTGTCTAAAACTAAACAAGTATATATACTGCAAATAGCAGGCTATGATATTAATTTCATAATATGATTTCAGCGATGAAAAGGACGTTTCATTTTTCGCTACATTCTCATAGAATATATAAAAGACTTAAACGTTTAATCTGTCAGCACTTGCACGAGGCCCTCTGTAGGTGTGGGACCAATTTTGATAAAATAGATCAAATAGGCTTAAAACTGGCTCTGCGTGAGAAATGCTGACTTGCAGCCTTCATCGTGGCTAGCAGACTTGGTCTAGCTGTTGGAATTCAAGGGTGTAGCGGACTGGGAACGCTTGAGACTGAGAACGGCGTTCCACACCTTTCTGCACAGATTACAACAAAACATGACTGCGACCACACAGATGTGCTAGCGACACGCAGATTCGCATTGCTAGTCAAAAGCCCGCAGGGAGACAAGAAGATCCAGTGTGGAAATTCTTGTAGGCGAATGCTCACTTTATTCGAACAATTTGGTGCAGTCGTTTTTAGGTGGTGTAGAAACGGCGTTCCCAGGCCTCTTTTTCAGCACTACACCCCTGGGTTTCTTCCAGTTACACGTGCATAGTGCTATTCCTTGCTTTGGTCCGTTACCAACAGAACCGTCGCAGGAAGGTCTTCAATAGGGAGGCTTTACCTTTGTGCAGGGAGGGTTGACATTCTAAAATTTGATAAAAAATCTATTGATTTATACTGTTTCATAGTTCAATTTGGAGGGCTTGGAACGTTGTTTGGTGGGGGCTAAGCCCACCAAAACCCCTTATGGCGACGGAACTGGTTACCAAGAGTCATCTATTTTAAAAACTGTATTACCAAACCATGCCAAATTCATCAAAATGAGAGCAACACCTTGTCTAAGCTGTTCTTGTTGAATGACTTTTCATATGACTTCAAATATTAGTATACCGTTGAACAAAGGGGTATTCTACGAAACTCGACTGCCTACCGGTTGGCTCTGATTCACTCTACTTGCAGTTCAAACTTACAATCTGAGCTATAAGTTAACCACGCAAACACACCAACTGCACTACCCGCTTCAAGAACGTCATTTTCCGACACCATAACGTCATGCGCAAAGACAGCATTTGCATTGAAACTAACTAATTTAACTTTTGCTTCAATCGCCAAAATTTATTGTTGATAACCCCACCTAATGACCAGGCTACAGCTTATGGCACTTCGTGGAAATATCTCGCTGAACATTAAAAAATAGTATGAGATGTGGCAAGAAATGTCTTTCTTAATTTTGGTGACGGCAAGCAGCGGTAAGCCAACGCCTGAACTATGTTTCTTGCCGGAGCAGTTGAGGCGAACACTTCCCAACGAGCGCTGCGGCGATTTCCTCAGTGGCCGTGGATCGAACACTCAACCCTCCGATTGAGAGGCGGGCTAGCCATCGCCGTCTGAACGAATCGTTCGTCGCCACTGCCTAGTTGTGAAGCGATGTTATGATGTGCCGTTGGGACGTTGCTGAGGAACTAACGATAGGAGAAAAAGGATTAAGCTAGCCTTGACTATTTGTCATGATTTCATGCAAGGCCTTGTTCACCAGATATTCAGAGGAGAGGCAATATAAACCTCGAAAAACCAGTACCGGATGGTTAATGCCTGCTAATCTGCTGTCGAATGTCATATGTTTCCTTTGTTCTAAGGACTTTTGACTGGGATGGGGGAAACGACTTTGTCTGGAGAGGAAGGTGTAAGGACTGGGGCGCAATTGCACCCCAAGTATGCGTGTCAAAAAAACTTCAAGACAAATATCGGGTTATTTCAAGAGAAACACCGGGTTACTTTAGCACATTGGATTTGAACAAAGATTGATTTAAAAACTAACAACCTCGCCGTGTTTTAAATTTACTGTTTTTCCAAAATGAGGCGATAAACTTCACGAAGATGTGCGTTTGCTTTACCAATCCGCAGATATGCGTGAGGTTTATGTATCATCTTCTTGTCCCACCTTTCGTCAATCGTGGATGCCATTCCAAGTTACGTGAACCTCTCCACATGCTGCAGTTTATTGCCGATTGCCGCGTCGTTGCAGCAGGCAATGGCTTGGGTTTCTGGAAAAACATAAACCCTCGATCGTTGTATTGCTAATTTTCATTCCCGCTTGGTCGCACGCAGCTGCATACCGGTCAAATGCTTCTTGAAGACCCTGTTCAGAGGATACAATCAGTACCAGATTGTACGGTTGATCCTGAAGCTTCCAACATTGACACCCTCGTTGCTTCTGCTGTGACTGTCAATCCAATTCATAAAGACTATAAAGAGGATTGATGAAAGCACGCACCTTTGTTGGTGTCCAACATCTACTGTGAACAGTTGCGATTTAACTCCGCCCTTACAAACGTTTGAGCAGAAATTCAGTGACCTGACGGCCAGAAACAGGCGGCCGTCAAGACCGCACTCCAGCAAAACAGCCCAAAGCTTATTCACGAGTGACCAGGTCGTTTGATACGCCGAGGTCGACAAAGAATGCGTAGACGCATGCTTGCATGGCAAACCACCATGATTTCTCGAAAATTAGTTGGAGGGAAAAATTTGGTCTGTAGTGCTACAGCCAGGGTGAAAACAGCACCGGGTGTTCTTGGGCTTTGGTTCAATTATTTCAAGGCATATTTTTTCAAGCCACTTGGCAAACACTTTTCCATACGCGTTAGGGAGAGATGTGGCCCGGCATTTAGTGCATTCTTTTTTGTCTCCTTTCTTGCATATGGGAATGTTAGCCACAGTTTGTCAATCTTTCGAAAGCAGCGATTTGATAAAATCATGAAACATTTTTTGTAGAAATTACGTCTGCATATTGCAATGGACAGAAAAAATAAATAAAGATTCATGGACAAACAGTTATTAGAAATAACTTCATACAAATATGTGCTATACCTGCAAAAACTACAAGACGAATGATCATTTGATGATTATAAAACAAACAACACGTAATACTTGTAGTGTTTGAAAACAATCATTTTTGTTAATCCTTTCATGCACGATTTCATTACTTTTTATATGAGGAAGCCAAACGTTCTTTGCTTACCCCCAAAACTTTTGATCTGATGAAAATCCGCGCAAAATCTGTGGAAATTTGGGCAAAATTTGTGAAAACGTTCGCAAAATCGCTATACGTGCTTTGATTTTACAAAAAAAGTGGTATCCAAAAAATGGTATCCAAAATGAAAGTGCAGACGTTTTTTTTAGAGGTCAGTCATGTTTTTTATTCCTTTTCGGGCAAGTTAGGGGAAATTTGGGCAAAAATGGTGTTTGAAGTGTGCTTTGATTTGAAAATGCGCCCAACATGAAAGGAAATGCAGTCGTTTTTTAGGAGGCCATTTCTTTGGAGATTGTTTCGGGCACGTTTAGGGAAATTTGGGCAAAAATATTTCGCACCCCCAAAATTTTGCCTGCCATTACGCCTATGCAGTACCATGAATAAAAAACTCCTACCAAAATTGTAAAACGTCTTTTATGTGACCCACTGTCCTTGGTTTCGTGTAAAACAAGGTTCTTGAACCAAACGAGGCAAAGGCGAGGTAAAGGTACAATTTAAGTTGAGCAATTCATCATAAAAATAAAGAAAACATTCGTTTCTCACAGCAGGTCGCATATTCATTTGTGACCTAAAGTAAAATAGACTTTCCCAGTTGTTGTGTACATCAGCAATGAGATTATGCTGAGGTTATGCATACATACATCATAAACCTTTCCAAACTGTAGTGAAAAATACAGTATGTCACATGCAACCCTAATCAGGATTTCAACCTTTAGTTTCAGGCATGTCATTATGAAATACTTCTGCATTAAAACACATTGAAAAATGTCTTAAGTGTGTAAGCTGTGCCTCCCGAGGCTGCGCCAAGCAGTGTATCCTGCAACGTAACTTTTCTATGTTTCATTTTAACCAATTGGTGAACAATAAAGCGTCCGATCGTCCAAGCTCACCTCATCCAGCAGTCTTCATAAACGTAGGCTTTTCCTGTGATCCCTGAATCATAGATTTTGCATGCATGTTGAGCTGCAAAAGTTGCATTCTAGTGATTAGGGTCCCTATAATGCCGGTTCAGAACGAAATCAATTGGTCAAATGGCCCTATAATCCCGGGATAAAGACAGAACACAGAAATTGTTTGACCTTTGTTTTGATCAAACATGTTGAAATGCTTAGCTTAAAAAGGAGGAGTGCTACTCTGGAATTAAATCAAAATTCGTTTACAATTTAGACGCAACACATACAGCACATCAACATATGAAGGAGTACATTCGTTGCACTTATTAGTATGTGCTTTTACGTGCAACTCAAAAGGCTTCCTTCCAAACAAAGCTCTTTCCTCAAAAACTGACACTCAG
>Ga0210059_1009410_pt1 | contig 15274 bp, 12 predicted proteins | sample Ectturendosymbi2_FD_188042 | JGI IMG/M metagenome (GOLD analysis project Ga0210059, IMG submission 188042) | Ecteinascidia turbinata endosymbiont from Florida, USA - Sample 2 (SPAdes) (version 2) | ecosystem: Host-associated > Tunicates > Ascidians > Unclassified | place: Key West, Florida... | reverse complement strand
CCCGCACTCGACGCCGCGATGCCCCGACGACGACGATTTCGGCAGCGACCTGCACGGGAGCCAGCGAACAGTGATACCCACCGCTGACGACACGTCCGTCCCCGGCGATCTGGTCTCGAACGATGGAACGGAAAAGTCTTGTTCCGCCATCACCAAGGAGGACAGAGCGACGTCCGACAACGAAGAAGACGACCTGACCGGCTTCGACATGCTGACGCCCAGGATATCACCGCCAGCCCCTCCGCCCGAAAAACATTTGGAAACACTGTCAGTCAGGTCTGACACTGCACTCGTGAGCGAGAAAAGGCGAAGCGTCACTTTTATAACAGAAACGCCTGACGACGCGGACGACAACGCGTCTTTTGCGCAATCATGAAAGCCGGCGGGTTTGTGGCCTGCAGGTCATGTGGTGCCTGATCGTGTTGACTATAGAATATGGAAATGTCATCTGCGTTCTGGCGTCGGTGGTTTGCCCGCGATTTTCCGTTTCGCGTCACATCAAACACCAGGTCGCCTTGCGAGAAACCGAGGTCACTTTTATGGCGCAGCGGCGATGTTTGTAAACTCGGAGTTCCTTACTTGTCTGGCTCGGAACGTTTTTATATTAAGTCGCTCGCTCGAACTCAAGCTGCGACTGTTACGAGTCAAAACAAGATGCTTTCGCGTCTGCAGACAATCAGTCCCGGCCACTCCTACATGATTTGGACGTGGAATCCGATACGGTTTTCGCTGTGCGGCAAGGAGTATCCCCAACACACAATCGCTTCGACGCATTGTTGGCAATTACCCCGTGATCACATTGCTTAAATAACCTGATGGCGACCACGTTGTGTTTCGTGAACACGTCGACTTAATCTGATACTGTGATGTATAAGCGGCGCCATTCCCCGTGAGATTTGCTGATATTTGCGGCGCTGGATAAGTGTTTATCGCACATAACTCTTACCTGCGTGCGCATTCATGCGCAAAACTTACGCACTGGCTGTGCGCATTTTATCATCGACGAGTGGAGTATTTTTGTGTAGTAGCGTCATCAACTGTTGCAACTGAGTTTCGTAGTTGGTTTGTTTAGTTTCTCGAGTCGTGGAAAGCATCGGTGCAGTGCCGGGCGATCATCTGTTTTGGCCCAAACTTGTTTTTTCATTGCTGCAGTGATGATCAGAGGCTAAACACCTTTTCATGCTTCTATGCGTGTTGGTTCAATTGACCCAGAGTTGTTTTTCTGTTGTTACGGCATCGGGTGGAATGTCATGTGTCGCATTTGGTAAATGTTTTTTGTGATTATTCTCGGCTTTGGGCATCGTAAAGCGTTGCAATAAACTTCACTACAAAACAAGAAAATACTTTTTTTTCTGTATGTGTTCAATTCGTGCTCAGCGCATGCGCAGAAGTGATCGGCGTCGCTTTCATCCGGGCATGTGGAAGCATCCAGATTCGTTTGAAGGTGTACGGCAGCAATTTCTTCAAACATTTCTGTGCATTCGACACAACGTAAACAACTGAACGCTGTTTCTTTTCAAATACAAACCAACGCGCACGTGTCGAGTTTCGCGCACGCGGTGATCGAAGTGCATTGTTTTTCCTGCAGATCCTTGTATGTACATAACGAGGTTTTCGCACCGCCTCGACTTCGGAGAAAAGACGCATGACGTGTCGGTGACTGCGATGCGGCTTGTGTCCCGGATGAAGCGGGATTGGCTCCACACCGGACGACGACCGTCGGGTCTGTGCGGCGCCGCCCTGCTGGTCGCCGCTCGTCTGCACGGCTTCAACTGCGAGTTGAACGACGTTGTGAAGGTCGTTAAGATCGGTCACGAAACCATACGTAAGAGGTCAGTCAAATATAATTGTCATTACTGCAGCGGAGTTGTTGTGCTGCGAATCATTCTGGTGAACCTTACCCCCGATAATTTCCCGATTGTAAATGTGCTGACGTCGATAGTTTGGTGTTATGTGGAAGTTTGCTGAAAAACACTTGCATCTGCCCCAATCGCAGTTGTGCGGGTTGCGTTATCGCAGATTGACTGAGTTTGAGTCTACCCCGTCGTCGCAACTGACCATCAACGAGTTCATGAACATCGACCTGGAAGCGGAACACGACCCTCCCGCTTTTTACAACGCGAGAATACGAAGCAAAATCCAGCAGCTGGAAGCCGAAGCTGGCGGAATGATCAACATCGAATGTGAGTAGTTTTCGCCGGCTGGACGTCGTGACGTGCTGAATCTGTTGAGTCTTTCTTGTTTCAGCCGAGATTGGCAAGATTTCTCACGCCATTGATGATCAAATCGCACAAAACTTACCAGGTGAATAAGACTTCGTCGCGTTGTTTTTGCTGCTAAATCGGAAAATAATCTCTGTTCTTCCGTTTCACACCGGTGTTCTCGGTTTTCAAAAAAGTTATGTGAATTACGCTTGCAGAAACTAACCCTTTGCGAAGACCTGCAAGCCCCGTGATTTCGCAATCCATCGTTGGCGGTAAGCGTATTTTTGGTTGCGTGACTTTGCTTATTCGGTGCAGTGAGAGTGAAAAAAGCAGTTAGGTCTTGTGACATGACGATTCCATAGCCCCAGGATAAAACCAGCTGCTTCATAGCACACGTATAATAGCAAAGCAAGATGAGCAACATGGGTCGCATCGACGGTCGCACCGTGCACATCCACTCTTTTCTCTCTTCATTTTTACTTAGTTGATTTATTATATGAAGCGTTGATGTATCTGCGAATGGCCAAACTGATATCTGTTGGTTTATGTTAAGAAGCCGATGACACAGAAATCGATCCCGTCTTAAAAGCCTCCGCAAGTTTTGTGCATTCGGAAAACCCACAAGTTTTAGCGGCGACTTTCATGTCACCTCCTCGATCTGGAAGACACACTCCAGCAGGAAGTAAATTTTGTTGGTGATTTTACTATACTGTTTCTTAAAAATTGCTTGATGTAAATCTATTAATTGATTGCAATTCATATGGTTATAAGCAGGAGGTAAAATATCCGACTCCAACTCCGACCTTTCCAAAATTTTGACTACCGACTCCTTCATAAAGGAAATGAAATTCGGCTGTTAAAATAAATGGAAATCGTGGTGCACAGCAAGAAATCTCTGTTTCAACAAAAGTTTCAAAAGAAATTGTACCATTTCAACAGGAATTCCCAATTTAGGAGTGTGATGTAAAAATGATCCAATTGGACATCCGGAGTCGGACAAAAAAATCCGACTCCGACACCCAGTGTTGTTAGAAATCCGACTCCACCAAAAAAACTACGACTCCACAACCCTGGTTATAAGATTCGAATACCAACAATTCATTGCGATGCCAAACATCTTTTGAAGTTGCTAGGAAGCAATTTTCATTTGTTATCATTTTGCAAAGTCGAGGTTTCCTTACCTCGGTTCTACGCAATAACTGCTGAATACTTGCTTTTATAAACTTGTCTAGTCCAAATCGAACATCATCTGACGAGACTATTAGAAGTTTAAGTTCGAAAGAGTTATTAACTGGATGAATGAAGTTAACTATTTCAATTACAACTTGAATCAAGCCAATTTCGATTTTACGGACTAAAGCTTTTTCACCAGCGGGTTTGCTTTGTTCGATCTACCTTACTGCAATTAGAAAGTCCCCATCGGTGTTGCAAAGCAAACACAAGCTCTGCCCTTAGGATGGAGCTTTGCAGTATTTTTGCCAGGAACACGGTGGAGAAAATACGGCAGTCGACCGGAATTACGCCGTGGTTTCGTATCGTGCGTGAGATGTAGCACTTGCGTTTTATGGCAGAAACTGATCCAACTGACTTTTGTTTCGGTTGATCGAAAATTTTTTTTTATTCTGCGTCGATTCGAATTATGTTGCCGATGGATCTCCGTACAAGTAGTGCGATGTACACCAAAAATTTTAACGTTCTATCTTTCCTTTTCTTAATTACTTCAATTGACAACTGCAAGTCGTGGTGATGATTCTCACGTGCTTGGTGCAGGCACACAACTCATTTGTGGCCCGAAACCAACTGTGCAAAGCTTGGGTCTGGGCAGCAACGAAAGAGAAGTTTTTAAAAAAAGTGTCACAAACCGAAAGCGAACGAGATCGGAAGATGGAGAGTTAGATTTGGAGGGAATCGACGATGAAGAAATCGAAAAGGTTATTCGCGAGGGTAGCAGCAATTTTCTAATAAATGAACACCAAAATGAGACATAAAGCACCGTTTGTTTTGTTTTTAATAACATCACCTCGCTTTTGTGTTCAGTGTCCGTCAGGTCACTGGTTGTGGTTGTTTTGAAGCGTATTTTAAATAAACGTAGTTGCAGCAACCAGCTGAATGATTAAGTTTTCTCGACGTGGTTAAAACTAACTGAACTTGGCTTGCCAAAAACACTTCAAGAGGTAAAAAATGGCGGTCGATAATGAGTTAAATGCTTTACGACAACACCGATCACCGCAAAACATCATAAACCTGATTAAGTTAAAATTCAATGACAAAAAAGTCGCAAGCGTTCTTTCCAGCATTTAATGTTCGTTGCGCCAAAATAGTGGTGATTGCTCACGCTTTATCTCGCAGCTGTTGTTGACGCCGCGCGAGAGCGAGATCAAAGCAAGGATTTGGAACATGGAGTTCGGCGAGTTTTTGAAGGTAAATCACTTTTCAATTCATTGTGCGATCGCAAACGAAGCCAAACCTCAGCCCGTGCGCTTGTTTCGCGAGGACGCTGCGAGAGTCTAGGACTTGCAGTGTTTTGGGGGTGATTGTGACCAACAGCCTCGGTTTCGATGTAATAACGATGCGGAATGAAAATCATGTAAAAGCAGTTTGCGCTGTGGTTGCATTTGCACACGCATGCTGTGGTTACTTTTGACGACACCAATTATGCTTAAGTCAGCATTGATACTTGAAACCGGTGGATTTTTTGTGCTGGGTTTAGCTTTAGCTTGTCTCTCGTTGCTAATGCTTCTAAATTGAGATTATTTGTTTTTAAATTTCGATTAACATCGATCAGGAGGTAGTTGGCTTGGACAGAACAACAACAATAATTTTATTTTTTTGGCCTCAACGCTAGTAAACTTGTCAATACAGACACAGTAAGGCTGGGAGACGGAGAAAAGACACTCCGGTCATCCCGTCTGTCAACACCCAATCACTTGTCAAACACCCTAAGCCAGGGGTGGGCAATTAATTTGACTCCGGGGCCACTTTGAGAAGGCCGTACTAGCGGAGGGCAGTACCTTCTATTCTAATGCAGTGTTTCTCAACCTTTTTCGGTTCATGACCTTTTGTTATTTTTACACACCCTGTGACCCCTTCTTACTCTTTTTTTCAATGCATATGGTATTATAACCATTATGATTACAACAAAATGCTGCTCTAGAAAAATGCAACAAACTACCACAAAAATGCATTTCATAACATGTAATTTCAAACGGCAATTGAATTTCACAAACATTTTCAATGCGACGGCTGACTTTGCAACCGTATGGCCAAATTCGAAATTCGGGGTTGAGTGTTTGACAATGTTAATCTTTTATCATGCTCGACTATCCTTTGATTTCGTGCCTCCGTTTTGATGTGAGCTAGAGCTGAAAAACTACTCTCGCAGAGATATATTGTGGCAACGAAAGCAATATTCGGCAGGCCAGTTCAGACCATTGTGGATATGATTCACACACAGCTCACCAGAACGGAGAAAATGGTATTTCATGAAAAATATCATGTGCTGATGATGAATCATTCCGAAAATCACAAAATTGGTCCCATACTTCATCAAAAATACTGGCTAGAACCAGAGAGGTAGAGAACATATGCATTTCCTTCCTTTTTGAGCTCAGAGAAATATCAATGGAATTCAATTTCAAGAGATGGAAGGTGGCCTGTTATAGATGTCTTCAAATTCTTAGCAAGTTTTTCAGTTTTTTCAACAACACTTGACAATTTCTCAAACGTAGCAACTTTCCTTGCATTAATTTACGAAGTCAGTTTTGCAACTTCGAATAAAATGCTTGCAGGTTCGTCGCGAAGCTGGATGATGTTTGTAACCTTCCCTTTTAGCTTCAAACCTTTCAAAAATTTCAGGCAAATAAGCAAGACTTTCCAACCAAATCTTGTCGCTAATGTAAGACAACAACTCGTTTGCTTTCAGTTCTGAGAATAACTTTATTTCATCCTTCATCACAAAAACGCGGTTTAGAATGTTTTCTTTCGATAGCCAGCGTACAGACGTGTGGAATAGAAAAATTCGTGCATCGAAATCATGTCTTTGCAGAATTCTTTGAACAGGCAAGTGTTAAGGCTTCCAGATTTGATGTACTGTAATTGATCATTTTTATCGTGGAATCCAGCACCTTTTACAGAGGAGTAACAATCATATTTCCACTGCAACTCTGCAGAATCAAAAAAGATTTTTGCTTCTCCCGAACATCTGCGCTTGTTGTAGTTTGCAGTTCCTTATAAAACGGCAACTCCTCTTTTAATGTTTCCTGAAAGAATATATCTCACGAAAACAAGCAACTGAACACGAAGTAACATGTGTTGAATCATCCACTTGAAAAAAACCATTGGAGTTGGAGATGCTTTCATTTCACTTATCACCTGTTCCTTCACCTCTTCCGACATTCTGAAATGCACCTCTGAATAGTATTGCTGGAAGAGGTATTCGTTTTATGTTTGACTTTCTAGCTTTTCCAAGACGTTGTTTTACTGTTTTCAACAAACAGGGTTTCATAAGCGTTTTTCCAATCGTGCGAGCTTTTTTGCTTGTTAATTTCAAGTGCTACTTCATATGATGCCTGTCTTCTTGGTAGAAATTTCTGGCAAGATAAGTCTTTGACGTTTCAAACTCGTTTCATGGCGTCGGAAGAATTCTATAAATTTTTGTGGCGTGATTGGTATGCTTTGTCTCTTAAATGTCATATCAATTTCGAAGGTTTCATATACTTAGCACTGAGAGCCTTTATACCACTGCAGTACGCTTCTTCGTGTATGTTGACCGCAACTTCACAAGTCAACAACTTGTTTAAAACCAGAATAACTTCTTTGTGACATGTTGGAAGGCTTTTGCTCTAAATGCTGTATGAACTTCGAAGGTTTCACGAACCCAGCATCAGCACAGAGAACAACGTTGCACAAAACACAGTATGGCTTCACTGTGTTTTTTCCAACTATGGAGGTAAAATCAAATTTCAAATACTCAAACAGATAAATTAGCTCTTATGGCGATTATTTTATTAGTAGCCGACGTTTCGCTCACCTGTTCAAGCGGGCTTCCTCAGGACGATGTTTTTTAACCACATGTTTCTAGGAAGCCCGCTTGAATAGATGAGCGAAACGTCGGCTACTAATAAAATAATCGCCAGAAGAGCTAATTTAGCTGTTTGATTTGAAACCTGGTGGCAAATGCTACGAAATAACAGCATGAGCAGCAAAAAGAACAGCATTTCAAATACTCTTCAAAATACTTGCCTTTTTTGTCCATGGCAACAATAAAAATGAAAGAAATACTATTGGAGGTAGGCTGTGTTTCTACCTGACTTCTGGCTGCAATTTCACAATAAGTTGCTGGTATCAAAGACTACAACTGTTTTAGAACAAGAACAACCACATGCATCACTTGACATACGCAATATACCGCTTGTGGTTTACTTCACCTCGGATTTCGACAATCGACGTGCAGGATTGTGTATGATAAAACTAACAGATTGGATTGTACAACGGCGGTCTGATGACGGAAAGATGTATTCCTCTTCAGTTGCGACTTCGGATGCATACATTGCCAATCATATTTTGCAACATTAGCGTGATATTTGAATGGGTAATTCCGATGTTACAAATTACACGTGGTAAATTACGATGTACGCAACAAACAAGCCGCTCTGAGAAGCAAATTCATTGCGATGACCAGATTTTGCGGTTTGAAATTAAGTGTTAAACACAAACACGACAAGTTAAACATATCGTTACACTGATATCGTCACGCACCCTAAAAGAACTTCGTGACCTCAGGTTGAGAAATACTGCTCCAGTAGAAATAGAAGCAAGTCTCAGTTTAAGATAGATAGCCTGAACAACAACATTTACTGTGATAAGCTCGACGAAATTTCAGACTTGATGATTTTTCCTGAATGCTTCCGTGGGGCACTGAAAACGCTGTGGCGGGCCACATATGGCCCGCGGGCCGCTAATTACCCAACCCTGCCCTAAGCGAACACGCTCACTGTAGCCCCGCGCAAACCAGCAGAGGCGAAAGCAAAGAATAGGTCATGGCTTTAACCTTACTCAATCACACTTGTAGAATCCAAAAAGATGAGCAAAACCAACCAGAGCATAGTGCGAACTTAACAAGAACGTTGAAATATTGAATACGATACACGTGCAAGATAAGCTTCAAGCAAACGTTGCTGGATAACATCACTCTACTATGCATCCATAGATTGCAGGCATCGTCTGTTTATAAAGTTGCCAATCAAATGATTGGCGTATTTTTTCTTAAACAGAAGCAAAGGTTTTGATTTCATATCCGGTGGAACTTCTTGCCAGATCTTCGGTCCCCAATAAAGTATTGCTTTTTTCCCCATTTCTGTTCAAATTTTCGGTAATTCATAGTTGCTTTTATAGGAGTGTCTGTTATTATAATTGTGTTTCCAATTTGCTCGTTCAAAAGTGTTTGAAATATAGTTCGGTAAGTGCTCATTGTTTTCTGTGTTATGCATGACTTTAGAGATTTAAGGATCTAAGACAGACTTAGCAGCACATCCCCAGCTGGTTATACAATATCGAATATGCGGATAAAGCAATGCCAAATACATTTTTTAACCATTTGTGGGTTGGAATATTTTCTGATATGGGAGCATGACTTGCGAAAAACTTTTAGTGAATTTGCTGTTGGGTGTTTTCTTGTGCATATCAGAAATTCAAAATATATTTTCGAGATTCTGGTTGAGCTCATGTTACCAAATGTGTTGACTTGATGTGAACTCCAGTCAAACCAAGACCCTTCGCAACAAAATTGTTTAAACATGTAGAATGCATGTGCTTAGGATGTAGTTCGCAATGCATAGCCTGGTTTCTGCTTTCAATGTGGACTCGAGTGGATATGAGTTTTAAGGAGTAGCAATGGAAATACTTCAAAGCTTGGAAATCCCTTTGGTGAATTCGTAAATCTCTTGCCTTTGGAAGGATGCAGTGTTGGTAGCACCATAGTACCCTTGTAGGAGCAAAGATGAAAGGTGCAAAGAAAAGACTAAATGGCGCTGAAAAAGCTCATGTGACTTAATGCTTAGACCGCTTCCAACGAAATATATTTGTCAGGCCGTGTGGTTGACCGCTGGACACACACAGATCCCACGGACGTAAAAGCTCGCCGAAGTTGTGCGGGCAGGACATTGAACTCGCAGCCTCATCATCGCACACCGTGAATTGTGATGATTTGTGGTGTTACGCGCCGCTGAACACCTCACTATGCAACCAGTGTTTTCATCACCGTCATCCTGTTTGTCCCAATGTTGAACCTTACACGTTACCAAGCCTACAGTGATGGCTTTTTCATTTTGACGTGTTAGTTTTAATTCAGGCTCTGATTCACAAACCAGTTGTCTTCGTTTTTATGTCTGCGAAGGAACTAGAGGAGAAAAGAGCAAAACGGCTCGAAGAGGAAAAGAAGAAAAGCAAAACTGCGCGAAAGCCGCGTGCGCGACGCAAAGATTACTACGGCGAGTCTAAATCAGCTGAAGAAGCAATTGAGAAACTCGTCTCGCGACAAAGACTTTCAAATAAGATCGACTATGAAGCCCTTCGAAAGGTTTGATCGTGACGTGTGTGATGCTGCGCAGTACACCGTGGTGGATAACATGACGTAGTTGTGTCTCGTGTGGTTCCTGTTGCTTAGTTTAGTTTTGGAAACTTCGGAAACGGAGTGATCTGTTGTTCAACGAAATAATATCCGGATACGAAGACGGGGTGCACATACTGCGGATCGCAGGTATTCGACCGATACATGCGCGCCTTGCATCTGTGGCTGGAATGCATCGGACGAAACTATGTTCCGCATTGCCAGGCATGGAGCTTGCCAAGTGCGGTTAGTTGATACCTAGAGTGTTGTTTACAGGCAACCGCCGAAGACGAAATTACGGAAAAAATAGATTCTTGCCAAACACCTGCAACTGGCTTGTCTGCTGCTGACTCTGTTCAGTTCGTTCCGCTAGTCGAAATAACAACCGTATCGCTGGAAAACAAGGAAGCAATTGAAGTCGTGCACGAAAGTGAAGACCAAGTTGCTGACGCGACGGAACCGGTAAGACGACTTGGGCTGCACATCACAACTGCAAGGCGATTTTCGCTTCTAGCGCTGTGTATTGCAGGTGCAAATCTCCATCTCGAACATTCCATATTTTTGTCGTTGTACCGATTGTTTCGTGAACCTACGCCAAGCGTTTGCGGTGATGAGCTCGTGCGTTGTTGGCGTCGCGCGCTCATCTCGCGACGGATGTTGACGCGCGGGTTGCAGCAACAACTCGCACTGAAGTTCACGGGGATCTCCAGCGTTATGAATCGTAAATGAAATTGACGGCAGTCAGTCCTGTGGTTCTGATAGAAACCCCTCCCACAATCGCAAGCGATTGCTACTGCGCGATCTCGCCGCACTATGCTTCACAACCAACCGATCCCCACGGCAAAATTTGCGTGCGACTCTCCCGGTGTTGTTGCTTTGGAAACAGATTGAATGAAAAAATTCCTTATCGATCTTGCCTGTGCACGTCCGTTTCAAAGCTTCCTTACGAGTCATCACGGAGCTTGCCAGGTTACTTTATTGCTGCAACTACAGGGTGGGTTTGGATTGTTCGACAGGTGTAGATACCTGCGCACAACCGGCTTCGTTTAAATTTGGGTTTCTACCACATAACTCTTACTAATTTCAAGCAAGCTTATTACGCAGAAAAGGAGTACTGTATGACGTTGCTGGCTTTGTTGTATTTCTTCGGACCGCATTAAAGTCGCTGGGGGTTGATTGAGCTTGGATTGCTTTTATCAGAATATATGTTGGTGGATTGAGGTTAGTTTGTAAGCAGTGTTTCTGTAAGAAATCGTACAAGGGCTGTGGCAAATATTTCAAATGTTTTGACTCTACTGTTCTTGATCATGGGCTCCGACCGTCGCCGCGCAAATGCAAGTTCATACCCACCCCCCAAACTTACATGAGAATATGTAAGATTAAGAATAAGCACCGATATGATTCTTGTACACAAAAACCTGTTTTGAGCTCCCCGTCCAGCCTAAATTTTCCCGCTAACGGCAAAAGTTATGGTTTTGCTTGGAGATTAGGTAATTTTTTAGAATTTTGACGACTAATGATTTTTGTGTCATATTGTTTCCCTCTCGTTCTTAGCAGGCCGATCCACCGATCGTACATGAGACCAGGACAGTTAGTCAGTCTGTGACGAATGATGAAGAAGAGTACGATGAAGATGAAGACGACTACGAAGAGAACGCATGTGTCAGTGCTAGCCAGTTGCTGCAGCAAGCAGGTAGGATGTTTTGTTTTTCAGTAAATCCATTGATTTTTGCTGTGGTCTTTGGTAAGAAATTTGTTACGCATTAAAAGCGATGCCACAAAGTTATTTGGAATTAAATGTAAGACAGGTTCAGGTTTGCGAACGAATACCTTGCAAACCTCTCACATTACGCTGAGAGGAATGCGCAAAGTTGAACGTCGTCATCAACTGTAACTTCCTTTAGAGATGTGCGGTCTAACGCACTGGGAAGAGAGGAAAAGCGTGAAGGCGTTAGGTTTCCTCGGATGTCAAGTACGTCGCACAACCCGGTTTGTTTCGTTTGGCGAACTAGTGATGTCGTCTTCGAAAGTCGAGTATGTTGGAGCGATTAACGACAACTTGCGTTCATCCGCGCTTGCGAGCGATGCAGTTACATGATGCTCTGGTACCACGTTGCAGATTGTGCGCATCACTGTATAAAGAAACTTGGCTTTGCAGTTAAATGTGGACCAAAACGGTTCGTGCGTATTTAAGGCTGTTCTCCACCTTCAGATTTTCATTCGAATGGGAAACATCTCGCTAGAGCGAAAAATCACCAGCTGACGCTACTCACCTGTTTGCGTGCGTCTGTTTTCCACAGTATGTTCAACCGTCCCTCGTCTCCAAGAGCAACAATATTCTTACGAAAATCACACCGATACCTTATATCACGTTCCTTCGATTTTAATGATTTATTTGTTGAATGTCGATCATCGCGTCGCTCTTTGCAGGTATGGCAGCGACCGGATATGACGGGTACGGTTACGAAGGCGACGACTACTACTGAGGTCTGCTTTGTCGGTTGTCGGGAGGAGATACCCGGGCATTAGTGCTGGTGATCGTCAACTCGCGGTGCCTGTCGTGCGCGGAGAGATGTGTCCGCGGATAGGAAATGAGGAGGGTCGGCGTGGTTGCGGTGGCCGTGTGACGTTGTGCACTGAGTTACTTCGTGTTTTCGGGTTTGGGAAGAATTTCGGTTGAAATTCGGGCATCGTTGGAAGATACTGGTTGAGGGATACTTCTGTGCGCGCTCGTCGTTTGATCGATGCTGAGTTTAACATGAAAAATGTGTGGAACCAACGTTTGATGTTCGGACGATTGTCAGCATTTGGAAGCTGACCACACCACGACCAGAAAGGTGTAGACTCTACACTGTAGAGTGATTCGATGTCACTCGCTTTTGGTTCGCTAAAAAAACTTGCTGCGTTGTTGTTTATAAGTCACTGTGAGAAATATGCTTAGGTCGAAAATGTTTAGAACTCCCTAACTCTGTGTCCAGTTGCAATTTCTCGATGACAGTTCGGCTGCGTGACATCTGGGCAAAGAAACATTTTCTCGTGCTTTAGGCCGGCAGTGACCACGTCGCTCAGTTGTCACGGTGCCAATCTGGGTCTCCGTGAAAGGTTTCCAGTCCAGGAAATCTGAAATTTTTTCCTTTTTTAAATCTTATTGTTTCTCATGAAATTTTCTCGAATTGCTGGGCTTAGCAAAAAAGTGTTTTTTGTGCTTGACTTTTCTTCATGTACATCCCAGATAAGGTGCCCGTCCGGGATAAGGTGAGCTTGCTCGAATGGAAAGCAGCATTAGTTGGTGGGTGCTGTACAAGCCGCTGATCACATGACGGTGTATGTTCGATTGTTCTTGCTCAGCGATCCCAGAATCACTGCAAGTTGCAGTTTGTTGACAAGTAGGGTGTGCCGACCGGCAAGTTTCTCGCGTATGAATGAAACCTGCATCGCTGATCGAATCACGTGACTCAACTCGCGCGATCTTAATATTTTTACCTGCTGTGTGTTGCCTGTTATGTTGGAACCTTCACATTTCTTTTCCTGTGTCGTGTACTTAGTACAGTAGACGTTTATTGTGCTACCTCTCGAACGTCTGACCTCCTGACGCTCGCAGACGTATCAACAAACCCGTTTTTGCGGCATCATGACCAGCATATTCAGACCCATTCTTAATGCGGTTTAGTCACGTGCCCCATGAGTCGGTGGGTTAGAATGAGTCGTTTGAGGTTTGCTGTGGCAGATGAAGTTTTCTCCAGAAAACCTTTTTTTCAATTTGTTGTTTTTTTGGAGATGCACCTAATCTCTTCACGAAAATTGTTACAAACTTTCCCGTAAAAAGCTAAGCTCATCAGCCACCATCGATAAAAGTATGCAATGTGGCAAGAATCAATGTGGATCTGGTTCAGAAAAACCAGTCATAGTCTGCACACTGCGAGATTACTTACTGCACGTGTTCTGTTTCGTCTTTGGACAAAATTACGGTAGTTATGTCTTCGCCAGATTTTTTTGCGAAGATGGTTCATGTGTTGAAATCCGGTGCAATCGCTTCGTGATCGGAGGTGCCATACCTTCACAGTTGCGTGGGTGACTGGGAGATGGTGAAAAATTCCGCAATGCGAACGAGATCAATAAGATCCAGTTCACGTTTCGTAGTGGAAACACCGCGTCTTTCCATTTTTTGTTGAAAGTTCCCAAACCTGTCTGAAATGATCTTGGTATCCCCCTCATCTTGTGAAAACAGATATCCGTACTTCACGTACGGTTGAGCTAAAAAAAGCTTACTGCGCAGTTTGTTGAGAGTGGCATAAATTTTGAAAATATCATTCGCATGTTCTCTTAAAAACCAGTTCAACTTGTTGCAAATTCGAGCGAAAGCTTTTAAATATGAAGGAAAGAGCTTACTCATGATTTTAACATGATACAGATTGAAATTAGTTTCCAGGTTAATTGCAGGGAAGCTGCTTCAGTGCAAAGTTCCGAACCGGTTCGAAATTGATGTCAGTCAGTTTAGTTACATTTTTGAATAATTTTGCGCGAGACGTTGAGACATTTGGATTTAACCTCAACAAAGCGATGTTTTCAAAGGAAAAATGTTATTCAATCAACTTAGATCGTGCTGCACTGAAGAATGTATGCGTCGTTCGATTTTGCCACCGTTTGGACGTTTGTGTCACTAAGAACCATAGAAGTAACCTGCGAATATGTCAGCATTGTAATTGACATCTGTTTTGCGCTCGTGAACAAATTGGAGGCACATTACTTGCTTTGAACACTGTTTCCTATAATTCTTTTGGAATTTTTTTGCGTTAACCAGCGTGTTGTCAGCACATCCAATTTATTCTGTTTGAAGCGTATATGAATTGTAATAGTTTTTGTTTGTCAGACACACGTTACTTTATCGCCCTGCTGGTGTATCCGGTTTACGTTGTTCTGGCGAAAACTCAAAATAAAACTTGTTGCATTTTCAATCGTTTGAGACAGTGGCTTGGATGCGTTGCTTCACAAGTCCTAAACGAAACTTTGCGGTAACTGCCGATGTTTCCGGTGGTCTCTCGCGGTTTTCTGTCTTCAGTTTGTATCCTGCCTTTGCAATCGTGACGCATCCATTAATATTGTTTATACGCCATCTTTAGCGCTAACCTGTCTGTTGTGACAGTTCAACGTATCTGGCTGAATTCTTAACCTCTTAATCGTGCGTGTTAGCCTCGGAACGGCTAAGTTAGAAACGAGAGATGCATCTTTTTTCTTGGCCGCTTCACTTCAGTAACTCCTTTGCAATATCCAGGTCAGCTGAAAGAGCGGCCATGCCAGAAATCATACGTGCGTATATCAAGTGACGTAATACCGGTCGACATTTTGAAGACACAGAAATCCCTCAACATTTCTTTCAGATCGATGAGAGGTTGTTTGAAGACCACGGACATCTGGCCGTGCTCTGACTTTGTTTGGTATCACGGATGGTAGTGGCGTAGCAGGG
>Ga0210059_1009409_pt1 | contig 15277 bp, 10 predicted proteins | sample Ectturendosymbi2_FD_188042 | JGI IMG/M metagenome (GOLD analysis project Ga0210059, IMG submission 188042) | Ecteinascidia turbinata endosymbiont from Florida, USA - Sample 2 (SPAdes) (version 2) | ecosystem: Host-associated > Tunicates > Ascidians > Unclassified | place: Key West, Florida... | reverse complement strand
ATAAAGAACTCATGTTTCAGCACCATACTATCTGTCATCATAGGCAGAGATAAGTACATCTCTGTACTGTTTTTTAAATGTGAGCTGGGAGCTGTCATGAAGAGAGGGATCAATCTTGTCCCAGATCGTAGGGCCTAGATGCCTCAAAGATCTTTTTCCGTATTTGGTGTGGGCCGTTTGCCAAAAATATGCACCCCTAGTTGCACTGCGCGTTGCATGACAGTGCACTTGATTTATAGGGGTGAAAAGGTGGTTGAAGTTGTCAGGAAGATTGCCAGAGTGAAATTTGTGCATGATTTTACCTAATTCAAGGCTATAATCGTCATCCAGCTTAAGAAGGTTGAGCTTCTTATACAGTGGTGTTATCTTTGTCTTAAAAGACCTGTATGTCATTGCTCTAATTATCTTGTTGTGTAATACATTTGATTGGTTTAAGGTTGTTATGCCGACACCACCCCAAGCACCAACAGCAAATTGTAGATGACTATAAACAAAACTGAAGTAAAGTGATTTTAATGCACTATCACTTAGATACTGACGTATTAGATAAAAAAGTCCGACACTGCGAGAAAGTTTATTTTCAAGGTAGGCTATGTGAAGGAATCGAAAGTTTTGCTTGCCGATAATTTGTTTGCAATTTTGAAAATATGTCCCTTAAAATGCAGTTTAAAATGTGTTGCAGCTCGGAGTATTTTGCACGAAAACTTTTGGCCTCACGTTATGAGACGACTGACCGAAAGATGCGGACAGTGTTTACTGGTAGGCTATAATCAAAGCCTACACTTTGTAATCTTAACCATGCATACAAGTGGGTCTTGAAGACAAAGTACAATGCAAGGTATAAGCTTTTTAGTTGGACTTGAAGTCAGAGTCATAAGCAATTATTTATGAAAATAGTTTAAACGTTGCAAAAAATAAAAATAGAAAATATAAACCGAATTTCAAAGTTTTGAAGAAAGGAAAACGAGGAAGTTCATAATGGCGTCAAACGGTTCAACCACCATGACCTGCCAGCAGCAACATAAATGTCGCTTGCAATGCAAGGGTCTCTTCACAAGGCAAGAAAACTATTCTAATGAAACTGTTCCGCGAGGTTCCATGTCGCCGCGCGAGGTCGCCCGACATCACTAGGCAGAATGGAATCCGGTATCAGTGGCAACGTTGCATGATTAACATGTGAAATATCAACCTACCTAAGGTGCTGAGCCACAGAAAAGCGATTTCTCCCATCTTGGACTCGAGACGATCACTGTACGTTGCACGGCTCGTCCTTGCTGCTGATGATACTGTTCATATATTTGCATCTGCAAGTATGTGGTTTTCACACACGAGCCTTTTTCAGCCGTAACTGCGGATCTCTTTTGCGTTCTGTATTTTGTCTGTTTGCAGAGTAATTCCTCATTTTTGACCTTAACCTTGCGCTGAAGCAAATGAAAACGAAATTTGCATTTCTTGATCAATTTCCCCTCAAAAGCGGTGTATCGTGCGAAATGGTACCGGCAAAAGTCCAACCGACAACGTGAGGGTTAATGTTTGCTTCGCACTGATCAGCAAAAAACGTTTGTGTGTTTACTCGACTTGGTTTGTGGCTAGATCAGTTGGGTGGAGATTCACAAACAACGCAATCTCAGGATCATTGCCATAGTGGGGAGAAAAAAGTCAAAGACAAAGAGGGCAAAAATTTCCTTGTTTGAAGTAAAGTAACATCCTGTTTTACTCTGCAAAGTGCCTTTTGAGTGCTGATGTAATCCATGAGCATATTAGCAACAACTGATCTGTTTGATTTTGAAATCTGAACGTTGACCTGACCACGTGGGAGATCTTGCGAGACGGATGTCGCGTAGGAATACATCATGTCTGATTCAAACCTTCTTTATATTCTGCGTTCGATGATCGGCGAGTAACACGCGGTTGGTTGGGAGTAACGTGATTCGTTGACAGCGATTGGTTTTGCTGGATCGCTGAAAAACTGCCATTGAATGAAGGTAATCACGCTCGAGTTGAAACGCCTATTTTGTTGTGCTAAAACAACAATTGCTCTCAGATTTCTTCATGGTTTTGAAGTGGTTATTCCATTTGCTCATTACAGATTGAAATCATTATTTTTAAAGACATGAAATGTTGCTTCCAGTAAGCAATATCTGGTGATCATTCTAAAGTAAAAATGACATCGTTTTGACAAAAGCACTAAACTAAGCATTTCAGCCATAACTTCTTTATATCAAAGTTTCTTAGCTAAACACTCAAACATGTGCAAGCGTCGTGGAAAGTTTAGACCTTCAGTAAATTGATAAACAGACAAAAGAGTGGAGATGAACAAATACCGAATGTTTTTCTATCAGGCCAAGACCACTTGCGCACAACTTGTAGAAAATGCGGTTGTGAATCACCTGACGTTTGTTGATGATGTATGTGCGTTTGTCTCCAACATTCGCGGTCTTCAATGTCTTTTCAATATTTGTTGTTGCTATTCTGGTCAACACCGAATTGTTTTCAACTGTAAAAAGACAGTTGGTGCAGCTGTTTTTATCCGGCAGCGGCGTAGCCAGACCAAAAATTTTGGGGGGGCCAAAATGTTTGATTTTGGGCGAATAACACTATTTTGCTTAGAAAAACGCCTCTCCAAACACAAAATGACTATATTTTCTAAAAATCTGGGGGGGATGGCCCCTTTGGCCCCCCTGGCAACGCTTATGTTACCCGGTAAAGTACAACATCAGGTATGCAGTCCCAGATGTTTCTGTAAGTGGGTTGGGTGCTAAGTTTGCTGAACAAATTAAATGCCTTGGTGCATTGCTCCATACTTTTCTGTGCAACAACGGTGAAGAAGAGAAAACTGTGGGTGCTTTCACCTCGATTTCGAATTGGAAAGTTAAAGTTTTGTGCAAGTGGTAGAGGAGAATTTCGTGGGAAGAACGTGGATAGGAATAAGGTATTTTTACACCCAATGCTGAATTGGACAAAAAACAAACGTGAAAAAGCCTTTAGAACAGTGGTTCTAAACTGGGGAGCGCACCCTCCCGGGGGATGTCAATAAATTTCCAGGGAGCGCGAGACCTTACGAGCCCTGTGCAACACCGAAAGTTAGATCAATAAATTTCCAAATAAATATATTTGTTTTTACAGTTTATTTAAAATCAAGGGGGCTTGAAACAAAGGACAATTACTTAAACAAAGGACAATTACTTAGGGGAGGCATGGTAGAAAAAAAGTTAAGAACCACTGCTTTGGAAGTAACAGAATTTCAACGTTTGAAAGCTGATAGTTCTCGCATTTGCGAGAATCGAGCAAACATCGATGAAAGACAAGTCTTCTTGGCGGGGAATTCCACTCAGCGAAAGACTTATTTCTCAATGCACTGACCAGTTCCGCGTAACATTTCAAAACAATTCCTGGATATTTCTGGAACTTTCAGCAGATACTCGTGTGATATTGCTATGGCATGTAGTTGTCAATACGCTGCTGCTTCTTCTTCGTCGTTTGAGCGAGTTGGTTTAATCTGCTGTTAGATCGCACTGGATCTCGGGGCAGGTTGTAGAGCAGCCATTCGATGCTGCCGCACAGAAAAGACAAGTTCTCTGCGAACCTGGTTAGGCAAGTGTTGATAAAGTGCCTTGATTTCGCAGAGAACATTTGAGTCACAGAAAATAACAGACAATGCTTACCGCGATAGAAAGAAAAATGATAAAAATTACTTACAATAAGACTCATTTGTGCACTGGAAAATTTAGACCGTTTGCAAGTGCTTTGAAAAACGTTTTCAAGAATCCCATAATGATTAAAAATGCAATAAAAATCTGCTGTTACGTTTACTGAAAGAAATTACAGAATTAATCAAAAGTTAGCGAAATACTACGAAACATTTCAGTTATTTTGCACAATGTTTGATTCTCAAACAGCTCAATTAATTGTTAGATCCCCAACTTGTGATAGTTAGTGTGTTGGTTATGGCCTAGCAATTGCGACAGAGACCACAATGTTAGCATTTGAATTATCCAACGGTAACATTTGCAATCCCAAAAGCAGTTTGATAAAACACATCAAGCAAGAACAACACACGCACAGTGTACAATCTGGTTAGTTTATACAGTTCTTGAATTTCCATGCAATGATGGGAACTTAGCCTGCATTTTTGCAGTTTTTGAACATGCGTTGGTTGATTTGTGTATATATTTTGATTTTGAATTGGATTTGTGTATATTTTCTACAGTAATTTTACTTTTCTTGAAAAATGAAAATTCTTTTTGATCGTTCATTTTAATTCTACAACTTTTGGGTTTGAATAATAATATTAATGCAAGTCTTATTTATGTTTTATATCAATGACAAAACTGTCTATATTTTTGATTTAACGGGCTCATACATTACGAAAGAAATGAAAAACACTTTGTTTCTTTATGAACGGACATGCTTCGGTAAAACTCACTCATGATTGAATGCAACGTGCATTAAAAATTTTTGCTGCTGTTACTTTGGAACTGATGATTGGGGAGATGGTGTTCTGCTTTTTAATAGCCTACCAATTACCAAAAATCAAGTTTATCACACAGGCAAGTTGGCCGACGCTTATTCATTAAAAATCAAAACAAAACATTCGGTTTCGCAAAATCAGAGTCACACTAAGTTTTCATACAAGTTCCTGGTGTTCCACAGTTTCTCTCTGCAATGATCTCCACCTACAGCAGGCTTTCAACAAAATGGAGGTTTAGAGAAGAAAGCTTGGTTCAAGTGTTTCCTAACAAGCAAAACGTTTTCACAACTTCAGTAGTGCTATGTTGAGACGCTTAACAATTTTTCTATGTTTTGGTGGTGTTGAGGAAGATGGATCAAAATTCTACTTGCGTATGACAAACTTTTCAGGGGATTTTATGCATTGGGAATTCTTCAATTGTTACTTAGAAAAAAGAAAGTAGTTTTATAACTTTTGCTGTTTTCCTGGTTTCAAGGAAAGAAAAATGCTTTGACACATTTATCTGCAACGTTAGATTTTCAGAAAAGTTTGTCAGCTGCTTATTACTAAGGCAACCAAAAGTCGACAAAGTCAAAAATTTCTGCTTTTCATAAAGTTGATGAAACGTCCACAAACTAAATTTCACGCTCATACCATGAGGGAATCCCACCTTATGAGGTCAAAAAAGACAAAATTTATCATTGGGTCAAAATTCATCGTTAGGTCAAACCTTTCTTGTAGCACGTTTTTTTTTCTCTTCATCAATATTTTATTGAACTACAAAAACAGGCATTGTTATGCTTTTGCAAGTTCATTTGCAAGTCTGTAATAATAGTGGGTTTGTTGCGATTTCTGGCTTAATAATGTTGTTTTATCCACTACTGGACGATCCAGTGTTATATAGGATTGGTTTGGTAAGGTAGGAAACGTGGTCTTACAGTACTTGGTTTGGCAAAATGCTCAATCCATTTTGCGTGTAGTGTTTCAACTTTATGATGTTCTCAGGTTTGACTCTCCTGTAGTTATTAATGTACTTATGAATATGTCATCCCAAAGTTAAACAACTACATTCTTTTCAATTTCGAAGCATAGAGTGCATGAATTTGCTTCTGGATTAACCTCAACAACTATGGCGGAATTATTTTACAGTTGCAAACGCAGAAAATTTATAGGTCTAACTAAAGTAAAAATTTGTAAATTATAAAGTCAAAAATTTAAGTTTTTAAGTCAAAAAATTGGTTGCCCTACTTATTGCTCTTTCAACCAAAAGGACTACGCTATATAGGTCATCATGTTCGCAGCAACTTTAAGCTCGCTTTGCCGCGTGGCTGTACAGCATATGTCACGGTTTTTCAGTTACAGTAGTTGTTTGGTCAGTGCTCCTTGAAAAACAGTGAACTTCCCTAACAATGTTATCCAGTTGTATGGTTAGTCACTGAGGTCCTTCCAAAACTTTATTTTGCAGTTTGTGTGCTCGGTATTACTGTCACGTGTGATACTGCTGGTTATATGAAAAATGACAAAGTGCTCTTTAGCCAAACGTAGGTTGAATTTGATGATTTTTAATTTAAGAGATGAAAAGCGATGATGATCCATTTACTGCCTGAGAAGAATTTTGTGCTCTTCATGACATGTTTTGTGTGCTTTTTTCGGAAATGTATTTTTATCATACGCAACAAAGAAATTTCAAATCTTTTTCAAATTTACCAGCAAAGAACTGCACGACCTGCACAACTGAAAGACAAACTCGTCTGTAGTGTTGGTACATTTTTAGAACATTTCTTTAAATGATTTAAGCAAAATACTGATGTTTCATTTACAACTTAGCAGAATTTCAGGGGCTCAAACTAATTGAAGGATACAGCAAGTTTTCTGTTCTAGAATTTGCGCGATGCATGCAACGTGTTTTTATTTGTCAATGAGACATTTTGTGTGAATATCTGGAGAGCCATATGATAAACGAATCTGAAAATATACATCAGAAGAATATAATATCCTATCTAGCAAACTTTACCCGAACAACATCTCATGTGAGCACAGCAAATACAAAGCTCAAAATTCGTTTACAATAATAAGTCCAGCGTTTAGAATTATAAATCCAAATGATTTTAACAATGCATTATAGTTGTGAATACAAATAATATCGGTCACTTCACGTTACGTTTTAATTTGTGGAAATGGCACCATATTTTTACTTTCAACCCCTCGTTAAAAGTAACTGTTTTTTCTGTGATTGTTGTTCTTTCAGAGTGTTCTACGTGGTAAAAGTCTGTTTTGTTAACTTGCAAGAGTTGCGCAGCCAGAATGAGGTCGAAGAGGTAATGCTTGTTGAAAAACAAACTTGTTAAGATTTTTACTGGCGTTTCATATCAATTTTCAACTGTTAGAAAATTAACCGAAGAAACAGTTGGACTCAATACGACGTCAGTGACTGATGACGTCTTGACTGGCACCTCCAGAACAAAATCATGGCTGCGCTACTGACTTGCAAAAGAAAATGATAATGATGTCGAAGGACCACAGACTTATTTCAACTGCACTATCTGGAGTATACAGTTGCAGCAGCCATTTCCTCGTAGAAATTGAGGCCGATGGACCCGTTTTTGGCTGTATAGCAATGCCATTAATCTACTTCTTTAAATCTTTTTTTGCTGCAGAATAAAACGTGCTGCTGGCAGACACATTTTTATTGATTTTGTTTCTATGTAGGAACAGCATATTATTTTTATTAATAGTATTATTTCCCTTTTTGATCACATTTCAGCTTGGTGGGACGCGTTTTGTTAATATTTTCTCTGTGTAGTGGAGTGATGGAAGTATTTTCATAAGCTTTCTTTTGCTACAATGTAAAACAGATTTACGTTATTTTTAGAAATAAAATATTGTAAAATCTAAGGAGTAGGCTTATTTTGAACGGGATATCTGGCCTAGTTACAATTATTTTTCAATTTTGAATGTTATCGCGATAGTTCCATTTTGTTACTGCCTTTCGGTAAGTTTTTGTAGGTATTGCAATTTCTAGTAGACGTTACAAACTCTATTGGTGAAAAATGCAACAAGCAGTTCCTGCCTAAAAGCGTCTGATTTAAAAAAATGCTAATAACAGTTAATGTTAAAAGCAAGTTTTTCTTCATTTATGATTCGTGTTCTTTTTCAGAACATTGCGCTTTTGTGTAGTGTTGTTGGAGAACACAGATGTGTTTAGAAACAAGGTTTTGAGTTATAATGGAAATGCAAGAAATACTGAAGAAAAAATGTTTGCTGTGATTTAAATTTGGTTTGATATCGTTTGTAAAGAGTTTTTTCAACACAATTTGATAATTAAAAAGATAAAGAATTTTCTTTTGCAGATGATCATTATCAGGCTGTCGAAAATTAACATGAAGTTAATTTTAGTGATACTGGTGTTTGTTAAAATATTCTTAAATGTTAACAACTGCTGAGAACATTTGCTTGGGAATTGAGGTTTGCTAACATACCTTGTTTCATCAGGGATTATGAAATGAGCTAGTTTTGAAATAAGAAGATTCAAGGAAAAACAATGGTTGTTGTTGCTTTACAATCGATTCAACAAAATGTTTGACTAGGGGGATTACCCAGTCCATTAAAAATGGCTGTTTATTTGACTGATCGTGGTAGGTTCTATCATGTTCATAATAAGCGTGCAAATGGTTTTAAAATCTGTCTTCAAATGTATTGAACAAGAGCTTTTAGCAAATCATTTAAACTAAACATTTTAAAGAACTTTGAGCTGTGAACATGATACAATGAATTAGAGATTCATACATTAATATTTCACGCTATAACAAACAACGGATAAGGATACGCAGGAGTAAGTCACTCTCCGTGACGAGAAGCATTCCAAGCATGACGCATAACAGTCATGGAAAGCCAGAACGAGCATCAAGAAAAACCGGAAAAACATGAAAATGTGTTTTACTGCTGAGATGGAAAGTGCAAAACGTATACAATTATGCAATGAACGCACTGATCAAAACCAGAAACGTAATTTACGCTGCGAAGTAAATTCAAACTACGAGCAGTAGATTTTTCGAAACTCCTCAGTGCCGCCGTGTGCGAGGACTTTCCGTGATGTCTTAACCCTTTAGAGACGGCCCATAGACCCAGTGAATATTTTTTCATGATTTTTTGAAACTTTTGTCTACTCACCATGATAAAACCATAAATAATTTTCTTTTTTTTAATTTTGCTTCACTTTGTTTTATTATATTCCCATTTTGGGAAAGTTGGGATCTACTGGTACTTGAAAATATATAAAGCTGACTACGTTTCTCTCTGGAAAAATTAATGAGAAATTGCTTGTATTTCTTTAGTAGTACGAGTATTTGCTAGCGTTTGAATTGCCTGTCTGTAGATTGCTCTTCATGCATAATGTTCAAGACCGTAACCAGGAGCCCCCCAGCAAAAGTTTTCACCAGACCTGGAAAAATGTGTTGAGCAAAACTATTGGACATAGCTTAAAAAATTTGGGCCCCACCCCAGAAAACTCTTCGACGCCACTGGTGGCCCAAACTGGTGACGGACCTGTTGACCTGTTAAACATAAAATACGCTGGTTTACTTTTTGTAACATGACAAAGCCAAAACACCAACTGCAGGAAACAGCCACGTATGCCAGTGACTCGAGAAAAGTTAAAAGACTTCACCTCGCTGTGTGTGGAACAGTGTACTGCATTTCTTATAAAGTCTCTTTCAAAATTTGACACATTAAAGCTTATTGTTTTTTTTGGCAGAAAACATATCTTGTGAGACAGATTTCAGTGTAGGTTTCACGCCGTCGTATCCTATTGTGTTTTGTTGCGCTCTAGGGCCACCCAAACGAAGCCTTGCTTCTGTTTTTACCAAATACCTTGCGATCTGTCTTCAAAATTAGAGATGCATTGCCTTAGTGTGATTGGCATGGCTGTAAAAGCGAAAAGTCGCCACAACAGAAAGATTCAAGCTGCTGCTAAATAGGTTCTATACCACCACATTCGTGATCGCAGCCGCGGTCGGTATGATGACAGCATACGGTCGCACACGTCCACGTCACCTATCCCTTGATTGTACATCTTCATAACGTGTAGCTGTTTTTTTTTTTTGTTAATTTTGGTGACGGCAATTGATGACAGGCCGAAGCCTGAATTGTGCTTCTTGCCGGTGGCTGAGGTGAACGCTCTTGCCCAAGGAGCGCCACGGCAATTCACTCAGTGGCTGTGGATCGAACGCCCAACCTTCCAATTGGGAGGCGGACACTTTACCACTAAGCTATTGCCGCCCCCCTCTGAGCTATTGCCGCCCCCCACTGAGCTATTGCCGCCCCCCAAGATTGGCTGTTCTACTGCTCTTCTGTGTTCGTTTTTAACCCGTCTTTCTGTTTTGCTGATAGGTGTCACAGTAAAATAGTGGCTGGCAAACGCGTCTGGTCAGTTATCGTTTCATCTCACGCAAACGACATTGCCATGACATTGCCATGCTAGTCGTAAGATCCTCTGGGCTGTTTCTTACAGTCCGTGTTTGCACTCAAAGGGCAGCGTCCAGTTCGATTTTCTCTAATTGTAGACTACCACAGGCTCTGATATCTTTGTCAGCCAGGTCACACAACACATGGTGGCTTGCAAAAACTATCAAAGAAAACAAAATGTTGTTTGTCACTGCTTACTGGATTAAGTATGGTGGATACAACATATGGTCCTAACGGGGTGGTTCTCCGAGAATCTTTTCCACAGTATATATCCACGTTATACGGATAACCATCAACACTACACAGCATCCACGTTATATATCCAAATTTCACTTTTCCTTTCATAAACTGTTTAGCGCTGTGAAGACCTCGATACGGAACCATTGATTCATCTATAGGCCTATTAGATTTTTGTGAAGAACACCAAGCTGTTGACTGTTGGTCTTCAGTTTTTCTAGCAACGGTAATATTTTTGCCAGTTTAGGGAAGGCTAAATTTTGATTGTCACATGGATGCAATAAGACTGTTTGGAGGCCAAGAGACAGACGATTCGACGACCGCTACACAGCTGCATCAGTGAACCCACCCCCCAGCACAGTGAACACTTCCCCAACACACACAAAAACCGTGGTTTACACACTAAATATTAAAAATATTCAGGAAAAACACTATTTTAAGGCAAAACACAAAAGTTTAAAAGACTTTTGTTTGTTTGATTTCGCTGAAATGTACAAGAGGTCTTATTTTTTGCCCATGACTGTAGCACTCTATCACCATGGTGGCTATGCTGGGAAGTAATTTCACTGTATATCTGTAATGAAATAGATTGGTGCATGTGACAAACTCTTTTCACATCTGTCGAACGAGTTCTTTAAGGAGCGCTGTAGTGAGAAACAAGAATCAGATTAAACGTTACCTCAATATTGTCCTATTACTGAACGTCTGTTGCCAAACATGGATATTTCAGTACTGTAAAGGACCAACGTTCCCATTTTGGGAACATCGTTTTAAAACTCTTTGTGAGGAAAGAGATGAACACAAAATTGTGAACTAATGCTTGGATCAGTTAAATATAACTACAAAAAATATTTTCATGGCATATTTCCTTGAAATTTTTTCAAGCTTACAATAAACAAACAAAGATTAGTTTGGCCACCCGAAAAACTACGTTTTGACTGAATATGAATCGCCATAGAAACAAAACAACATTTTGGATTTCATGAAGTGGGTGTATTTTTAATAGCACCACTCTAGAAGAAATTTCTGAAGAAATCTGCATGCACATTTTGATCCATGAAATAGTTACGAGCATTTAAAAACATGTTCCCATTTTGGGAACGTTGGTCCCTAAAGGGTTAAAGTCTTTGGAACCAGGCGTAGTTTAGGTTTGCACGCTTCATGATGACTCCACAACATGCTGCTATTTAATCTGATTCTGTGTTTTACATTATTTCTGTGGCATTCAGCGTCAGCGTCCCATTCCAACCTTCATTTGTTGTTCAGCCGCCATTTTATTCAAAGTTAACCCACACCGGCCGCACCTAACCACTCGTGAATGCACGTGTATGGTTGATTGGGGAAGGAACGCCAGAGTCAGCTGAGCAGGTCTGTTGTTCGGTGAACGACATCGGTGCTTGCCTTTCATGCTGATGTCCATTCAAGTATTACAGTTGCGGTTAAACCGTTGCTAGTTGTTTTGGCGTCTGTTGGACAAATGTTTCTGGGCGGAGGCAAAGGTCGGATAGTTCTTGGCTTATGTCGTGACTGACCGTGCGTGAAAGTGATTGGAAGAAGACAGTGGGTAGGTGAGGTTGTGTGTTGGAGTGAAATAGGTAAGGTGCGAATATTTGCATTTTTGATTTCAAACACGCACGAAACAATTGCTGAAAAATTTGTGCAAAATAACTGAAAAAAGTAAGATCATCGCTGATGATCTCCGGCGAATATTTCACTGTAGAGAGCATTTTTTATAGTCGGCATGTTAGACGCTAAGTGAAATGTTTGTTTAATTGCAAAATGCAAGTTTACTTTCCGTAAGCGCCAAGCATTCGCTTCAAAATGGATCACCTGACCACGCCTTGTATGACGTTGTAAGGCATCCTGCGCTGAGTGGCGGATGAACACTTTTTCTCAAACAGCTTCTTAACATGCGTTTGACTGCAGTTGAAACAAAGAGAAGCCTGTTGCGCCGTGCTTCTGCACAATTCATTTTAACAAACAAATATTGAAATGTATATTTTGCTGATAAACGTTTTGAATAGCAAAAGCTGTGAGGCGTTATTGTCTGTTCCTTCATTTTGTTCAAAAAGAGAAAGTTGAAAAGTTTGAGTTAGTGCTGCTTTATGTTTGGCTGCAAAATCAAGTCTGAAGTAAATGATTATTATGAAGAATTGCTGCGTTTGCTGTTGCAAAGCAACTGATGCTAAATAACGACCAGTAGGTCTAATCTTATCAGCTAGTAAGTTATAATCTGTGGAGCATGAAGCAAATCTTTAAACTATTCAATCTTTACAGCGACAGAGAAGTTATGGGGTCATATAAGGTAACTACCATAGAACACAACAATATTTTTCTCATATGTGATGGCATGTTTTGCTATTCTTGGTAAAATCACAGAAAACGTAAACCTTTTGGGGAATCCAAGCATGGGGAAAATTGCAAAAAGCTTTAGTAGCACACAACAAAATTTTGGGTATACACTTTGCACTCCGAATGCCAGAAAGGTTACGGTTTGCTGATAAGGGAACGGTCTAAACATTAACTTTTTAGATCAACAACAATGGAAGTTACTGCTTATTCGGGGAAGAAAGAAAATCTGCATTTGACTATGAAGTCATTCTAATGCAAATGCGTTATGATGATTTGCCATATTTTAGTGAAATCTAAGATATATTTCCTTGCAAAAGGATCAAAATTAAAATTACAATATATAACAGATTGGCTGTCGAATAAATAAACAAAAAATGTTAAATTCTAGTGAAGTGCTCTTTTTGAAGCATCAGCGTGAAGCATTGCAACAAAATGTTTGACAATTTGGGAGTACCTGGATCTTGTCCAAAGCTTTTCTGACAGGTTTTGTTTTCTCTCATTTACAGTGACTTTCAAAGCTTGTTAAAAAGCCAAATGTCATGAAAAGCGCGAATTTCAAACAAAAGATTAGAGATGTATTTATAAAAATAACAAAAAAGCATTGTTGAAACTTTGCTCATATATGGACGACATTCTACTAAGCCGATATATGATACTTATTAAAGAAATATTTTACTCAAAAACGTGTTCTAACGTAAAAAAATAAATCACAAAGATATTTAAAAAAAACTTTTACAGTTATATACTTTCATGGCTAACGAAGTTTACATAGCACATGTACGGAAACCCAACCATCTATTTATCCTATGTTCCTGAAGGTTTAAAGTTCATTTTGATATATCAAGTATTTAAGAGTTGAGCATTTTTTTACGTCAAGAATTTTTCAATGTGGAGCTCGCATTTGTACAAAATGCATAAAAATTTATTTTGCGTTACTTTCACAGTTATCTCAAACAGGGAAGTGATCTGTAACACAAGAATAAATTTGTAGTTGCCTTTTCATTTGATTTTGTTATTATGTTACATTCTGGCAGTTTTTTGCTCGAATGTTAAAAGCGTTGGATAACATTTTTGTAGCGCTGGAGAGAGTTCGCAATTATTTCTTAGAAGTAAATGCGGAATAAACTTGGTTTTGCGTTTTTATTTTTCTCTTGAAACTTCGGAATATCTAAGCAAGTTATATTTTGTAGCACTTTAAGACTTTCGGTAATGCTGTGGATCCTTTTTCATTTGATTGGTCACTGGACTTTATTCCCACATGGAAACAACTTTTGAATTCCATATTTTATTATTTGCTTTGGCGTTTACAAACGTCTCAGTGTACGTTTAAAATTTTTGCTTCATGAAATAGTTTCACTTCTATCAAAATCTATTTTTAGTGGCAAAAAGACGAACCATAAAATAAAAAACTGCTTTCTGTTTCTTTTTGACTCTTGAAAACTTTTCGGGAGTTTTCGTGTTATATGAAACGAGAAACTGTCCAGAAGCTGAAGTTTCGTGATTTCATGATTCTCTACTCGTGAAATGTCGTTTCATGATTCTCTTCTCGTGAAATGCCGCTGTGTGGTTACATATCGCCGTTAGGTGTCGTGTCGGTGACGGCATTTCCTCTTAACATGTGGCATTGGACCTCGTCTTAACAAATAGTATTTGACAAAACTTGTCATTTGATGAAAAGGCCAAGGCCAGGAACAGTTTTGTCATAGTTCACTCCAACAAACAACATTTCTCTTCCACATCGGTGCCTAAAATTGATAAAACAAGGAAACCTGGTATGAACTGATTGACTAACAGCAGCCGCCTCTATTTGGTTATGGTATTGTGATGGCATGGACAGTGTTTTTGTAAGTCATTGCTTGAGCATACATACCATATAGAACATGTCGCTTTAAAAATAAATGCAGCATGTAATGCAAACATGCGATAATCCTTTTCGCTTTTACTTCATGGCAAAAATTAGATCACATTCGTTCACTTTGAGAAAAACCCATACTTTTTAAATCAACTAATTTTTTCCTGAAAATGTGATTGCTTCTTAGCACAATACATTTGAAAAAAAGATTGAAAAGAACTTAAATACATCCTTGCTTTTACTTGACTCTCTGCCCAAAACACAAGCAGAACTCGGTGTACTGTACACATATAACTGTGTTTGTAAACTGTTTTGATACTAATTCCAGACCCACCCAACAACACCTAGCAACCTCATAATCATATCAAAGAGTTAACACCTCTCTTGGGTACGTAGTGTTCTTTAGGATGTTAAGCATTGCTTGTGGCCAGATCAGTGCAACAAAGGTAGCGGTTGCGTTCACAACTTCTGCACAGTAATCGGTTGCACATTCTTACTTAAGTATTTTCTGATTTGAGCTTCAAGGACATTTTAATGGAGTAATGGTTACTGTAAGTTGATTCACTTAGTGAAGCATAAGACAAATGGATTAATTCTGGCGTGGGCAAAGGCGCAGCCAGGGGGGGGGCTGAAGGGGCTCAAGCCCCCCCCCCTTAGCAATCAGAATATTGATGTTTATTAGTTATTCATCAACATTGTAAGTCGAGATCGGGTGTATTGCAGAATGTTCTTCGGCAGTACCACAAGGCGTAGCAACACGTTTGTTATCAAACCAGGCGGTTATGGATTTTCGAGGTTGGAGAGATATTGAAGCAGCTTTCTTCTTTCCTGCGTGGTTTGTACTACCATCTGTATCAACAGCTGGGTGTACCATGCTCTGCTAGAGTGAAAACAAGGTATTAGCTAGATATCTGAACTAACAA
>Ga0210059_1009408_pt1 | contig 15278 bp, 13 predicted proteins | sample Ectturendosymbi2_FD_188042 | JGI IMG/M metagenome (GOLD analysis project Ga0210059, IMG submission 188042) | Ecteinascidia turbinata endosymbiont from Florida, USA - Sample 2 (SPAdes) (version 2) | ecosystem: Host-associated > Tunicates > Ascidians > Unclassified | place: Key West, Florida... | reverse complement strand
ACCAGGTTTTGAGGTTTGGGGGTGAAAAATGCATTTTTATGGGTGAAAGACTTTAATTTTTATCATAGGTTTGAAACAAATTTTTCTCAACACAACAAAATTTGGGGGGCACAAAAAAGATTTTGGGGTAACTGCCCCCGAATGCCGCTCGTGTCTGCGGGCCTGGGCAGAACCGTCGCCAGAAAGTCTTCCATTGGGGACCTCAGGGGGGGCTAGACATTCTAAAAATTTATTTATAATTCACAACAGGAACAGCATTTGCAGATTATGCAAATTAATTGTAAAAATTTTCCCGCAAATAGGCTACGCATAATAGGCTCGTAGTTTCCAACCAAAATTTTTTGAACCAGCTTAACAAAAGGTATTGGGTCGTCGTAAATCATTGTCATTTGATTGACGGCGATTATTTGGAGATGCAGTGATGAAATGAAATGTAAAAGAAATTTGCAGGAAAGCAGGTTCAATTCTATCGTTCAGTTGTCAAAACATTATTACCGAAGGAAAAAACATGAGGCCGGTCAAAGCATGTGTGCCGCGATGAACGTTTTCTTTCATTAGCTCAAATTGATAAACTTTATCATGAGCTTAAGTAAAATATGCTTATAAAGCGTGCACATTGGGCTTTTTACCGGCCGAAATACGCATGCATAAACCTTGCTGGTGTCTGGACTGTCAATCTCTGCGTGCATGACATATGTTTAGATTAATAATATTTTGTACCTCAAATCGCCTATAAATGTTAACAAATATAGACTAAGGCCTACGTGGACGCAACGATTAGCATCCATAACTCACTAACTGCACTCAGTGGCGTAACTGACAGGGAGGCAAGGGGGCGAGCCGCCCCCCTGTCAAGTTAATATGGAAACAGAGCCCCCTCTAGTAGGCATTTTGATATTTAGCTTTCTTAGGTTGTTGTTTTTTTGCGTTTTTTGGGGTGTTTTCGTTTTTTTAGCTAGTATAGACATCCAGAGATTCACTATCATTTATTAACTTTTTTTCTGAGTTTTGGCTAGTGGGCCCCATTCAGCTAAGCTTTCCCGCCCTGGCTCAAACCTCTAGTTACGCCACTGACTGCACTACTCTGTTTTGGGACACCCCCCAAAATAGACTTCTAACTACACAATTAACTCCATTTGGCTGTCTGAACAGCAGGCTGCCCAAATGTGTAACTTTGGTCGTAAGCACCAAAGGTATCTTGTTGTTATCCAGTACAAAATAAGAGAAGACTGCCTGGGCTAGGCATAGTAGCTTACGTTTTGTTTACAACAATCACTGCACAAAATGCGTTGATGAAGTGGAAATCTGACTTCTGGACGTATACAACTAGGCATGTAGGCAGGGCCGGATAAATGTACGCGACGCCCATCAGGGAAAAGTCGTGACCGCGAGGCCCCCGAAACGCTGAGCGCAAGTGCGCAGTTCGCTCCTTTGTCAGAAGAGGCAAGTTGCGAAACTTGCTAGTGGATTGTTGTGCTCTTGGTCTTTATTGCGTAACAATAACACTGCAGTAAATCTTCAAATGTTCACTTCAAGTTATGGGAGTAGGCGTTTTACCGCATGTAACCAGGGCTCCCATTGAGGGTTTTTTCCACCTAGATCTGTTTTTTAGTCGACCTGTGTGTCTAGGTTATTATGAAAAATCACGTTATATCTGTGTTTTTTGAAGTGATAAACTCATCAGCAACTTCAGTGCGTTCAATAATATAAAGATAACTTCACATTACAGTGTTTACATGCGCACATCAGGTGAGAAAGTACGCATATCGGATGAACCAGAACGTGTTCAATCGGTTTCATATTCTCATATAAGACCATTGTCAGACTTATATACGGTGGTGTGTTTAAGTGGTGGCAAGCGAGGCACTTGCCTCGGGCCCCCCTTTGCAACTGTAATGTGAAAAGTAGCCTACCTTGCTTTCAAATGGGGCCCAATAGCAACTGCAATGTATAAGTAGGCTACTTTGCTTTCAAAGTGGCCCCCAACAGCAGTTGTAATGTGAAAATACCTTACTTTTAAAGGGGCCCAAAATAACTGTATTGCACTTTTCCTTCAAAGAGCCCCCTAACTTCACTGATTTCTAGTGCTTCATATTTCAAATTGGGGATCGAAGCTTTCTCTGGGGTGCTAAGTGGTGACGGGACTGGAATTTTGAGCCCCTTGTCACAGCGTGGGCCCCCCAGTTGGGGGGTATGGAGTGCGGCTGATACGGCTCTGACCACGAGAAACGTAAAAAAAACAACCTACTGAAAATCAAAAGGATACCAAATTCCTGTTTTTACATTTTGTTTGGTGGGGGCGATTCGTCTCCTTCCCCCGTCACTCACTCCACTGTCCTCAATTTCTTCTTTACAAAAATATCAACTGCCACAAATTTCGACCTGAAAACGGAATTCAGACATGAGACGCGTTAAAAGCATAGCAAATAAATGTGCGTAGAGGACAAACGAATGACAGAAAAAGTTGTTAACGCTTATGCCTCCAATTAACATGTGTTCTGCAAGATATCGAAGCTAATAACTGAAGACAGACAATACTCTGTGTTGCATCACCAGACTTGTAATGTCAAAGTTTCGGTCTCAGTTTGAAGGAATGCGCCACTTCTGCACTTGCATACGTAGAAAGGTTTTCAGGTATAGCGACAAAATTTAGTAAAGATTTGAAGCGCTGTGGAAAATTCCAGTACCACCCAGTGGCTAAAATTCGGTGATACTGGGCGGCAAATTTTCACAATTGGGCGGCAATTTTGCCGCCCAGTTTATTCTTATTTTACGCCATCGTTCGGAGGGTTTGATTTGGGACAACGTCTGATTGCCATTTACGCTCGGCTTCAATCACAGCAGTTGCTTCTTTTTCAACGGCAGTATAGCGTTTCTTGCAATGGGTATGAACCGTTCGAGATATGAACACCACAGGTCGACCACTTAGAATCAGAATAGCATTTAAGGGATTTTATGAAACGTCCGTTCAAATTTCGAAAGAAATGCCCTCTTGGATAACGCTCATGCTGGTCTTACCCAATCATCTTTCCATTCTTTGAATGCACGCTCAGTCTCAGGACCAATAGGAAAACTTGACACTTGCAACAAAGGTATCGCCTTTCGGAAAATTTCGGAATCCACTTGGCATAGTAGGCGGACATTCTGCAAGCAACTTTGAGCTCTTTTGAAGAACTCGGAACAGGAAGGAAGCATAGAGCTTGGAGTCGTTCTGGATCGGGTTTCAAATTTTGATATGAGATGACCCAGCATCCTGAGCGAAGTCACAGGAATTTTTTATTTTTCTTTATTCAAATTTTTTTCCTGCATTTTTCCTCGTTTCGAACGCGGCGACGCAAAAACACAGTTACAAGATGCAATAACCATGAAGGGAGCATAGAACCAGTCATGAACTTTGCGGTGAAACGGCAATAAGCGTTCACGAGGAGTTTCGTTAGTTGAAAAACAATCAAAGAATCGCAGAGCATGAAGAGTTTTTTGTCAGACAGCTTCCTAGTGTTCTTCGGAAAGACGATTACTATGCAACAACACCTTTTATAGTTTGCCAAATCGTTTGGTTAGTACGTTCACACTGGTTATTCCCTGTGGATGGTAGGGGGTTGAAGAACTGAAAAACTGCCTCGGGTCGTGAGGAAGGAACTCGTTTCTCTCAAGATATGAAACGAGCGCCTCTACCTCTATGCACGCAACCCCAGGAAAACAACACATGCAGAAAAGCGACGAAAGGCATTGCTCTATTCTCGATGATTTCATATTTTTACATGAAAAAAACGATTGGAGAACCGAAGTAACAAAGCCACGCAAAATTTTGATGTTAGCAATGTCACGTAAAATTTTGATTTTTTTCATTCAAAGTAAGGTTGCATTCAGCTGCAGCATTCAGTAGGCGTTTAAGATTTAAATCATGCTCTTCTGTTGCTTTGCCAGTGAAGGTCAAGTCGCAAAGATGGGCATAAACTTTCCAGAGTCCATACCTTTTAATTGAACAGGTAATAGCTCGTTGAAAGGCTTTGGCGTTTCATGGTGCATTTTTAACCGGATTAAAAATAGTAGCAAATGTAACAATTGCTACGGGCCCCGCGTTTTTTTTGTGTTACATTTCTCTTTATTGTATGCAAGGGTTGATATTTGAAGTTGGGTGCCCGAGGCAAACTCTCAGAAATAGGGCCCTATATTTTACACATGCTATGCAAAGCTTTATCGCTGAAAGCAAGTTAAATTTTTTATTTTGTATGGGAATTTGCTTCTGCATTAAGGTCCATTTCACACTAAATTGTTTGAAGTCAATTGATTTTAAATTGTTCTTTGTCTGCGCATTAAACTAGTTGAGAGTTCCCGTTTGGCTCATTTTCACATAAATTTTGTTTTATTTTGACAAACATATGACTTGCATCAGAGCTTATTAAATGTGGCTCTAGAGTGATTAATAAGTTTTTTACCAAAAGAATGCGAAACTTTCAAAAGGGAGGACCAAGATGACCGCCACTTTTGCCTCCTCTAAAATCACTTCCTGATTATATATATAGAATTTTTTCAGTCAAGAAGTAACTATTATGCTAAATTTGCCATAAGCAATTAGGCGAAAGTTTTCATTTGAAAGGGTTTGCATTAGACTACTGTGATTTGAAAATTGAAAGTATTTTACAGGTATTTGCAACATTATGGGATCGTCGGATCAATGTGGCGAAATTTCAGCAATTTCCAGGCATTGCTTGATTGTACTGTTGTGGATAACATTTTCAAAATTATTATTACATCACGTTGAACCGTCCTATAAGTTGCATTACTTTTTTTGTGCTTTCAAAATAATTTAGCCAATGGAGCCAATCCTGGGGTTTTGACCCCAGTTCTGGGTTTTCAATGCCTTTCTTGGTTTTTCTTCTGAAGATCTAGGGTTTTTAAGATTTAATTGCGTAGCGGTGATTCAACTTAGGGTATGATTTATTACAGATCCTATTTCTAGCCTCATTTTCCTTTCTCTTGCTTTATAAAGGTACAGGTACCTTACTCTTCAGCATAACTGATGAACAAGCAACTGACACGGTGTAAACTGTAAATATTAGCTATAGATCAACGAGTTCAAGTGGCAGTGATACTAATAAAGCAAGCTCAAGGAAAAATTAAGTGGTGCACACGGCAATTTTAAGGTAAAGTGGTTGAGAGATAGAGATCTCAAAGGTTAGCTGCAGAAGAACACTGGGAATGAAAATTTAATTATTGTAAATGCTGCCAGATCACCGTTAGAAATGAAAACAACTCCATGTTACTGCGATATAATGATTCCGACAAACATAACAATTCATAAGAAAGATTACAGTATAAGCCAGGGGTGGCCAAACTGAGGCTCTTGGAACATTTGCAAGCGGCTCTTTGAGCTTTCCGAAAACTTCATATTTGTTTTTAGTTTTTATGTCTATTGCTAAGTGTAAAAACATTGTGAAATGGTGCTGTGGTAGCTAGCGTGCGGTACAGTATTACTTTTGCAAGTCGTTCCAAACAGAATTATGATTTCACAGAAGCGTAGATTGCAAATAAATTCTTGTCTTTAGATTTTTATGTTGCGGCTGTTTGTAACTTGGGTTTTAAGATATGCAGCTCATACATCGATCGGGGTTGGTCACTCCTGGTATAGGCAGTATATTCACTAGCACGTTTTGTGACTGATTACAGATGCCCAGGTATGGTAGATAGTAGAAACACTCACTTAATTTTGTGTCTACCTGGGATTTTCTCTTCAAATCTGGGTTTTTGGATGAGTCTATATGAGATTTTCTAAAAAATATCATTAGCTGCCCTGGATTTGGCATCTATTCACTAGCCAATTGGTATTGTACTTGTAGTCATCTTTTACAAATGCGGGAAATGATTTACACATTTATTTAAATCTCACGGTGACCAACTGCAGTGGAGAACGGTCATTTTCTAAATTTAAAGATGGTAGAATGAACAAAGGAGCACCATTAGACAAAACAAACTGAACAACATTACTCTAAAGAGCAGGCCTACTATAGAGAACGAAAGTCTATGTGACACAGACCCTAACATCAGCATCATAAACAAATTCGCTAAGGAAAAATCGAGAAAATGCAATCGTAGCTTTGTTCTTCTTGACAATCGACTTCGAAATGTATACTGTTAGACAGCGGTTCCCCGACTTTTTTGAGCTTGACCCAAATTTAAATTTGCTGAACGCCTCCCGACCCATGCCTCAAACAACATACGATAAAAATAATGGATGATTTTTAGCAGTAAGTTGCTAACTTCGTTTTCACTGTCAGCAATCTACTTTTTTCTCAAGTACGTGCACTACAGGCAGACAACGACAAGTAGTTTTAACTGTGAAAATAGGCTTAGACCGCCTCGGCGCGACTCATTTGTGACCCTGTGCGACCATAGGCGTAGCCACTGGGGGCCTAGGGGGTCATGTACTGCCCGAATTTTCAGAAAATATCGTCATTTTGTGCATTGAGAGGCGGTATCCCAAATAAAATAGCGTTTCTCGCCTAAAATCAAACATTTGGCCCTCCCCAAATTTTTTGGCCCCTCCCAAAATTTTGGGTCGGCTACGCTACTATTTGCGATCCATATTTGGGTCGCGACCCATACTTTGGGAACCACTGCTGTATGACTACACTGTCTAAATATAGCAATGATAAAATTTGTTAATGAATCTGCAAGCATTAATTACTGTCTCTGTACGGTATTTGTGAGCTGTACAGTAATGTATTCCTTCTTGGTAAAAAGATGCGTATGTACTTTTTGGTAAAAAGATGTGTAGCCGACAATGTCCACCAGTTGCTATTTACTACCAGGTTTTCGCACTTACGAAATTCAGTATGCTCAATTGTAGTCATGTGGATGCTCACATAATTTGTGATTTAACAGTTGTTCACTTGTTCAAGTGTATTTTTAACTTGGGGTCCCGCGCTGTCATCACGCTACGGGCTCCGGGCTACCTTAATCAAGCACTGACATGGTGTTGCATCGTTGAAAGACTTTGGCCTCAAGGTTCTGGCGTTAAATCAAGGCCTCCATCGCCGTCGAAGGGCTTTGGCGTTACATCGTTGAAAGACTTTGGCGTCACATCAAATAGCTCATGGAAACACATTTGGCGTTACATGGTTGGTAAGCCTTGCCAGTTGTGGTTGTATTTCCCTTGTCAATAAACCAACAAGATTCAGTAAAAATTCTACGCCTACCTCACTAGATCATATATGTGCAAATATTTGTGATGAACAAAGTAATAAATAATGCTGGAATTACTATTTTTGGTATTTCTGATCATTCACCAGCTTTTATAAATTTTAATCTTCATCATCCAACCCACCAGAAATTTAAACCTAAATTCAGATGCATGAAATATTTTGATCCAAATACTTTAACATCTTATCTCAGTCTTAATCTAAACAACCTCAATCCTGAAGCTGGTGATGTTAACACTCTAAGCTAAGTGATGGATTTGCTAAAGTTTTTAATGATACTCTTGATGCGCATGCACCATATCGTTACGCATCCAGGAAAGAACAACGTTTCTTTTACAAACCACGCTCGCCAAAGGCATTTTAATTTCCATTGCAAAAATAACACCCTCTCCAGAAAAGAGTTGACTACTAACAACCCAAACATCATTAGACAATACAACACTTACAGAAATAAGCTTTCTCATTTAAAAAAATCTCAAACAAAAATATTATAAACAAGCTTTTTAAAAATGCAATCATGATATAAGAAAAACATGGAAACTTGTCAATGAAATAATATCAATGAAAAACAAATCTCAACCAAATAATAAGCTTCTTGAAGACTCAGAATACCAAAATCGTTGCGAAGATTTAAAAAACAATTTCTTCTCAGAAGTTGGAAATTCCTTTCTGCAAAAATAAAGCCATCCCTTACTACCTACAGACATTTTATTGAACATATAAATTCAAAGAATTCATTATTTCTCGCTCCTACTGATGCATATTGAATCCAACCTCTCATCAAAAATTTTTTAAATGAAATCTAATAGTTCTCCCAATGACATTCCATCCAAATTTGTGAAAATAGCTAGTTGCATTGTGTTAGAATGGTTGTCCAATTTCTTCAACAAATGCATGACTATTGGCGAATTCCCGGACTGGAAGATTGCCCACATGCAAACCGTGGAGGAGATAGTCTGCAGAAAATTGGAGAAACGCGCGCCTGACGAACTTTCGCCAAAACTGACCATTGCGAACTCCGCGCACCAACGGAGCTATGGTCTCTTGTTCTCTGCAGCAATCGCAAACGGAAGGCAATCAGCGCAAACTTTGTAGTCAAATTCAACGGCGATTGATCGTCAAACACGGTTTCTGAAATTAAACAGAAACAACTAAGCGATTCTACCAAGCGCAGCAACAGTAAACTATCAGACCGCACTATCAATTAACTTAGCGTGGCAGGACAATTAATCCTTGAAAGCGCGCGATTGTCTGCAATCACTTTTGTTTTTAAATGGCAGCATAAGAAACACCTTCTACATGAAAAAGATACACAGTTATGAACTCTAGCAACATTTCACTTATCCAGAACAAAGTACTGTGATTTCTGGTATTTTGTAATTCTGTTTATTTTTTATGTACATTTACTTTTTTGTCGGTTTTCTTTCCTGGGCACATCCCATGCTTTTCGGCACGAAGGTACACTCCATTTTTTCTGTTTTGCTTTGTTTTTTGTAGCTTATTAATTAGTTTTTGTAACTGTTCTTGAGTTTTTTAAATATTTTGATTAAACATATTCTTAACCACACCAAATTCCTTCAATTGAATTCGATCCACCATCTGTACAAATAGGCATGCACTTTCATCTGTACATTTTCTTTACCATGTTATGTTTTGTTTGCTTTCCGAATTGTGCTTATTCCATCTCTAACTTTTGTTTTCCAACACTTTTCAAAAAGTGGTGAACAGCATTGGTTGACTAGATGATCGCCATAGTCCTTCACCAATCCTATGACCCAGTACCCCTCTTTTTTTTATATTGATCAGCTAATATGCCATTGTATTTTCATTTGCTCTAATATTCCTTGATGGTTGGCTTGCTTAGTGTGCGATGGCTTTTTGTAGTGCTTCTGCTTGTTGGCTGAGTTATATGAAACAATAAACTATTATAACTACCATGACTTCATTGCTTGGTACCTGTCACAGTTTGTACCAAGCCTACGATTCAAATCTCTCTTCAAGAATAGTTTTCCTTGACATATCTAAAGCTTTTGATCGTGTTGATCATACTTGCTTAATCTTTAAAATGCAACAACTCGGGATTGTCGACTCTCTCTTAAATCTTCTATCCTCTTATCTCTTCCGTCTTTCTCAAGTCGTTCTTCTGGGCCGTTCTCGTTCGGATCTTAAGTATACGAATGGTGGTGTTCCTCAAGGATCTGTTTTAGGGCCTCTGTTATTTTTAATCTATGTTAATGACATTGCTACAAATATTAAAGCGTCTATCTCTTTTTTTGCAGATGACACCACCCTGTTTTATTCAGATAAGTGTCCTGTCCACTTGCACAGTGTGCTTACTCAAGATCTCTGCACGTTGCACCATTGGTTTGAGCTTTGGAATGTTACTTTCAACCCCTAAAAAACTGCGGTTATGACCATATCTAAGTACAGGAATGATCACCCCCCTTTATTATTTAATAACACCCACTTCTCGGAAACAGATACACACAAACATCTCGCCTTACTCTTTCACCACAGTCTCTCTTGGCACACTCATATTATACACTTACATCAGAAAGTGATGACCAAAAGTAACCGCCTTCGTTCATTCGTCAATCTTGTGCCTCGCCACGCTCTCCTCACGATATATAAAACGAATGTATTACCGGTCTTTGACTATGGTTTATATCATCTACGACAACTGTTCTGATTACGACAATCGAATGTTAGACAAAGCACAACTCTCCGCTGCTAAAATAATACTAGATTGTCTTAAAAGTACATGCTCTAACGATGTACTAGCCAATCTAAACCTCACAAGCCTGAAGTTACGTAGAAAAATATCTCTGCTTTGTTATGTATGCACATTAATTTTTGATAAGGTACCCTGCCCCTTTCCTGCCAGTTCTTTTAGATCGTTTAAAGACTTTGTTCCGTATGCTTTACGTCACAACCAAAATGTTCAAATACCAATTTTTAAAAAAACTTTGTTCTATAACTTCTTCCTCTGCAAGGCTTCCAGCTTGTGGAACTCTCTACCACTGGAAATCAAATCTTCAGCCAGCCTCTCCATCTTCATGAATCGTTTAAATTCCCATTACCACCTGTAAAAAAAATACTCATCATTTATTAGGACTCAATCCTCATATGACTTCTGAAGCGTGTGCGACCCGACCTTCAGTGTGGGATTGATCCTCGAACCTCGGGAAGGATGGATTGTGACGTTAATTACGCGACGTTAAAAACTTTATTAATAGATGTCAAATCCGCGCCAGACGAATCGTCCAAAGAAAGCCCCTACTTCCCAAGTGCATGGAAGTCACTTATGAGTGTCGCTTGCTTGGTCTTTCCCTTCTTGCTTTGGCCGTCCTTGCTCACATGTAGCGGTCGCGCTAGCGTGACTGCTATACTTCCAAACTTCCATTCGCTGTATGCTTCCCTTCGCCCATAGTCCGTTAAATATCACTAAAAACAACTATCGTGTTTGTATATGTGGTGAAATGGAGACCGAATTACACCTATTCTTCCATTGTAACGTTCACTGCGCAACACGAACAGCACTTTATAACAAAGTTCATGATATTCTGAACGAAACCGGCTTTGCTGAACGATTTGAGCGCTTGGGTCATACCGATTTGTTGCGCTTAATGGTGTGCCTGATGCGCCGAATGCCGTTTCAGTAGCTACTTTTAACGCTGTTGACGAATTTCTGAAATGTTGTAATAGATTCCAGTAAAGCAGTGTATTCGTTTTGCGTATTATCTATGTTTCTTTGGAGTTTACTCGTGCTGTATTTTGAAAGCTCGACGTGACACGACAAAATTCCACCAGTCAGGCTACCGCCTGTAGCAAGATTGTCGTAAAATAAATAAATAAACTATTACTAATTGCCATTGTATAGCATTCAATTAATGGCTATTCATATTCCGTCTCGTATCAGATACAGTGCATCCTCGATTATCCGTTCATGTTGGGCAACCTTTTTCCAAAATCTTGGCCGGATAAGCATTTGGCCGGATAAGAAAAGTATCTATCGTAGGGTGCCCACCGTCCACCACCTACACCACACTTAAACTCTTACAAAATAAGAAACGTTACAAAATAAGAAACGTTTCTTACAAAATAAGAAACGAGATTCTTGACAACATTGTTTGTTGGCTTTCTAGTTTTTTTCCACTGTAAAACGTGTAGATTTTAGACTAAATAATTGAATGTACCTCCCTGTTGAACCCGGCCGGTTAATCGAGTGGCCGGTTAATCGGGGGCCGGAAAATCGAGGATGCACTGTATTGTGAATGGAAATCGAAGCCGTTTCATTTTATAGCGCAACAGTGTCGTTCAGTTATTACTGCAGGTGAGACCTAATTGCTATACTTCCGGCAGCGGATAGGCGTCCAGCAAAGTGAACCAATAATAGTTGTTGAATAATTATTCAATATTTCATTATAATCAGTCACTGACCTCTTTTTCTGATATTGGTGCACAACGAGAACCTGTGCTCGCCACGGTGTTCTAGCAGGCTCAAGTGATTCAGCCATCAGCAGACGTTGAGTTTTCAGATTCGGTGAAACTAGCATCCTCTGTAGCGTATGTCCTCGAGCGGCAGACTTCGGAGTACATTCAGAAAGGTGGAACTCAAATAGACGAGGTGAGTCCAGCCATAGCTGAGGCTACAAATAGTTGTTCGGGTTTCGCCGACGATAATGTCCGAGTTTCTCCATTCAACACGAAAATTGCAGAGAAATGCAGCTTGGGAAACTCATGACCGACAATCACATCGGACCAAATGTTCTTTACAACACCAACGATCGTGCTTGGGTGGTTGGATAAGTTCGATATGAAGGTGAGTCTAGCTACAGTATACAGCAGTGCCACAGGTGGGAACTGAAGGTGCAATAACGTATGAATTGGGCATTCCAAATTGGACAAAATAGCTTCGAATCATGGATTAAAAGACGCTTCTGCAAGCAAAGCTGTCAAACAGTCGCGATCACTAGTCGGTAGAAAAATTGTTTGAGATTTAGACCTGTGGTTCTTAGTCTTACTATGACTGCGAACTGTTAATATCGAAAATAGGTTTTAGGATCCAGCGAAATACAGTAAAAATATTTTGAAAAGGTTTTGTCGTTCAAAAAGCATCTGATCCACAAGATCGCTTAAAGTACTTTTAACAACAACGTTAATTTGCATTTGAAATAACGAAATCCAAAATTCCAATGCTCGAAAAGAAACCACTTGGTTTAAATCAAAGTCAGTTAGAAATTCTTTGGTAACTTTACAGGCGATGCGTGAGAAAAATTCAGTTTTAATGTAGCGGAACGCAACATTGATATCCAAGTGATTTTTTCGCTTGCTTTTCACTTTAGGGATAGTGCAGAAAAGCTCTTTTACAAACAGGTAACGTAAAACATAAGTAATACACTGATTGCTTTGTGACTGAAGGAAAAATGTTGCTTTTTAAGTGATTCCAGCAAAGATGTGTAGTGATGTCAGCAAGTCTCACTAAAACTGGCACAGGGTTGGTTCGAATAACGATCAAGTCAAAACTGCAAAAACGGTAATTGTGGCCTGTCTAGCCTTGTTCGCGGCGTTCATGGGCTGGCGCAAGAAAAATAGTTCACGCACGGTGCTGCTATTAGCTTGCTGCCAACGCATATACGCTATACAAAGGTAACTGCGTAGCTCCCGATCGCTAACCCCTCGCGAAAAGTTAACGGGAATATCAAGCGAGTATAGAGAAACTTTACCTACACTCAAAAACAGACAGCGATTGCATTTCATGGGATTGATCCTTTCGATGCCAAATCGAATATATGATTACTTCGTTCTGCAGAGGCCATTCCTTTTTCTTAGTAACAAGGTTAACATTTGTTTCAAGCAGAGTCAGTGTTTATCAACAGGCGACAACATGACGAAACAATTATTTTATTAAATAAACTACATAGTCTTGATAATTGCGTTGTGTAAATGAATGTATATACTATTATGATTTTCCCGTGACTGGCAAAAATTGCTAACGAAGAATGATCGTTAACAAGCGCTGATTTAAATATTCTTGGCCAGATTTGGAAATAAATCATATTTTATGAACCAATAAAGACTGACAATTCACAGCACTCCGCTGCACAATGCAAATAACAGCAAAGAAAACGACGAATCCAACTATTTCTTCCAAGACAGATTTTCATGAATCCATAAGCCTTCAGAGATGAACTTCTCGTTGAAGTTTTCTCATGGTTGCAGTTTCGAGATATCTCAGTCAATTTACTTTTACTATTTTCGCCAGAGTGCAAGACTACCAGATTGCAATGTAGTGATATTGGTGAGTGATTTACATCGTTTGTGAGCCTTGATAATGGATTTTAGGTGCTTGCTAATGGTTGTCGAACATTAGGGTGTCGTAGTGTGGCTACAATAAATGGCGCTCAGAAATAGGGTTTGTTTTTATCAATCTGCATTGTGCAGAATGTGTGTGTTCGTACTCTATGGATTTCGTGTCTGTTACAAAACGTTACACTAAATTGAATGCTGATACTTGCGAACCTGGTGGACGGATTTTAAAGTGGTTTCCGGTGGTCGTCAGAGCGCATGATAACCGATTGTAAATCCAAACAATCTCTTGGATACAGTAATTCAACTGGGATGACTTTCTGTTACATCAAGACAGGACTCATGCTGTAAAATGTTGATTTACTCCAATATAGCATTTTACCTTCATGTTGACGTGATTTCAATACTGTTTCATTATATTTACTGTATGTATGAGTAAATTTTTTTAAAGTTAATATTTTTTCTGTCAACCACATAACATGTCATATCTTCGTGCGTTTTATATATAAACCAGAACGTTTTGCCAAGGAACTACCTAAGTCTTTTGACATTTTTTTCAGTTCCCAAATCATTTTTTTTAATTTCTGAGTTTTCTTAATTATGCTGAGAGAGGTATAGGCTAAACAAGGGTTAGATTACAACAACATATATCGACTTCTACATTCACTTCCGCAAAAACTCATTTTAAAATGACGCTACAGACACTAGCGTACGGAGAGGGGGCACTGTGCCATGGTCCCCCTCAGACCGTAAAAATAAAAAATGTATAAACAGTATTCGGCAGTGGCGTAATTAAGGGGAGGCAAGGGCCTCAATTTAAAATAAACTGACTTTGTTTTCTGGTCACTGATATACGCACTACGCAAATTTTTTTATGACTACTGTACGTTTTCTCTGCTTGATTTTCATTTTACGATTTCATTCTTTCACTGACAAAATTGCTTCACACGTGGCTGTTAAGTAACTTAACACAGGTAACAACGAACACCAGAAAGAGCTTCTGCTGGCGTGAGATTTGAGTCCACAAACTTCAATAAGCGATACATGTCTAAAACCTATGACTTCCAAGCACGCATATAGGTTTATTTCATGAGCCTCAGACAACAAAAGTTCAGTTTTCTGTCTCACCGGCTAATAAGTCTCGAAAAAGCATTATACTAAAACTTGCTTCCAGAATGCACAAAAATGCGTATTTTTAGGTGTAATTTTTCAAAATTTTCCCGGGGGCATGCCCCCGGACCCCATTAAAATGGTCGTGCCTTCGGCACTTCCCCTAACGTTGATTTGTGACGTCACACGATTGTGACGAAACTTTGCCCTCCTCTCGGAAGTTTCTGCGTACGCCACTGGCTGCAGATATCATAATACAAATGAACAAATTGCCGCGAAACCATTTTTTCACAGATTTTCAAACGTTGTACACAGTGTTCCCTCTAAGGTGCGCAACTGCGCAACTGCGCAGTACCACCAGACTATTTGCGCAGTGAAATCTCATTCTTGCGCACTTGCAATTTCCAAATTTAAAAGTAAAATGATCTTCCACATTATTTTTGGTCAGAACGCTTCTGCGCTTATCGCATTTATACTATTTTTAACCATTTTACCGTGTGCTGATGCACATGAATATACTGTACAGTACATTTTGTTACATCACAATCCTTTGTCTTTGCTTCACAAACACTCCACACTCGTGAATGCAACTAACTCTGTTCCTTAGCTTGCAAAAGATAGCCTATTTTGCAGTTTCGCCTCTGAAGACTGGTTTTA
>Ga0210059_1009407_pt1 | contig 15280 bp, 8 predicted proteins | sample Ectturendosymbi2_FD_188042 | JGI IMG/M metagenome (GOLD analysis project Ga0210059, IMG submission 188042) | Ecteinascidia turbinata endosymbiont from Florida, USA - Sample 2 (SPAdes) (version 2) | ecosystem: Host-associated > Tunicates > Ascidians > Unclassified | place: Key West, Florida... | reverse complement strand
TTATTTATCTAAACATGTGCTTGCAGCAGGAGATTAACAAGTCCAGACATCAGCAAGGTTTGTGCATGCGTATTTCGGCCAGTAAAAAGCCCAATGCGAACGCGTTTTAAGCATATTTCACTTGTAAATTCATGGTAAAGTTTATCAACTTGCGCTAATGAAAGAAAACGTTCATCGCGGGGCACATGCTTTGACCGGCCTCATGTTTGCTGCTTTAGTAATAATGCTTTCATAACTGAACGAAAGGATTGATTCTAATTTCCTGCAAATTTATTTTACATTTGCATTTCATTAGGACATCTCTAAATAATCGCCATTAATAAAATGAAAATGATTTACAACCCAATTTCTTTTGTTAAACTCGTTCAAACAAATTTAGGTGGAAACTACGAGCCTATTATGGGCATTTGCGAGAAAATATTTATAATTAATTTGCACAATCTGCAAATGCTGTTCATGTTGTGAATTAAATATAAATTATCAGAATGTTTAGCCTCCCTGCACAAATATGAAGGCCCCCAATGGAAGAATTTCTGGAGACGGTTCTGTCCAGGCCCGCAGACACGGGGGCATTCGGGTCCAGTTACCCCCCAAATCTTTTTTCTCCATCAAATTTAGTTGTGGTCAGAAAAATTTGTTTGAAACATATGATAAAGACAAAAATATTTTCCCCGAATATGTAGGCCTATCTTGTCCCAAACCTTAAAACCTGGCTACGGGTCTGGTTCTGCGAAAATTGTGTCTGCAATTAGGATATTTTGTTTTGAAGGCCATAAGACCTCGATATGTAGCATAACGTTTTTTTGACTTTTTATATAAATCACCATGAGGGGTCCCTTGTCACCATTTGGGGGGGAGCAGAGTTGCGCTGCTACGGCACTGCATCCAAGCACGCATAGAGGTTTATTTCATGAGCCTCAGACAACAAAAGTTCAGTTTTCTGTCTCACCGGCTTATAAGTCTCGTCAAAGCATCATGCTAAAACTTGCTTCTAGAATGCACAAAAATGCGTACTTTTAGGTGTAATTTTACAAACTATTCACGGGGGCACGCCCCTGGACCCCCCTAGAATGGTCGTACATTCGGCACTTCCCCTAAAGTTGATTTGTGACGTCACACGATTGTGACGAAACTTGCCCTCCCTTCGGAAATTTTCTGCTTACACCACTGTCTACACACCACCGTAAAAACTTTTCTTATGTCTGTGGTAATTGCATAGCGCTCAGTTTGGCATACGTTCAGCTACCTTTGTTCCTTGTAATCGCACTCTTTCAAAGATTTTTAGCTATTTGGTGCAAACGTTTATAGCCCACCGTCAGCGTACTTTGACAGAAAAGAACAAAAACGATTCACGCCAACTCGCTCTGGCACAACTTGGTCTTCCTTCGTTATTGGAAGGTTAACGCAACTTGACATAAGCGTACAGAACTGAAGGTCGGTGCAGCCGGTTTACAGTAAAGAGGTGTGAAAAATATGAAAATTTGGCGAATCGGGGCAATGTCGCTTTATTTTCACAATCTGAAACGCTTCGTAATAAATCATGAACAGTTTTTTGAAAGCTTTTTCAGTTTTGATAAACCATTCACATGCCGACATATTCAGTTCATTGCCTCTTACCATTATTGCCAGTGGCCCAACAGACGGTTTCTATATATCGGTAGGGTCGAGCGATCACAGCTGGCGCCTTGCACGTTTGCGAGACAAGAACATTGTTTGTCAGTTTTGCTCCATGTTAGTTATGCTACGGCCTAGATTTTGTATGCTGAAACAGTTTACGTCTGCTTCATTTTACCACAGGCACTTCGTCGTCATACAGTTATGGAAATCCCAACCCTTCGTCGTCGTCATATGGTTATGGAAATCCGAGTTCTTCGATGTCCTCAAGCAGCTATGGAACCAACAACTACGGGCAATCCCTCTTACCTAGTTCCTCGGAAACCAGTGATGGGCAAGATATCAGAATAGGAAGCTCATCCACCAGATATGGTGGTGGTGATGGAAATAGTGGAGGAGGCCGCGCAACCTTAGGATCTCTGCAAACGGATAATATTTACACTGGACACTTAGGCGCACGAACACCCTATAACCCATATTCAAGTCAGAATTCCCGGTACTACAGTGGCAAACAATACGGATCGTCGTACAGCCAGAGCTCCAATTCTGCTTTCCGAGATAGACCAAGCAGTTACGCTGACACTGCCTCTTCCTACGGTGGTAGTTATGGTTTCAGGTCTGGATCAGGTGGCTACAACAGAGGCGGCTCTTCTCGTGGTCAAACATACGGTAGCCCCCAAGCTTATGGGTCTGGACAGCCGAATTATGGAGGAGCATATCAATTGTCTCTGTCTCACTCACAAGGCTACGGAAGAACCTCGACAGGAATTGGTACTTCTGATAGCCAAACATCTGGCCTGGGAACAAGCCAATCCGGTTCAAGTTATTCTTCATCAAGCCCGTACGGAGGTGCGTACGCTACAGGGAGTTCTTACGGGAGAGGAAGTGATCGCGGAAGGGAACCAAGTTCTTATGGAGGAAGTTATAGTTTCCATCGAGGATCGCATGGGGCTGGTACATCTTCCAGTGGTTACAATTACAATAGCGGAGCTTACAGCAACACTGGCACACCATATAATTACGGCGCGGGCCGCACGAATTCTTACGGAAGCTCACCGTCTGCCCGATACGGGAGTTCATCTTCGGGACAGGGAAGCATGCCAAACCAATATGCATCTTCAAACACATATGGAAGTCCGCAAGCAAACCGAGGATCCTTATCTTCCACTTATGGATCTCCTCAAAGCAGCGGTTATGGTGTTGGGTCAAACCGTTATTCACAGTATGGCAGCTCATCTTCATCTGCGAACCCATACGCAAGCTCACAATCAAATAGAGGTTCCTCTGCTTTAAATTATGGATCTCCCCAAACCAGCGGCTATAGAGATGGGTCGCAACATTCGGTAGGCTCTGGCAGTTCCTCTTCATCTTCACACACATACGACAGTCCAACTTCAGCTCATGGTGGCGGCGCTGGTATTTCGACCTCTTATGGCAGATACGATTCATCGTCGGTAAACAACCCTTCACTTTCTTCATCAAGCAGCAGAGTAGGCAGCACAGCGGTGGGTTACGGTAGAAAATATGGCTCTTCTTCACAAAGCAATTCAGATGCGTCCTACTCTGGACAAAATGGTAAATATGTCGCTTCCTCAAATTCTGTAAACCCGTCACCGTCGTCATCACCCGGCGGTGCCATTTCGTCATTATATAGTGGCGGCTACAGCCCTTCAACAAGAAACAAACCCACATCAGCAGAAATTTCAGCAAGTCAAGCAAGTGATTCATCACACAGAACTGCAGCTGCCATGGAACAAGCAGCATCCGGATTTTCAGGTGCAACCGGACTTACATTTGGATATTCAGATAGAGGAAGTCGCTATGAGTCTTACCCGAATAAATTTTCCGGAGGTAGTTCAGCGACAGGTGGAACCAGGTTGTCATCTGCAAGTGACAAAAATTCCAGAAACTACTACTTTTCTTCGGCCTCCGGGCAGTCAGAAGCTAATGACAGAAGGTAAGATTTGTGAAAAATTGGAAGTTCAACAAAAAAGGGTGAATTGTAGCCCACACGAAGCTTAAGACTCACTTAAAAAACTGATTTGGCTACTCTTGCGCAGCTCTTCCTACTCCGGTCCGTTATCCCAGGGACAAAGCACTGCGTCTTTAGCTAGCAGTCAAGCTTCTTACTCCGTGTCCGGCGGAGTTTCAGCTGAAACGGCAGGAAGGTAAGTTCTATATTTGAGCAAATTATTCTGACAAATTAAAGGAGTATTGAAAGCAAATCTATCAGGGAGTAAATGTTGACTAAAAAATGGCTTAGCATGTTTCAATCCTTATTCTTCTACGAGTTCCTCCAGCAGCGGAAAAAATAAAAAAATTTTGAAAGTTGGACAAATTTCTTGAATCGAGGCAAAGCACTGAAACATGGCCAAAGGTTTGGTGGAAGTGTGAGGAGGACGGTTTCTTACAAATTCAAGCTTAATCGCCATCGAAACGGCAAAAGAATGGAAAAAATGGTGTGATATTAGGGAAACAGACAGTTGACAAAAAGTTGACCCAAGCGGCGTCACACCCCGCTCGACCATCGATATTGCGTAGGGCAAGCGGTGAATGATAGAATTTTTAAGCTTTCCAAAGGTACCTACGCTAATGCATAAAACAATGCACACAAGTGCGTGCTTACTGAAACCTAATTATGCCACAGTTGTGGCGTGAAGTAAGATTAGTATAGTCTTCTCGCAAAGATGCAGAAGGCATGACGCTCTTGTAAAGGCTAAGCAAGCTTTATGAATGCAGCTCGCCACCTCACCTCCTCCCCTAGAGAAGGTTTTAATGGCAGTCAAATACGGCCATTAAAACCACTAAAAGATCGCATGGTTCTTGTCACCAACCTTATGCCTTTTTCAGTTGGGTATGACGGACATCAAAAACTATTTCCGTGTGCTTTAAAGTGAAAGAAGATAGCCTCAGACACTACGATGATTTCGGGGTGTCCCTAACAAATTTATAAGACAAGAACCATACATTTTGATACCCCAAGCTAATTCAAACGTAATTCGAAGCAGGCTTATCATATGATCAGAATTTTTCTATAAACAGAATTTCATCCTCTGAGGACGGCTCGCAAACAGTTGGTTTAACTGATCTATCCAGCTTATATAACGACTATGTATATACAAATCCGCAGTTTTCGGACGAAGATGGTCAAGATGGCAGGTAAAGCTCTCTGCTAGAGTTGAGATAATTTTTGAAGTTGCATTGGACACTGTTTTTTAAGTATTTTAAAGCACTTCATCTCCTCCAAATGCGTACAAGAATTCGGTAGTATTGTTACCTCCACACATTCAAAACAGCGGCTATCCAAATCAACGTGTTGATAGGTGCTAAATAGTAACCGGCGCAATCTTTTTTGTGTATGCTTTCCCTAGAAACGCAAGCCACTGTAATGCCAGTGATTTTGTCCAGTCATAACTTTCCGACCGATTGATCTGGAGAGCTGATCAAACCCTCTAAAGATGGGGAAAGTCTTTTAGTGTAGATTTAAAAAAATTGAAAAATTCTGGTTTTCTTTCTTGTGGGTGACGTCATAATGGGAGTAGGTTTGCACATTTTGGCCGAGGTCACCGGGCCCTGGGCGCAAACCCTGAAAACCAATTTTTTGATTAAAGTTTTATTGGAAACTAGGTTATAATACGAGTGTTTAGAGGCTTTGATTGGCTTTCTAGCGTTTCAGGTTCAAAAATTATGGCCAAACAAAAACATTTTTGTAAAAAATCAAGTCCCTCACAAGGTTACTTTGGTCATTTTGGCTGAAGGCCATAACTCGTCAGCCGATTGACCTATGAGCTGTTCAAACCCTCTAAAGATGTGGACAGTCTTTTACTTTCAATTTAAAAAAATTGGAAAGGTTTGGATGCGAGTTTTTTTGTGGGTGACGTCATATTTGTAGTGGGTTTAGGCTTTTTTGACTTACGTCATCGGGCCCTGGGCCCCAAACTCAAGGGGCAATTTTTTTCTTAAGAAAAATAGGCGAAATTCTGCATCTTTAGAGTCCTTGATTGGCCTTCTAGCGTTTGTGGTTAGCACATTATGACCTAAAAAGCACGAATTATCTAATTAATAATTAATTAATCCCCTAGGCCAGTGGTGGTGAACCTACTGCACGTGTAACAGAGGTGGCACTCATAACCCTCACTGTGGGCACGCGTACTGTCGCTCCAGTGCAGAGCTCGTTATCAGAAAGGTAGAGGGACGCCAGGCCAGGTTGATCCAAGATCGGGACAACCACCTGAAACGACACTGTTAAGGCGCAAAGGACCGTAGTTACTCTCCAAGTGCTCTATCACGATCACCCACTTACCCAGCATGTAGCTTCAGAGGTTATATCCTTTGGTAACATTACGCTTGTTACAACATTATTTGGTTTTGGACGCAAGATTATTATGGACCTTCTTTGAACTAAGAGTATAGCCAAAACACTAGCAAGCAACAATATACCAAACGTTTCACTTTATTCTTAATGCATTTTTCAATGGTAAAGCCTACTACCTTGTACATCAAGCTAAACCAGTGGTTCTTAACCGGGAGGAGCGCCTCCCCGGGGAAGTGTCAAACAATTTCCAGGGGTGAGCAAGCCCTTACGCGCTCTGCAACATCCAAAGTTTGATCAATAAATTTACCCATAAAACAATTGTTTTTACAACTTGTTTAAAATCATGGGACTTGAAACGTTTAAAATCATGGGACTTAAAACAAAGGAAAATCACTCAAGAGAGGCGTGACAAGTACTGAGCTAAACTGTGGTCAAGGCAAGCAAGGACGACATTTTCACATTATCACATCACGATAACCGATTAAACAAGGTGAAGTTTGCCAACAGTAGCATTGGAGAGAATAGTAACTTTAGAGTTCTTTTTTTCTGATGAGTGAAACTGTGAAGTAGGTAAGTATCTATAGCTTTATATCTGCTGATTAAACGAAACTATCTTTAAACTTATGCGGTGATTACGAGTACAGCCTCCAGTTTGCTACAAACTGTCCGCGTGTACACAGTGAGCACAATTTTCCCGGAACAGGACTTTTCGGTGTGGCCTTTTGTTGGGACATTTCGATCATGACATTTCCGTACATAAACAACTGATTACATTTGTTTATTGAAATGATTATATAGGCAGGCGAAATGTCACCCTAGCTGGTGTTATACCAACTCCTTTTGAGGAGTCATAATTGCGATGAAATCTGAATTGTAATTGTTACTTTGAAGTATTTGTATTTAATTGCAAATTGTCGACAATTATTTAATTTGCTTGCTGATGATAATAAAAATCATATGTTGATGATGATCAACTGTTGGATCTTGGACCATGTTTGTAGTATTTTCAAATTAAGCCTTTCGTTGATTTAGTATGTTTGCATTAAAAAGTGAACATGTAAGATTTCTGCAAGGTTTCATATTCTGACCGAAATGTCTCGAGACCGAAACGACCAAGACCGAAAAGTCCCGTGACCGAAACGGCCAGACCGAAACGGCTCAAACCGAATCGGCAAGACTGAACTGTCGCCTACCCCAATTTTCTAGCATGTAATAAACCTGCAGAACTCCTCGCCACAGGATGCGGTGATGACATCTAGCCTAGATGCTTTTAGGAGGGCTTGAGCAAATTTTTGTGTATCGCTGCAGTAGATTGTTGACTCAGGGAATGTCTATTTTTAGTGTTAGCTATTTTGCGTAGGGATAGCTGTTACTGGGTACTTCATTTTTTAAAAGTATGTGTTTTAGCAGACCCCAAGTTTTGAACACTAAAAATGAGCTTAGTGAAAAAAGCAAAAAAATATATTGGAAGATCATTCCAAGAGGTCTGGAAAGAATCATTTGGAGTGATTGGACGCAGTGGGAAAGCATTATGTATTCTATGTACTGAAATTATTGGAAGGTCTGTTATAGTATAATATTTCTTTTAAGACGAAAGATGTTAATGCATAAGTTGACTTTTCTAGCCCAAAATTTCAGTTGGCCCATTTTGATTAATTTGTTGTGTTTCCACTTTGGAATACATAATTGACTTTAGGGTTGCCGTTTAGGCACTCGGTCTCTAAAAGGTTCGCCACCACTGCCGTAGGCCATAAGAGAGTAATTATATGATTTGTTGTTTTTAGGCCATAACTTCCAAAGCGCAAACGCTAGAAGGTCAATCAAGGGCTGTGGAAATGCGGATTTTCGCCTAGCTTTTCTAAAAAAGAAACAAAAATTCCCCCTTGGTTTTGGGGCCCAGGAATTGATGAATGTGAGCCAAAAAAGCCTAAACCTACTCCTATTGTGACGTCACCCACAAAAAAGTTCAAATCCAAAATTTCCCAGTTTTGTAATCGAAACTAGAAAACGTTAGGTATCTTTAGAAGGTTTGAACAGCTCTCTAGCTTTATCGGTCGGCACGTTTTGACTAGACAAAGTCAAAGCCACAATTGTGGCTTTGTGTTTGTTAAAGGGTTACGATCAGGGATGCATTGCTAACAAAAAAGCGCTGGGAACGCACCCAAAAAATAGCCAACTTCAAAGCAAAACATAAAAATGTGTGGGAACGCCGTTCCCACGCGTTCCCGCCCCACTACGCCCATGGTTACGATGATGTTATCTTTGTTGATTTCGGAGAACTGGGCCAACCGTTTAATCGGGCAAGTGGTGCTCGTCGCAGCAACACCCAATCACGAGGCATCTTGATACGCGACAAATTCGTTTACTCTGCAACAACGCAAAGGTAGAAGCTAGTATTCCGGGACGGGGAGAGCTAACCCGCGCCTGTTACGTAAAACTTTCCGGCAAGCCTACCTGCGACGCAGCTTTGCAGAACCTTAAAAACACTTGCTATGTAAACTATACTCTCTTCCAATAACGCACGTTTCGAATAAGCGACTCTCTGCAGATAGTCTGCTTTCGAATCGCCGTATTTTTTCTTCTGGCATCAATTTGATTTTCAACCGTGAAGTGATCAAAACAGAAAGTTCTGACGTGTGGTAATATTTCGCGAGGCCGTATGGCCTTGCGCTATTGATTTATAAAGTTCATTGGCTCATTTGTTGCAACGAAAATACAGTTTTGTGACTTATAATAAGAACAATAAAGCACTATGCAAGAAATCAAGGTGACAATTTCAATAGGTATGAATAGTAAGCTCCTTAGAATGAAGTCGACGACAAAAACAGGAAAACAATCGAAGTTTACTTATTAAAAACATTCAGCGCAATCGCGCACAAAACTGCAAACCGCAGTTACACCAAAACTGCAAACCGCAGTTGCTGGCAGAAATGTGCAGCGTGCAACTGCAGTTTGCAGTTTTGTGCGCGATTGCGCAGAATGTTTTTAAATCGAACTTAAATAGAACAGTTTTTTCATTTAAATGTTCAGGCCCTAGCCCCGGGGTCTGCAACACAAACTCAAATTTTTTCCTAGCATAAAATGGTTTAGTAAATGGGTAGGTGCAGGTGATATGAATAATTTGCTTATTTGTTTGAAAATTACAGGTGGCAAGGAGGAGACAAATCAAGACCAAGTTCCGTGCTTGTGCCGTCCCAAACGAGACAGGTGGGTGGTGATTTGAAACCAATCATGTTAACTCTTGATCTTCTTCCACAACGTGACTGTCACACCGCTTGTTTTTTACATTAAGGATACACCCTCGCAGCCAACAAGCCAGGCGCAAGGTACGTATTTTCTGTAACTTTTATTACATATTCTTACTTCCTGGCCTGATACTTATAGTACGTATATTACAGGTTCCGCATCATCGCCAGGCGTAAACCCAGGAGCTAGTCAATACTTCGTTGGTAGGTTTGCCGTTTAAAATTATGCTTGTTAGGATTAATACAAACTCTACAGTACAGAAACCTGAATTCCTTTAAAAAAATCGTTGATGGCATTATTATTGGCCAAGGGAACATACATCGTAAAAACATCCTGAAATAAAAATACCAGATGGAGATCCAAAAATATCAGTATATTAAAAATCGTGTCCTTTCACTCCAGCATGGCGGTGATTTTAACCCATTGAGGTTTTAAAGTATATTTGAAGAACTCTTAAGCAAAAGGTTAGTTTCCAAACACTAGATCTTGGAAAATTTAGTAAAGGTTTTTAAAAGACAAAACTCTATATAAAAGTAGTTTATTTGTTATGCAGCATAGCAACGCGGAAGCAAACACTCACACTGCTAGAATACACTCGCAACCACACGCCGAAAATACTCTAAACTATCCAGTTGAGGCGCCCCAAAAGTTTGTCACATCAAATAAAAAGATTGAAAGACTATATAAAAGATTTGGAATATTCATATCTGTCTAGTGCATGTAATCCCTCTCCTAGAAATCAAACGGTGTCTGTGCAGGCCCGTAACTAGGGAGGGCGCAGGCGTCGAAGCGCCCCCTAGAAAATTTTTCGCACTCCCTGGAAAAATAGGTTGAACATAGTTTAAAACCATTGGACGTAGTTAAAAGATTTGGGCGCCTCTTAAAAAACTCTTCGCCCCTCTGGTGTCCCAAGCTGGTTACTGGCCTTTGTCTGTGTACGATAAGATGTAGAGTTTAACATCAGAAACATATTGATTATAGCAATAATAGCAAAGCCACAGCAGTGACCAGACATCAAGCGAATCAGTCGCAATTTATTTGTACAAGGAAACTAGTTTCGTGTTCGACACATCTTCAGTCCTATGCGAAAGTTGACAATGAAACAAAATTAGAAAAACTACGTACTGTTGCTAAGAATAAAAGCTAAATTTAATTAATAAAGCCAAAGAACGACTCCTTAACTCACTAGACCGATTACAAAACTGCTGACTCCGATCGTAAACGGCTATACAGCATTCTGATTGACAACGATACTCAACGCTTTACGCGCGGTCTTGTCTCAAATGATCATGTGGTTTCAACAGGCCGTAACGGGCAGTGGAAAAGTCGAGAAAAAATTTTTTTTGCGATTAGTCAGGACTCAGTTTCGGCGGCACTTTAAAGTGAAATCAACAAGGGGAATCAATTGGATTGGTTCGTTTAGAAGTAAAGGTTTGCACTGCCGCTAGGGCACAAATAAACGAAAGTAACAATGTCCAGCTTTTACATGCCAAAGACTTAATGCAACATTCCGTAAGCCTTTCCACTGCTTCTCAAAGTTTTTCAATTGATGTCAACATTGGTGGAAAGCTCCAATGGACGGGATTTGCCTCCACTTATCGGAATCAACAAAACAAGTTCTAGCTTTGCAGCCAGCTGTTTGAGGAAATCTCCATCCTGGTCCTCCATCCCTTTGCAAAGATTCAAGCTTGCACTTATCATTTAGCAATAATAGCAAAGCCACAGCAGTGACCACACATCAAGCTTTGATTATAGTCAGACCGCAGTGACGTACACCTAAGATCAGAAATAACTGGAATATATTTTTTATTTTAAGCTGATTACAATTGCAATTGGTTTGACACAATTCGACATGATCAGAGGAAATTTGCTGGCATAGTTTTGTGTGGCACACCCATAAATTCTAGCGTTTCTTGGAAAAATTTGTTTTTGACAAAATAAACTTAAAAAACGTTGAAATGATTATTTTGCTATGACTCCTGACCAAGACTGATTGATTAATTTATTGTTTCACATGATTAAACTTATAAGCAGAAATAATACAAAAAATATCATGCAAAAATACCAATTGTCAATGAAAATTAGAATAAATGAAAGCGCAATGGCAAAAGAACTTATCAATATAAACAAAGATTGTCACTGTGTCACGTAGGATTGGCGAATGATCTTGGAGGTCATCTAGTCTGCCAGCCCTGTTTGAAACGTATTGACAAGGGTTAGGAAACAACAGTTGGAAATAAAATAAGCACAATTAGAAAAAAAACAAATAAACACAGCACATGATGAGGAAAAATTACAGATGAAAACAGCATACCTATATACACAATGGAGTTGATCTATAGACTCATTGAGAAATTCTGTGTGGCCAAAAAACTATTAAACATGGTAAGAAACTTACAAGATAACTGATGAAGAAAAGAAAGAAGAAAACTAATATCGTGTGAAAATTTTATCCGTAAAAGTTGGATGTGCACAAGAAAAGAGTAACAAGCAAACAAAAAATAAAAATACATAAAAAAAACTTTCCCGTAACGAAAACTAGGGTTTTTATCTGCCTGCACAAACCGATTTGGGTTAAAACCGCTTTGAGCAACGATTTCGTTCAAAACAACTTGAATAGTATATTTGATAGCTAACTTTTGACTCACAAACTTTGGTGTTTTTAATGACTCGATTCGTCACATCTCTGACCACAATAACTCTGTTTTGCTTGAGTTTAACTTACATTGGCTAGATGTTTTTGAAACATACTTATGAGTACAGATCACGCAAACGTAAGTCAAACGTTTTTGATTTGACGGCGATCTCGCATGAAAAGTTGCACTATAATGAACAAAAATGCTTGCGACTACAGAACACTTGGTTGGAAAACACGTGCTATCTAGTGTTTGATCTTTTTTGGGATTTGTCTGAAGTTACGTTGAATTGCAATCTTATGTTTTCCTAATTTGGAACGAAAGCCAGCAACTCACTTATGAAACACAATACGGCAGAAATATGAAAGAACAAGAGGTTCATCCAATTGTTTAAAGAAGAAATAGCAATACCGAAGTCATAATAAAAAACAAAGTTATTTAGAGATATGTCAGTGACTACTGCACTATGCTGGCACAGTTCCAAAGTTGAGTACGGTACAAATAAGAAACCACGTAAAGCATTTAACGGTTCAGTTCAGTTTCGTTTATACCAGGTTTTTGTATTCTTTTTCAGGGGTGTCACGAGTAGTCTGCGACGCCCATCTCCAGTTGCTTGCGCCGGGGACCACGCGGTTGCTTTCGCAGTGAATGCTCAAATGAAAGCAAACGAGGCTACCCCCGGGAAATTTAGAATCAAATTCAGAGCGGATAAAGCACCAAATACCTTCCACACAATCGCCACTTCCAAACTTACGGAATGTAATACGCTATGGAGATTTCAAGTACCATTCTCAACAAAGGCGGCGACCTTGAATCAATCGGAAAATATTTTTAATAGGAAATCGATTTCAAGTAACTACTATACGCATCCTCAGTCCTGAAATCTGCAAGGAACGCTTCTTGTGAAATGGTGAAGGGCTGAACTAGGGCAAGGGTAGAAAAAACAAACACATTCAAGACTAAAATCAATAAATCAAAACACTAGCTACGGCAAATAAAATTACGCCGTTCCACAAAATTGCTTTCACTAAAACTACACGTTTGTTAACTCTTTATCTGGTTTATCAACTTATTTTGAAAATCCAGGAGGAGATTATGAAGACCCGTACGACTATGATGGAACCAATGGTGAAACCAATCCGATTACGGAAAGTACTCCCATTCAACATCCATCTGCTCTTCCCAGTCAACAAGGCATGTTTGATTTATTTCAAGATATTTATTGATTATAAAGTAATAGTTATCCTTATCAACTCCTTTGCTGGTTCTGTTTTCACGCTGAAATACAAATTCTGTTAATAGTAGCAAAACTTAAATTCTAATGCGTTCGTCGTCTATGCGTGGAAATAACAGCTGCGCTAATTGAATGTGTCATCTTGTCTGCGGTGATTCAGACGCCCAGACATAAAAACCACGCAACGTTCACTAATTGCTATCAAAACATAACTGATATTTCAAAACTTTCAGGTAACCGGCAGTCACCGGTGTACTCTATCCCACTAAATCGTCCAGATCAAGATGCACAAGAACCACGTGCGTAGATGCCAAGTATTAGATACAGGACGTCAGGACCCCACGTACAACAAGAGCTAAACGTTATATGCTTTTATACCAGGTACGATGTCAGAAAACACGTCAGCGGCACCGTCTTCAGAAAATCCAGTTGGACAAGGCTCAAGGGCTGTAGAAGTTTCTCGAGATGGCGGTGTCTCAGTTGTCTCAAGAACAAGCTCATCTGAACATTCTCTTTCCCAAGAGGTCAACCAAGGACAGCAACAAGAACAAGGTGGTCTTGATTTGCAAAGGATCGTTTTAGCTTCAGGCTTCTGTTTATACCGTTACATTTGCGTTTTGACATTCACTTATCGCAGTAGTAGAAATGCGTTACATTGATTTTAAAAATTTGTAAAAAAATGCTAGGTCAAACTTTCTCTAGAGAGTAAAAAATAGCTGCTTACGGTGGCTGTTATAATACAGTGCTTCCTCTGTTATCCGTACCATTTTTAACCGGCATTCGATCATCCATTCACCTTCCACATTGGTGGACTTCGCTACTCAGCTGCCGAAAAACACGAATCTTCCCGCAAACAATCTAAAATTGATTGGTTTTAAAGATCTACTGTTGCAACTGATAGTTAAATGGGAAATTTCTTAGCAGATTGTTGAACTTCTATCAATTTTTGAACCACACATACGTGCTATGTCTTTGTTTGTTGCTGTTTCTTTCACTTATATGAAAGATTTCAATTATTTTTTTTTTGCTTATCCTCTCAGACTTCTAAAACATTGCCCCAACTGGACTGGATAACCAAGGAAGCACTGTTTTGTAAAAACAGTGTATCTTCGAATATCAGCTGTTAATTTGAGCAAAGAAGTGCGCGACAATGAAAAGCAGGCTTGATAAATTCATTGTTGGAAAACGTTTATACAAAGCGCGTGTAGGCAAACAGCAAAATTGTTTTCTTTCAGTGGCGCAACAGACTTACCAGCTTAAAGGTAAATCTCAATAAGGGGTATTTTCTTGTCTGCGCACCTTGGTCTTGCTTTTCTCGCTTACTTGCGTATGTCATAGTTCAAACTTTCAGGCGGTTTGTACGCAAAATGCCACTTTATTATCAAGCTACTAAATACTATTGGCTTGCTATGTTCAGTGTTTTTCAAATTCCAGTGAACTTTCTGTGACACTACCAGTAACCCGCAAAAACATGAGGAATGTAATGTCATTGTTCATATTGATCAGCATCAGAGGATCTCGGCAATCAAACCGCACTATATTTACTCAGATTCAGAACCTTTCCCACACAATATATTTTTTGTGCTTTCAAAAGTTAACATATTCGAGTTACAAACCAAGCCAAAAAAATTCATAAGCAAGGCTGTGACAAATATATTTTGATGCCAAAGCCAAAAACGAGATTCGAATGTTCTCAAGTCGAAGTCGGGCTAGTGTTTGCATTTCAAACAGCACGTTTGTTTTTGTTCTTGGAACACAGAACATAGACTCTTCTGTGGGAGCCGAAAACGCACAAATGGCTACACAGCTAGTATCACAGCTAACCGCAGTTTCTCCAAACTGTGGTCTGTGAAATACTTTTTTATGCTCAAGCCTTTCATAAAAAACACGAGTTTGCCAGTTGCTGTTCCTGAATAAAGCAGGACGTTTTTACCTGTCTGGCGAAATCAGGGCTGTGTTGGTAAATAATGATTTCGAGAAACCGCTGTGCCTGTAGCAGCTTGAAACTTTTTTTACAAATTAAAAAAAATGTAGCAAGTGAAAAAGCTTTTGGCAAAAGTTAAACCCGGTGAATAGGAATATAGTAAGAGATTTACTAACGTGCATGTCAGTGCCGTGGCAAGGGTAAGTGAGGCCCCCCCCGAAATTTCACGTGGGGCCCCCCATACGCCATTGGCCTATTATTATGAATTGCAGTAAAAAGTCGTAACCTCTCTGGCAGTCATTTTCTCCTCA
>Ga0210059_1009406_pt1 | contig 15284 bp, 6 predicted proteins | sample Ectturendosymbi2_FD_188042 | JGI IMG/M metagenome (GOLD analysis project Ga0210059, IMG submission 188042) | Ecteinascidia turbinata endosymbiont from Florida, USA - Sample 2 (SPAdes) (version 2) | ecosystem: Host-associated > Tunicates > Ascidians > Unclassified | place: Key West, Florida... | reverse complement strand
CTAGAAAAAAGGCAAACGGCCCCAGGTTAAAAACCACTGGTTTAGACCAGGGGTCTCCAAACTACGGCCCACGGGCCACATCCGGCCCGCGACGCCATTTCATCCGGCCCGCGAAGACATTTTGTCAATCATGAAAAAATAATTTACGAAAAATTTGTTAATTTTGGCAGAATGTAACATACCCGAAACAATCACAATACGTAAGATGTCCGGCCCCCGATCCCTTGTGTAAGAGCTTATGTGGCCCTCGGATAAAAGAGTTTGGAGACCTCTGGTTTAGACGATAGCATTATAAAATTTATGTTGCTTTTGCTTGTCCAATCTCCAGGCTTTATTACAGGTTGAAATGGGAATCCGCTGTTTGTCCAACGAACGCGATCAATTTCAGAAGCGCAGGTTAAAGCTCAGTAATAAACGCATAGTTCGCATGACTTACGCTTTCATCCAGTGGTTCATTAACTGGTTCATGGCGTGTCTATCCAGAAAACGCGAGGTCAAGCTTGTCAAAGCTCCCTCCGACCGAGCCTCCCTGGATCCTGTCTTCCACTGATTTGATTTCAAGTTTGGTTCAAAAAAGGGGAGGAGATCTAGCATTTGCGGATCGGCTTGGTTATACGAGAGTTCTTCACCTCGATGCAAATACGTCAACAGTTGAGCTAATTTCACGTAGTCATCCAACGTGCTTGCGTCGGAGTATGCAGAGATCCATTTCCCAAGCTCGCCTTCTTCGGCTGCGTCACGGTCTAAGGATTTTTGCTGCTTGGCTTGGGTGAAGTCCTCGCCTTCCACTGGCCTGTTTGCAATCAGCATCAAAGCCATCAGTTATTTGCTTTGACCGCAAGAATCATGGTCGCAGCGGCACACGACAGAATTTGATTTTCTTTTTGAAATTAATTCTTTTCAAATTGTGTAGTAGTTGATCAAATCAACAACGATAAAGTTTTGTTAACGTACGCACTAATTGTAACTCCGACAAAAATGAAATTGCACTAACCTGTCAATAACACCTGCAGTCACTTGATTCAAAACAGACGTTGCTAAAACCAGGCATATCCACCTCACATTGTTGTTTCGTGAATTTAGTGCCATGCTTCCTCACGCGATATAACCACAAAACTTGCGCTAACTTATCTAGAAAAAATAAGAAATATCAGCAGTAACTAATAAGCGACTAAATTTGTCATTTAAAGCAAATTTCAGAAACAAACTGACAATTGGGGCCGCAACAAACTTAGGCCTTCTCCAAAGCCGATTAGCCTACAAAGTTTAAAAACACATTAGGAATGAAAACGAAAATACTAAACATTAAAGAACGGTATGATGTACGCTTTGAAAAACAACTGTATGAAACCGACAATTTCTTTAGCAAATTTGGCGTCCGCTGGAAAAAAAGCACTATTTCCGCCATTTCTAAATTTTTCGTGAATCACTTTTCGCAGAGAAATTGCCCGGTCGCTCATTACTTGATTCAGTCTTGTTCACAGATCACTATGTCGCTTGAGAAAATTTATGGCGTCTGGAAAACGCCTCGTGTGGGTCAGCTCCCTGTACTGCTCAAGGTTTTATAGGCCTGTTTCACTATACGTGCTAACGAAAATGGAACATGACGTTCTGAATATCTTGCTTGCAGTCAACATCTGCCATACACATTTCCGGAAATTCGGCGCATATTCCAAGACATCGAGTGTAGTTGAGCAAATTTGAGCAAAGCGAGACGCGAGTGTTCCCTTATCAAATATGATCGACGACAAGCAATGATTAATTATGTTTCTTATGCTCTTAATCGTAGTATTTTTGCTCATCCGAACCGCGTATGTCACTGAGAAAAATGACCTTGTCACATTCCAATAAGCGCCTAGAAAGGCATTTTGTTCAATCGCAAACGTAGTTTATTTGCAAAAAACGACCCCTTCAAATCTCCAATTGACGCGTGAACTGATTTGAATCGATTATATCATTCTACAGCAGGTCAGTTGTTTGCGCGTGGCATCTGCTGCTCTAATCTGCGCCTCGTTTGTACATTCAATTGGCGGAAACATGAAAAGAAGACGCGCCTCTCCTAACCATCGTTTCGCCGTTTTTTCCGGATGTTTACGTCAGAGCAAGTGAAAAACGAGGTTGAGTTTCAGTTGGAATGCTTTGAGATGGGGCCGCACCCGCTTAAAAGCATTAGCGACTGACAAGAAGCTCAAAGTTTACGGTAAACCTGCGGAGATTTGCGTAATATCCAAGGAAATACTTCATCGGATCAACGAACTAACAGGACGTGTGCACAAGATGTCTGAAAAATATTTAGCCTCGCTCAACTAAAATAAACAAAGAACGTGTCAACAGAACAAAGTTTTACCTAGGATACTATGATTGTAAACTGTCTGCAACTCGTTGCGTCAGGGGGTAATGCTAGAAAAAGAAATTTGGGAGCCCACACAAAAAACTAGCCATTTTCAACAGCACTTCAAGCTCATTTTTAAATCAGTAGGCTATTTAATGAAGTATTCACTTTCATTGCACTACAAACTTTGGGGGGACAAGCTTTATGGTTTGCGTTTCGATGACTTCACCATGTTAACTCAAACGTAGTACGACCTTTTTGTAAAATTGGCAAAATGGGGGGCACGTATGGGATTGATATATTTTGGCGACAGTGACCCAAGTGCCCCTCCCTGGCTACGCCCATGGTGGTGTTATAGCAACAAGTAGTTTATACAATGGTGCTATAACTAGATATCTAGCACTTAGCACTGCATTAAACACATTAATTCCGAGAGTTGGGCATAATTATGCTCAAAAATTGTTATAATCAATTCCGAAATAAAATGTACTGCTACTGATAAACACAAGATCTCATATATCAAATCAAAAACAAACCACAAGATCGTTTGGTAAATACTAGCAGTGCAACCAGGCGCGTAGCCTGGTTAAATTTTATTAGGGGGGCAAACAACAACCGAGTTTCAACATTTAAATATTTTTAATGCTCCTTGTTTTTAATGCATCATCCATGAAACGGACATGTTTCTGGTGTTTTCTCTTGAACAAATGTGTTCAGATTTAAGCCGACAAATAAAAAGTCTCCTTTCATTGAATTGACAAGTTTTAAAAGTTTTGATAGTGAAGTTCCAAGCTTCTACTTTGGATCAATGCCATCATTTGCTCATAAACCTTTCCTGCAAAAGCACTAGTAAACCTCTCCATGCTATAAGTGCACGATCTGCAGTATGCTTTTGCAGCCAATATGGCAGTTGAGCAAGCAGTCATCGCGGTCGCCATAACGATTGCGCTTCTTAGAACCTGCTGTATTTACACGCTTCTGATGTACACCAACACAGCATGTTCAACCGAAGCCGACCAGCGACTTTGCTCTGAGGCACTGACTTCCAAAGTAGGCCTTCTACAAAACTTTCGCGCATATAACAAGTGGATTCCCTTGTCATCTAATTTTTCAGTGATTAATTCACGTATGTAGTTGATAACCGTAAACGATAGAGTTTTTCAAGACGTCAGGGGTAAAGAGGTTGGATGGCACCTGGGCAAGGAGCAAGTTTGGTGCCCCTATGTTAGAATCTGAGGTCTTTCAGAAGCAAATATATTGTATTGAAGAAAGTACTTGTGACATTGTTGGGACTTTTCGACGTCCCCTGCATTCATTCGGCGCCACCATAGTGATTCGGCTCCCGGGGAATGGCGCCCCCTTGCCCCTCCTCGTGATGCCCTGCAAAGTGTTTGAAAAGTGTTTGGATTTTTGATAATTCGAAAGATCTTTTAGCTGTGTTCAACTTATTCCGTAATACCTTTGTAGTTACTTTAAACATACTTCGTTTAAATTTTTTGATGAGATTTTGATAAATTTAACTGGCTTCATTGATATGTAAAATGGAATTAAACTGTAAATACAATCATAACCCCAGTATTACAAAACTTATTGACCACGCTCAGCTGCATGTAAAGATAGCTCAGGAGTCAGCACTGGACGTAATTGAATTTGTACAAATCACGGGCTTCTAGAAAATACAATAACTTGTCTGCGGAATTTGAAGCCCTAATTGAAAAATATTCAAAGTTAGTTTCATTTTAGTCACATGCGCTTTGCCAGCAAGACAGATTACAAGCTCAAGAATAGATATTGGGGAAGGATAACGAGGCTGTCCCTTCAGACCCCTCTTTTTCAGAAATACCGTGTGTCCCCCCCTTGAGAGCTTTGCACCATTGTTTAATTGAAAAGGTTATGTACCACTCTAGAGCCACATTTAAAGAAGCTCTGAAGCAAGTCATATATTTTTCAAGATAAAGCAAAAATTATGGGCAAATGTGCCAAAGGAGGCAGCTTTCAAGAGACCAGCTGCAAAACTTTTCAATTTTTTGTTCCTTTCGTATGTATCTTGTGATCTTGAATTTAGTTCGTAAATTGAAATGTGAAACAAATTTAACTCTTTTATCCACGTAATCCCACATCTTCCTTTGGCAATGGCGATGTTTTTGAGAGCTTGCCCCTAAATTTTAATATCCACCCCTGCGCAAGTTATCTCAGTATCTGTAAGTAATGCCAGTGTCAATTCCCTCAGCACTTGCGAAATAAAAAGCATCTTGCCACTTATGTTACGTTTTGCTGCTGACTCCTGTCGTTGCAGTTAAATGATTTCAAATTATTTACTGTAGAATAGGGTGGCAATTAACATCAGATGAAAGTTAAAGCTGAGCTTATGAACAGCAGGTCGGAGTCTAATATCTTGACAAGACTGATTTTTTGCTCGCCGGGGAAATCATTGATGAAAACATTAAGGCTCCTCATAATTGTGATTGAACCGTCACAATACATGTCATCACAAATAAATATGTAGAATGAATGCTATTGTTGCTAAACAGTGACGATGGCGCAGTGAAGAAGACTTTGAAACTGAATCGCTTCTAGTTTGAGCTTCAAGACATAAAATGTATATCACCGCCATATTCACGCATGTAGTTTGAGAAATGTGCAAAAACAAAATCTACGATATTGATTTAAGGCTACGCTGACACTGGAAACAAAGATAGGTTATATTTGTAACAGCCACGGTTATCAAAGAGGAATTTGCGACGGTCTTGAAATGAAGCTTACATAACCATTAGGCGGGATACGGCAAGCTGCTACGCCAAAAACAGCTGCGAAAAGCGTTGCTCCAATTGTTTTTACCTGCAGTCATTGATTACAAAAGGTCAGATACAAGTTTGTATTCGACTAAAAGCTGAAGTAGGAAAGTAGGATAGGTTCATTGAGGCAGTTTCACTGATTTGTACTGAAGTATTTCTTTGGCTTATACTTAAAATATTTTATTAACCTGAAAACTTTGGAATTGGAGGGCATTGCCTCCGTTGTCGCTTGGCTGCGCGCCTGGTGGCAACCGTATTCTGATTGCGGGCTACAGGCCAGCGCAGGAATTCGTGATTGAGCGAAGTTTATGTGCACACCGATTCGGTAATTCAAATTAACCAACGCAATTTTCAACAGTCATGACAATTCAGTTTACATAGGAAATCTGTATATTGTTTCTACAGATAATCCATTGATCCAGTGATAATGTTTATTTTCTCATTTATTCTCTTGGTTTATGCTGGAGAAATGTTTCCCACAGTAATGTAACTATGAAATTTGCACAATTTCATTATATTTATCACAAAATATTGGGGGGACAAAATATATCATGTCCCCCTGTCCAAAAGTTGGGGGGACAAGTCCACCCATCCCCCACTTAAACCCCGTCCTTGCCACCTACACCCCTGGTTTGTGTGGATTTCTTCCTTTTGGATATTTTGTTGTTAATTTCGCTGCCTGTTTGCATGCCACTGCCCAGCCGGAACAAGCATTTTTGAATGTGCAATACTGTTTGCTTTTGCCAACTGCTGCATGACCTCTATACATCTGTTTAAATCAGCTATGTCCAACACGTTACTCGCATGGTCGAAGGTTTCTAATTCTACGTATTTTGCTCCATTGGTCCTACGCTTGCGTACGACATCACACCTACGAAGTGGTTAAAGGTGCCAAACAATCGCTACCATTGCAATTAGGATTCGATCGCTTTCAGAACAGTAGCTACTAAATTTTAGTTTGCTATTATCAAAGTAAGTTATTCAATGCGCGGCCCTCGTTAACACAGTGAATATTTTTTAACGCAGTAAGGAGTTTCATTGGGCATAGCTGATTTAAATGAATCTGTACGAGTTAGCACCGCAGATTCAGATCCGTGCATGTTATGTAAGGCAACCACCTACCTTAAGCTAGTAACAATGAATGTCAATTCTGGTTCGTTTGGCCTGTCAGTTAATCCTCACAGTCACGAGTCCAAACTTCATTTAAAACAAGCTTAAATTTTTCGCCTCAAGCTGGCTGAAGCTACTTTCAACACTCGTTGCATGCTTAATTTTCGATGTGGTTTAAGAGATTAGCAGATATCTTTTGGTGAAATGATCGCTTCTGATTTTCTGTTGGAAGCCTGAAAACTGCAATTGAACCCTGCGCAATGAGGATTTATCGTTTTATCTCCAAATCTGTAGTTTTAACCTGAAGAGAGATTATAAGACTTACAGCACTCTTACTTACTCAAATAAGTGCAAATCACTGATTCTCACAACAAGTAACTCCATTCTGCTAAGGAATTTCAAACTCACTGAAGCACAAAACGAATAACTGCGACCATTTTACATCTACTCGATTTGAGGATCGGTTTTTCCCAAGCCATACGTTGATCTCGATCTCACTTGAACTCTTCCTCATTCGGTGGTTACGGCATTTACAAAAAAATTCACAATCGTTTTCTTGTCTTCTTAGACACATCATCTTGGCAGAAGCAATGCCTTGTGTTTATGGCAACGACCTTTAATGTCACGCTTTGGAGTCACGTTTCTCCTTCAATTACATTTGACATGGAATTGGAAACGTAAAAGGCGGGTGAAGTTGAAACATCATCCTAATCCGCAAGTTAAATCCAGACTAAAGTCATAAAGCGATGGAGAACATGTGCGATGCGGCGAAAGCCCAGGTTAGGCTTAATCGATATGAACATTTTCCTACTGCGATTGATTTTTCACAGTAATGTCTTTCTGATGAATTTTGAATCTTTAAAATTTCAGAGACTTCACAGAAGAAACTTCCCATTCTTTTCTTTCCAAGCTGATTGATTAATGACGTTTTACACGTATTTACAATTCTTACGATATTTTTTCACATTATCTTTGATGCATGCAAAAGCTAAAACAACAGATTTTGATTAAAAACATGATTGGGAATGTAGCAGAAAATCTATAAAGTCAATAGGCAACAGATTACAAAATTGCAAGCATTCCGTGTAGAAAAAAACTTTCAGTAACAAAAAACATTAATATTTTTCTCATCCATTGCAAACGCGCTTTATTTCAACACAGATGGCACTTGCAAAATAAGAAACCGACCAAATCGCATCAACAAAATAATGACGTGCAAATGATAATATCGCAAAGGAACGTTTTAACAAATATCTTTCTTTTTGCTTCTATCAGGTAGTGTTACTTTCAGAACCATTTCTAATGAAAACGATAGATGCAGTGCTTGATGGAGCCAAAGCCAGAAGTGAGGGAACCCTCCACAAGGAAAAGATATGCCATGTTATTCAAAACACTTCACAATTTTGCTATTTAAAAGTTTCATAAAAAATGTCAAAAATTATATTTTTGGTGCCACAGTAAAACGCCATTCTCACTAATAAAAAAATGAACGCCATTCTCACTAATAAAAAAGTGTAAGAACCAACGTTCCCCCCGATCGCACTACTGCATACATTGGCGAAGAAAACCTCTGTGCAAGTAACTGATCAGTATTCTCCACGTGCTGTGTGTGCTTTTGAGAATGGCAAAAACTACACTGTTGCTAGGATATTGAGACACCATTTTCGAACAAATTTGGTGCATTTGATCAGCCGATTTGTGAACATTAAAATTTTATGCATGACTAACAGCCTATATGCATGACAAGAGGGATCAATTTCCATAAAAATAAGCAGAACTGTCTGTATGAATGATTCAACCAGCAAACTGACGCAGGATTAAATTGATCGACATTACAAAACATTAGTTAATCTGATTGCGCTTTGTCTTTCAAAGTTTATATGAAATCTTAGTTGGTTTCATTTCTCTAAAACTGTTGGTTTTTCCTAGAATACGTATTTTATGAGATTTATTTTGTTAAAAACATTTTATAGCATCGCAGAGAGTCAAATACATAGCGAAATTCGAAATTTTGCTGACATCTTAAACAGCCACATCCCGCTAAATTTTGTTTTGTTTCAATTTTCAAAGAAATGACGAGACCACTTAAACGCGTAATTCCTAATTTATTGTGTAAAAGCACTGCAATAATACTAAAACTGAGTGGCATCCAAGAAGCATGTACTGCTTAACCAGACTTTGAGACAATTCTTCAATGCATAAGGCTTGAGGAACACAAAACACCAGCAAACTAACTTCTTGAATTCTTTTCACTGTACTTTCAGTAAGAATCTGTGACAGCTGCCGTTAAGGCTGCACGATATTCGGGTTTATCAAAGACTTACCTGTCAAAAGTGTGAATTGCGTCTGTTGTCCAGAAAGCACTAACAATAAGCAGGTAATTTTCTGGCTCATGAGCAAATCGATTTTTCCTTGTAATAACTACCATACCAAAAGTGTACGTACCAGAGCACAATGAGAATAAAGATCGATACCATCAACCTACAACTACTCCTACCATCAAGGCGTGAAAACTCACTTTGCCTGAACATCATTTGCATATACAACATATTACTTGGGTTACTTTTCACATCTATTTTTAATCAAGCCAAAAAAGCAACTCACTGATCGGATTTGCTTGTAGGAGATCAGCAGTCAAAAAGTCACCAAGATATAATGTTACAGAAAAAGTATTTTCACCATACGAAAGAGCTTACTTAGAAATCCAAGCGCCGCAGTCGCCAAACGATTTCGATGCAAACTTTGGTTTAATGTCGGTATTGGTATCTTCAAAATTTGTTACGCCAATGAAAAATCAAAAAACTATTTTCTTCCCGTGATGGCACCGTCAGTTTCTTATTCCAGTAAGTATAAAAACCTGGCCGTGTTCCCATGGGATAAAACTTTCTTTTAAATTTTATAAAGACGTGAATCGATTTTGGTCATGCTAACACTGAAACTTTAACGTTTTCACCAGTCTCTACCTTTTAGGTTTTCGGTCATCAGATCTTCTTAAAATGTATTATGGCCATGTTCTGTATTCTGACATTGCGTGTGGCTGTTGAAGTGCTGTGCAGTTTCGCCCATTACATGTTAGGAAATATACCTAGACCAATAAACATTTTCCAGCAAGAAGTCTTTTGCTCATTCGAAAGGCTAATTCAAGAAAAAGCAATTGTAGTAACGCAATGTCTGAGTCCTGGCTCGTCGGTCTATTTTGAAACATGCTGGTCAGGTGATAGCACCCTGGCAGCTAAAATCTCCCTATTCAGACCATTGGTGAGGTCTCTTCCTATTCTTTCTTAATAAGACCCCAGAAAATATTTCCGGAAAAAAACACATTTTAAGATTTAAGAAATTCTCCGGTTCACATGGAAAAGAGAAAGACGTGGAAAATAAGCCGGAAATCCTTTTTTCCTGGCCCCATCCAGCAAGATAAGTGAGATTACCTTTATTCTCAGTTCGTAACAGTGGTGAATTTGTCATTTTAGTCCCCTTGGCCAACTTTTATGAGGGGCTCTGTGTCAAAATATTTTGAAAGTGTTCTGTTTCAATTTTTCTCATCTGCACATCAAGTGCAGGTGCATATGCGCAAAAGTGAACAGCACACGCAAGCAAAATCAGAATTTTAAAACTAAAGAAGCAACCACAAAAGAAAACAATTTTTTTTAAAGCATGTGAATTAAAAAAGGGACCCCATTGTTGGACAGTAATGCATATTGTGCAAGGCCGTCAACACACAAAAATTAAATATTCAATTAACATTCATTGTTTCAGTTGACGAACAACCAGTGATGGATTTACGCATAAGCCAATAGGCCATGACCTAGGGCCCCGCGCAACTCCTTCTTAGGACGACTAATTACTAACTTAAAATTTGCGAAACTGCGCAGAGGCATTACTTCATATTTACTTTTACTTTGAAACGAACAAAACTGCCTAGAGATCAGTGGTCTTCAAACTTTTTTGTTCAACCGCCCATCTACAGGAACTTATTTAATTTGCCCCTCACTTATGATTTTAGTGGTGGCTAATATATTATTTTAATTTGAAAATATTTTGATGCTAATGAAATAAACGGCCAATCTAGTTAGCACAAAAAAACGAACAAACAAAACGATCGCAATCGCATTTGTAGAAAACAGTGTTATTCATTTGTCAAAAACAATTGGTTATGACTACTGCGAATTTTGCCCCTGTTTTTTTATCTGTAATTTTTTAAAAGTACATTGCAAGTTAGTCAGCTTAAGTCGTATGGCGTTTCCACTGGTCTTGTTCATGTCAAGACTATTGCAGTATTTGTTACGCGTGTGCAGTACTTGGTTGAAACCTTGCTCATCAACATACGTCGTGGGAAACTCCAATAGTAATAACAGCTTAACTTTTCCCCAAATTTCCGGAGTACGCTCACTGCACTTGATCCAAAAGTCTAACCACCCGTGTTAATAAAACATGGCACGGGTGTCATCATCGCTTTGGAAATCGATGAAAGGTTCCTGGATGTGGAATTGCATTCGCTTATGTTAATTAACTGGCAATATGCACTTCACAACAGTCACTTTCTACCCAATCCAACCTTCGGCGTGATCTCCACAACAGAAAGACTTCTTAGCAACCCTCGAACTACTGGTGAAGAAAACGATTTTTTGGAATTGTTGGTTTAGCCAAGATGCGGGTGGTTGGGCTTATTTGCTAGTCTATGGTATCCCTTTTCTAGACTACTGTACTGGTATGCTCTGTCATTATGAACACAGTACAGCAAGACCAACACAGTACAGCTATATCCACAAGCACAGTAAAACACCCCAACTGACTGAAAAACACGATGAGCACGTTTTACAACTTACGGCTAACTGTAATTAATTTTACTAGCCATTAATTGCTACGTACATCGTCTCGTAACAGTCATTTCCACGTATTTTTTCAATAGAAGACTTTTGACTCCGCTGTTTTACTCAAGTCACGAGCAGTGGTGTGTTTAAAGCAACTGTAAAACTAGAGAAGTGGGGGCGATGCCACTTTACCATTGCTTAACTTTTATATGTTACTAGCTTTGCCTTCCCAGATTTCAGTGTTTTTAAAGTTGTGTATCACAAATACCCTTTTGCATTATCTGTTATGGCAGTCATGCCGTAGTCTCAGGAATGTATCCTTGGGTGGCCCGTATATCCCCTTCGCAGACATGGGGCAATCGTAATCGATTACAGTTTTTTGAGTAATCTTAATAATAATTATGATGTAAATCACGGCCAATGAAAACGATATCAACGACATATTGCAAACGTTTCGATAACTCCCGTTATCATCATCGGTGCATTGCAAATTGAACTGCAGTCATCATTCTGCAAGTTCTTATTGGTCACTCAGGAGAAAATCGCTGTGAAAAAATGAAAAACGCATTAATTTCATTTCAAATTAAAACTGTATAATGCTATGCTGACTTGCAGACAATCGTAACCCGCAGTTACAAGAAATAGTCAGCAATTTTGAAATTACTAACACACTAATTTTCAGCGTTGCTGGACGAATGTTCAAACCTGATAGATGTCGTTTGACTGATAAAAAATTTGAACCGTTGAGGTTTATCAACTGTAACAAAGATTTTAAATATTTGCTATTTTTGTTTAATCAATATTTAAAGTGTTACCAATTTGTTGCAGTGGAGTAACTGACGGGAGGGAAGAGAGGTGATTTGACTCCCCTGGCCAGCTAAATGTAAAAACCAGGCCCCCAATTAGCTTTATTTCGGTTGTAGCAGGATTTGAAGGTGTTTTAGGAGCCAGATTCGGTACCCTAGAATTGAAAATCGGGTCCCTAGAATCAGATAAATCGGGTCTCTACAGATCCATATCAGGTGCCTAACATTTTACTTTAAAAAACCTGGTTGTAGTATTCTTTTAATTGGGTTTTAGTAGGTTGCCGTCTTTTTGCGTTTTTCGAGATATTTCCGTTGAATTGGGGTTTTAGTATAGGCATTACACCTGGATTCACCATCATTTCTCAAGTTTTTTTTCTGAAGTGTTGACTAGGTCCCAGAGGACGGTGGGTGTCTTTCAGCTGAGTTTCCCTTGTAGGTCAAACCTCTAGTTACGTCACTGGTTTGCTGACAGCACGAACATCTCAGTCAACAATCAATGTGTTTTTACTTATTTTCCGGTGCTTGATCCTCACAGATTAGTAATATCGTTTATTGCATTGATTCATATCGTGAAAATATACTTACATCAAACCACGCAAATGTTTTTTTTCGTTCTGAAAATGCTTCAAGACAAATGCAATCGCGATTACTTTCAATGTAATCGTAATCGTACTCGATTACATTGTGATTTTGTTTATTCGTAATCGTAATCGAGCAGGTGGCAAGTAATCATAATCGATTACATTTGTGATGTAATCGCCCCATGTCTGCTGCTTCGTAGGCTTGATGAAGAGGTCAAAGGTCATATCCCAGTTGACTTCCACTGACAAAAACATCGCAACAACGCAAGAACGCCGGACAATTCAGAACTCCAATGAAAAGCGATATTGTCATTCTTATCTTGCACGACAAACAATATTATCATGTTGTTAGGGAATACCTGTAGAGGACCATGAACGAAATTCTTTTGCTGTAAGGGAGTTGGCTTCATTTCCTGAGGATCCAGCCGAGTGGAAAAATATTAGTGCAGACTTACGCAGGCCCTTTGCAGAGAGGAAGCTTGAACAAGATTTAGACTCACTGAACCTTAGAACCTCGGCCAGGATCTACGATGATGGCAGGACAGGATACTTAAATAAATCTATTTTTTAGAAGACATCAATGGGGAATGGATGAGGCGAAAGTGGCTTATATATTCTGAGTCGACCAGGTTAGTTTTTTGCTATGTTTGTAAACTTTTTTCCTCCTGTCATGTGTCATTAATGATCGGAGTCAACGACTGGAAAAATATCCATCGTCTGAGCACGAAGGCAGCACTACGCACAAAGAATGCATCTCCACATTGTCCATGTGCGGTCGACAAATCGAGTTAGCGACTTGATAAAAGTTTGGCTGCCCGGATAAGAAATGAACAAGATTACTAGAGAAACGTATTGCGCAGAGTTGTTTGAGTTGCAAATTTTTTGCTTCGCGGGGCTTGCCTTTCCGAGGACGATATGACCAATTGATTCTGGGAACTTTCTGCGAATAATTGAATTGCTGGCACAGTACGACGCTTTTCTAACAGATCCTCTGCACACAGGCGTAGCCAGGGGGGGCTAAAGGGGCCATGCCTCCCCAAACGTTTAGAAAATATAGTCGTTTTGTGCTTTGAGAGCCGTTTTTCCAAACAAAATAGTGTTATTCGCCTAAAATCAAACATTTTGGCCCCCAAAAATTTCTGGGCTGGCTACGCCACTGCCTCTGCATAGGTTTGGCAACGCGGGAAGTGGTACACCATCTTATCTCTCCTCTGGAATTTTCAATGAATTTATCTAGCTGAAGGCTAGATACGTTTAGAGCACAATCGTAGCTGAAGTCTTGTTAGCAAAGTACTACAGTATAATCGTGGATTTCACGCCAGACATTACCTATCTGGATCAATTAGTGCTTGCAGTGCGCTACGTCAACAAAAAAGGGGTTCCTGTTAAACGGTTTCTGAAGTTCATTGCAATGGAGGGACATGACGCAGAACATCTGACAAACAATGTCATCAATATCCTTAAAGACTTGAAAATTTTAATTCGCAACTGTCGGCCTAAGTTACAACGCCAGCAACATGGCAGAAAATCAGGCCCGTAACTAGGGGGCGCAGGGGGCGAAGACCCCTATAAAAGTTTTCGCTCCCTTGGAAAAATATGTTGGACATAGTCTAAAGGTATTGGACATAGTTTAAAAAATGTGGGCCACTCTCACAAAACTCTTCGCCCCCCGTGGTTCCCAAGCTGGTTACGGGCCTGCAAGAAATACTCAGGAGTTCAACCCAGGATTAAAAACCTCAATCCACTTGCACATTTTGTTCCATGTTCGGCTCATTCATTAAATCTCGTTAGTTCTTGTGTTGCGAAATGCTGCGTCAACTCCATTTCGTTTTTTTGGGTTTGTGCAGAATCTACAACTTCTTTGCGGTCTCTATGCACAGGTGGAAGCTTCTCATGAACTCACTGGGTCAAAATAGCGTTGTACTCAAAACATTATCTAATACGAGATGATCAACGAGGTGCAACGCTGTTCGCGCAGTGAAAACCAGCTATCGTCAGATAAATTCTACACTGCAAAACATTTCGAACGATAACAATGACACAGGTCAGACTTGTTTTGAAGCTTCGTCTTTAGCCACACAGATGACCAAATTGGAGTTTGCAGTACTGTGTATTTTGTGGGATAGAGTTTTGTGGCAGTTCAATGTTGCTAGTAAGGCATTGTATAAGGAAACCCGTGATACCTCAACAGTCATGAGATTGTACACCGGTTTCGAGAATTTTGTGAATTCGCTGTGAGATGACTATGATTCATGTGAGAAAGAGGCTGAAATGCTCACTGACAATCTTATGCATAATGACAAGCCAAAGCGGAAGCGGTTTTTGCAGGAAGGTATTGAAAATGAGGATGATAAAGACATCTCATTGCTCGTAACAAGTTTTGAGTTGATACCTTTACAATTATTTGAGATTCACTGAGTGTTGAACTTGAACGCAGAAAGCAAACCTATGCAGGGTATAATGAAAGGTTTCAAGCTTTTTTCCATTTGCGTTGGCTCTCCTTTGACATGATCCATCGTCTTGCTGCGAATCTTCAAAATGCCTACTCTTCAGATTCGGAAGATTTTACTGATGAAATGGTTCGTTTCTCTGGACACCTGAACCAAATGGATGAAGACGTTTCCACGCTAATAAAGCTTTTGCGGCATATCCGATGGTCATCATTGACGCATATCCCAATGCTGAAATAGCGCTGAGGTAATATCTTACACATCTAGTCGCGAACACTGAAGGGAAATGTTCATTTTCTTTCTTAAAGTAATGTGGGTTTGTAAGTTCGCTTGGATGATTTGAACTCTCGGCAAACTAAAACAAGTCCAGCTTATATTCACCTGCAGCAGATTGGACCA
>Ga0210059_1009405_pt1 | contig 15284 bp, 12 predicted proteins | sample Ectturendosymbi2_FD_188042 | JGI IMG/M metagenome (GOLD analysis project Ga0210059, IMG submission 188042) | Ecteinascidia turbinata endosymbiont from Florida, USA - Sample 2 (SPAdes) (version 2) | ecosystem: Host-associated > Tunicates > Ascidians > Unclassified | place: Key West, Florida... | reverse complement strand
CGGTTTCGTCGAAGCAATGGCAAGGACCTTGTTGTACAATTTGAAAGGTACAAGTTATGGGCAGAGTGTTGGAATGATCTACAGGAGCAAAAGTAAAAGACGCACCGCAAAAGCCTCGTCATGGAAAGACTCGTCAACGCTAGAAGCTGTAGCGAACCACAGTGCATTTCCAAATTGTTGTACAGATTTAAAACTGTTGATATCTACTTGCAAATTGTTCTTTATCAGTGTTTCCTTAAATTCGAACCACTCATCTGCGTACATAGGCATGCGGTTTCACCTGTACATTTTCTTCACCATGTTCTGCGTTCATTCGTTTTTTGTTTTTGTTTTTCTTTTCATTATGCTTATTTAATGTCCAACTGTTGTTTCTCAACACTTGCCAAAAAATGATAAACGGGGTTGGTTGACTAGATGACCGCCACGGTCTTTCGCCAATCCTATATGACACAGCGCCCCTCTTTGTTTACACTGATCAACTATTGTGCCATTGCGATTCCACTTGCTCTAATGTTCGCTAATGGTTGGTTTACTGCATGCAATGGCTTTTATGATGCTTCTGCTTTTTGTCTGAGTCATATGAAACAATAAACCATGTCCACAGATAAATAACATGATGTTCTTCGATCGTGATGTAATGCAGAGAAGCACTCAGCATACCGATAAGACCAAGTTTCATAGGGTTTGGTGAAAACAGAAAATGCATGTGCATGCACCTTTTACAAGAAACGTACAAATATAATAAGTAGGGTAAGTTTTTGCAACTTTTTTATACAGCTTCCAACAGCTTCCTGATTACCCAAAATATAGCCTACGTAGTTCAATGTTTTGAGATGTTTCCAGCAATTTTATATTGCAACTTTTTGCAACTTTTTCGATTATTACGTGCAACTTTTTACTGCAATTTTTATCAAGTATTGCGCAAAATTTAAGTGTAAATGAAAAAGATGCTTCAAAACTATTTAAGTTAGTTCTATTTTCTTTGATTGCATGGAAAAGAGGTATATGACTGATTAGTTGCGTCTCAGTATTATCTATGACGAAACAGTTGCTTTGCAGGCTAGAAGTTTTACAACCCCAGTCATTACAGTGCTCTCACTTTTAGGGATTTTGTCCCTAGATTGGAACTTTTGACCCTTTTTAGGGATATTCGGAGAAGTATGAAAATGTGTGAAATGAACTATTTCAGTTTATTTTGTAAATCATATTTGGTTCTGTTTTTGACATTTATCATTGGCACTCCGATTTTATGCTGCACAGATTTAGGGATTTTTTGGTACTGTTCTAGGGATTTTTGGAGTTCCATTTGTGAGAGAGAGCCCTGCCAGCCAAGTACGACAGTGCCCGAACTCAATTAGAGGTGGAATTGTGGAAAATCTTGGCTTTTGGCCAAGTCCGTGCAAACGAAAATTGGTTGTGTCAAGACTTTCGCAGTCAAATTCTTTTGAGACAGCTTAGTTATATCAAACTCATTGATGAAATACAAAGAGCAGAGAACCCAAAATATATCATTCCTCAAGCTTATAAAAGAGGCTACACATTTGAATTTGGCAGCGATCCAGCTGGAATAAATTTATATTTAGATCACCGATTTGAAATTAAATAGTGATCTAAAAGCAATTGTGAAAATGATCCGGGCAAACATCAGTCTAGAACTGTATGGCAAATTGTTAAATTGCCAAGTAACTTCATGCACTGTGGAGAGAAGTTTTAGCATGCTTGGCAAACTGTTGGCAAAAGACCGCCATTTCTCCCCAAAAAATGTTTGGAAATATTTAGCATTGTTTGTAAATAAACCGAGTGAGTAAATTACTGCCATTTGCAATGTTTGCGCATAAATGCAACTTTCTCACTTTTTCACTGCTCATAAATGCAACTTTCGTTGAAAATAAATGCAACCTTCTCACATATTTTCTGCAACAAAAACTTGCCCTAACTAGAAGTATGCCGTTGTGATTGCAGGCCTGTATACAAAACTGATACTTGGTGATGGAGAAAGAAGTAATTTCTTGCAATTGCAGAAATACACAAGGCTTGCTTCAGATTCAGATCAGCTTTCAATGATGGTGCAAGATAATGGAAGACACAAAACGCTATATCAGTTCTAAACAAAAGGAAATTAACTGTTGGGAGGTCTAAGAACAGGCCAGTGATTGACAGAACGTTCGGTAAAAATCTCGGTAGAAACGATTTTATCACAGATCAATAGTTCGACAAGATTTTGATATAAAATTTGTTATCATAAGCCCCTCGGAATATACTTTAATATTGAATTGAAATCGATAGTCGCAGAACACGAGAATCTGGCAGCGAAAGGCATTTCTGGTGTTAGAGCACCTTTGCAATTTTTCGTCTCATTTCGTTTAAACAAAAATAACCCCCGTGATTTTTTCACAGATTAATAGTTCGACAAATTCCAAAGATTTTGATATAAAATTTGTTATCATAAGCTACTCGGAAAGTATTTTAATATTGAATTGAAATCGATAGTCGAGCAACACGAGAATCTGGCAGCGGAAGGCATTTTTGGTGTTAGAGTATCTTTGCAATTTTTCGAACAAAAATAACCCCAGCGATTTTTCACAGATCAATAGTTCGACAAATTCCAAAGATTTTGATATAAAATTTGTTATCATAACCCCCTCGGAATATATTTTAATATTGAATTGAAATCGATAGTAGAGCAACACGAGAATCTGGCAGCGAAAAGCATTTTTGGTGTTAGAGTACCTCTGCAATTTTTCTTCTCATTTCGTTTAAACAAAAATAACCCCCGCGATTTTTTCACAGATCAATAGTTCGACAAATTCCAAAGATTTTTATATAAAATTTGTTAGCATAACCCCCTCGGAAAGTATTTTAATATTGAATTGAAATCGATAGTCGAGCAACACGAGAATCTGGCAGCGAAAGGCATTTTTGGTGTTAGAGTACTTTTGCAATTTTTCTTCTCATTTCGTTTAAACAAAAATAACCCCAGCGATTTTTTCACAGATCAATAGTTCGATAAATTCCGATGACTTTGATATAAAATTTATCATGATGACCCCCTCGGAAAGTATTTTCATTTATAGTTGAATTATCATTAATTTTCAAAAACATGCTTGTTTTCAACAATTCGTATGAGCTTGCTACAACATATTTGCAAGTTGTTTTTGCTTTGGATTTTCTGTTCAGAACTTGTACTTTCATTTGATTGCGTTTATTTTGTCGCAACAGGTCATTTTATCCCTGTTTGAGTTCTTTCAATTTTACGCGCGAACCTCGCATCCTATGAAAAAAATACGGCTGGTAAAATCGGGCTCACTTTACCTTGGTCACTTTCAAGCAGTGGAAATTGAGACCACTGGTGTGTATGGCAAATCCACTGCCCCTTTTTTGAGTGGTCTTTTGAAGAAACTTGTTAATGTGTCTGGCGACCCCAAGGAGCACCAGTGGCTCCACCAACGTCTGTCCCTGGCTGTGACCAGGGGAAATGCTGCCAGCATATTGGCCTGTGTCCAAGTTTGATCCGATTTTACCTGTTCATTTTCCAGCTGCTTTTAATGTACTGAACACCGTCACTGCCTACCACTTGCCCTGTATCTATGTGTAGCTATTGCCTTCCGAATCCTCGTTCTTTCTGTAAGATTCATTGTTCCCTCAGTTGTGCAGTGTTAGCTTGTGCATTGGTTAAATATCTTGTCAATCGCATGGCCTGTGATGAGAGTAAAGCGTGCTTTCGTGTTCAAAAAATTCTAGGCTTGGTTCCATAGCAACATTGTATTTTTGCCATTACTCATCCAGGTAATTCAAAACTTATGGCTATCAGCCTGTTTCAACTTGTTGGCAAATTTTGAAGCTTGTTGGCATATTTTGATGTGCAATTTCATTTTGGTCTATCTGGACCTAGCAACCCTGCTTTACATTCCAGCACAAGAATGCTGGTAGGTTAAAATATACTATATTTTATATATAGGTAAGGGCCTGCGCCCGGAAGGGGCGAACAAGGCAAAGGCCCAGGCATCCAAGACAGGGGGGCATGCAAAGTGTAAAAAGAAAAAAATTACCTTTTTTAAGGGATGTGTCTAAGTAGCCAGCAGTGGCTACGCAAGGTCAATTGCTAGGTTGTGGGTGATGGCTACGCAAGTTCAAGTGCTGGGTAGCCAGTTATCATTTGATAAAGACAATTTTACGCGTAGATGACTAGCAGTAGCTGTGGGATGTCCTACAATGGCTTTTTTACCATCGGCACTGCCTTTGTTAAAATACAGTACCTGGATGAGCTTTTTCACCCTGCAACTGCAAGGCTATTAACACATGCTGCATGGGTCTTTTGTGAACTTGCCTTTGGGAGCATGGAAGTATATGTTAAGTGACCTGAGATAGAGATCATACACTGTCATATGGATATGATACACTGATGATACATGTTTTCTTAAGACCTTAAGGCAGTGGCTATAGGTCCATCAGCAGACCTTCATTTTTGAAAACTTATTCATTTGCTGTCTGTGGATCACAGCCTTATGCAAACTAGATGGATACACATAAATGAGGCACAACTCAGAGACTCAGCGGCACAGATTATGAAAAAGGCCTGTCAAGATGTTCAAATACTAGAGCCCACACTTCTTCAAATAACTGAAAACAAGTTGAAGTTTAAAAGAGAAGTTAATGTTGACAATGCAAGGTTGGATAATTCTGCTAGAGGACTTGGGAATTGCTGTGGGAAAACATTCTTTGACATAAGGATCACATATCTTACCTCACAGTCCCTTCCATAGATCTACCAACAACATGGAAAAAAAACAAGAAGGATCAATATAACCAAAGAGTAATTGGCATTGAGAAGTCTTCATTTAATTCCCTTGTTTTCGCAAGTTGTGGAATGGAACTAGAATGTGCTAAGGTGAACAAAAGACTGGCTGAAAAAATAGTTGAAACACGCAGGGAGCATATGCAACCATCATGACTTACATGAGAACATTATGATTAGCCCAAATCTGCACTTGAGCAGCACACTTGCAACAATATGAGACTTGAGGGAAACAGAGAAATGTTAACCTCCAGGATCTTACAGACATTCACTTCAGACTGAAGTCTAATTCCTAGGCCCATAATTCCTTTAAAGCTAAATTGTGGAAAATTATGTCAGTGTTATGACTCATAAAGATGTGTGATAAGTACATATAATCTATACCAGTGGTTCTCAACGTGGGGCGTGGTAAAATTTTGGTGGGGTATGGAGGTTGAAGACATTATGAACCAATTTTGGTTTGAATACAAAATGAAAATGCACTAGCTTGCTAACTACCGAACTGGTTGGTAGCTATAAAGCTGGTTCACTTGTTTATTCCTATAGGACGACAATCCAAGCATGTTAGCTGTGTATTGTGTTATCCATAGGGAATATTTAGTTGCAAAAAATGTTGCTCCTAAACTGTACGGAATACTATAGTCTGTCATCAAATGTGTCAATTTCATCAAAGCAAATGCCCAAACAGAACGTCTGTTCCATAGGTTTTCTGTGACTTATAATGCAGATCGTAAACAGTGGTGTAACTAGATATTTGAGCCATGGGGAAAGCTTAGCTGAAGGGGGCCCATGCACCAGCCAACACCAGTAAAAAATTGAGAAATGCTAGTGAAACCGGGTGTGGAGGATGTCTATACTAAAACCCAAAATCAGCAAAAAACATTCCAAAAAACTTTGAAAAAACGAATAAATATAACAATCTACTGAAAACCAAAAGAACACTAAATACCAAAATATAAGGTAAGTGGTGACCCATTAAATACCAAAATATAAGGTAAGTGGTGACCCATTAAATACCAAAATATAAGCTAAGAAGATTTATCTTATGAGGGAGGACGGTTGCTGATCATGGGAGATTATTCCTCTGCACCGAAGTAAGGTGGCTATCAAAGGGAAACTGCCTAAAAGATTTATGGCACTGTTTGAACCACTCAGTGAGTTTTTAAGGATAAATCTGAAATGATTCTTCTGATGACCACAGATGGCGCAGCTTATGTGAGCTATAGTACTTAGCAGATATTTTTGAGAAAGTTTGTTCTTTGAAGCTCCATGGAGCCAATGCAACACTTGCGATGCAAAAGCAATGACATTTCTCAGTTTGTGCAGAAGCAGTATTTTGTCAAAAAGCTATCTCCAATTTCCTGGTTAAAAGAATGTGATGTCATTAAATAGAAAAATACAGGTAATGCTGCACATGCGGAAATTCTGATTAATGACTTCAATGAAGGATTTCATGACTTGAAAGCAACAGAGTTCCTTTCTTGGTTGACTTAGCCACTTTTAGTAGATTTATCTGCAGAATCATAACAGTGCCAACAGGAATTGTGTGAGTCATAGGTGTAGCCAGGGGGGCCTAAAGAACCATGCCCCCAAATTTTTGGAATATATAGTCATTATATGCTTTGAGAGGCGGTATCGCAAATAAAATAGCGTTTTTCGCCTAAAATCAAACATTTTGGCCCCCCAAAGTTTTTGGGCTGGCTACGCTGCTGATGTGAGTTACAACAAGATGAATCAAGATTTCAAGATTAAAGGAACAATGATGTGGCTGTCCAAGGAATCCGAGAAGAAGCTTGAGTACTTAGGCAAGGCAAAAACTGACAAGATTTCCGTCGTCTTGTTTGGTTGAATGTGGGTTTAGCATTGTTGTGGAATTGCTGCGTGTTAAGTGAAATCAATTGGAAATCAGCAAACGTGGTAATTTGAGACTGAAACTGGCTAAACTAGAACCTTCAATCAAACAGATATGTAGCCAGCATCAATCGCAAAGCTCCCATTAACAATATTATTGAGTATCGCAATAAATTTAAGCAAACTTTGTGCATTTGTAATTCATGTCATGTAGTCAGCAATGTTGTTACGGAGCAAAAACAAATCCGCTTCATTAACATGTAGTAGTTCTGCTGGGCCTGCGATTTTTTTGAAGACAAAAGTAGGGCCTGGTTCAAAAAAGGTTGAGAACCACTGGTCTATACCATTGCAATATGAATGAACTGTTATAGCTTCTAGACGTATATAATTCACTTATCAACTAACATACGGTAGTTTAATTTTCATATACCGAACACTTATTGGATTACTTTTTATTATTAAACCTTTTGTAATCTTTTTCTATCCTTGTCTTTACTTATGCCGTCACCCATAAAAAAAACGAAATCCAAATTTTTCCAATTTCTTATTAATCCAAACCAGAAGACTCCCCGCATTTATGAGGGTTTGTTTGAACAGCTCTCTAGCTTGATCATCTGGTGAGTTATGCTGTTGCAAAGCAATGGTGAAGAAAGTGGCTCATGAAGGTCTTAAGGTAAATCCACCCAGCTGCAAAGGTGCTAAGAAAATAAACTTAGATATTCTTCAGGTTAAGGTTTTCAGTTGAGTTTTAGGCATGGTGTTTAACCATGAGCCCTAACTTACAATGAATTCACAGACATAATTTTTTCTGGTGTTCTCTGACTTGGTGTTTTTTCGAAAGCAATACAATTATTCAGCAGTTCTCATGTTCATAGAATTGTGGCCTCCATGCTGTAGCTGTGCATGGTAGGTGAAGTAGAGTGGATACATTATAGAGGGTGACATTTTGATTGTGCATAACTTCATATTACTCATCAACATTGGCATTCATGTATATATTCATTGTTAGTGCATTGTAATGAGCCTGCCAACATGCTTTTTCTGCTATTTTCCAATTGGTGTTCTTCTGAAATATGACCTTATTTTTATTGTAAGTGGTTAGGTAGCTGACTATGACAAGCAAGCTGAGCTGTTATGTCACCAAACATAGTCACATGATTCAAGGCATAGTTAAGTATTACTTGTGGTCAGACATGGGGTAATCGTCAATAGTAATAGATTATAATCGATTACAGTTTTTTGAGTAATCATAATCGTAATCAATTGAACTGATTAAAAATGACATCTAATCATAATCGATTACACTGTAAATTTAATCGTAATCGACAATTAATTTTGCGATTAAACTTGGAAATCTTCATTCTATATGACTGTGGGATGAAGCGAAGTTTTGGCACTAGGTTTCCTCATTTTATCATCATTTGTTATGGTTATGTTTCAGGGGAAGCCATTTGTCGTCTATGTGCTTTAAATCCAGTAATCCAGTGGCAAGCACAGTGTTTGTAGTGAATTCTCGCTTTGCTCCAAGCTAGCCTTCCTGTTTGTTGCCAGAAGTAACGTAGTGAGATGTAGCAACAAAAATAAGAGCTTTTCTTAAACACGGGTTGACACTTTGGCAGCGGAAGAGATAGCGGTATATCAGGATGTTTTATTATGTATATTCAGAGTGAACCTATGAATGTAGATACTGAACTAGGTTATGTATACAATTTACACAGTAATTTATATAAATTAACTTTTTTTCAGAGGAATAAGGTATTTTAACCCAAGTCGAAAGCACCTTTCCATAATGCTGATAACTAGCATGTGAACAGAGATCATTTACGGATACTGGTAATAAAACTCAAAAGAAACCAATGAACTTTTGGTCCAATAGACAGATGTGCAGCTATATTGGCATCACTGTTCATTAACATTTCATTTCAAATGAAAAGCTACAAAATGCTATGCTGCACTTGCAGACAATCCAAAGGCCATCACACAGCTGAAAACATCATGACCTGTAGTTTGAAAAAAGTCAAATTCTGAAACTAGTAATAAATGAGTTTTCAACATAGCTGGACGAATGTTCAAGCCTGATAGATGTCGTTTGACTAACAAAAGGTTTGAAGTGTTAATGCTATCAACTATAACAAACATTTTAAAAGTTGAATATTTTTCTTTAATCAATGTTTAATGTATTTGTTGCAATGGCATAACTGACGAGGAGACAGAGGGTTAATTGCCCCCTGGCAAGCTAAATGTAGGAACTGGGCACCAATTAGCTTATATTTCAATTTTAATATTCATTTGGTTTTTTGTAGGTTGTCGTTTTTTGCATTTTTGGGAATATTTTCTGTTGAAATTTTAGGGTTTGAATAGTGATCCACATCCATATTCACCATCATTTCTCAATTTTTTTTCAGAGTATTAGCTAGTCTTTCAGCTAAGTTTCCACCCATAGCTCAAACCTCTAATTACGCCACTTGTTTGTTGACTGCGCAAACTTCTCAGTAACCAATTACTGTGATTTTTTTTCTGGTGCTTAGTCAATGCAGATTGGTAATTTCGTTTATTACATTTATTCATATCATATGTTGTCTGAACATATACTTACATCAAACCATGCAAATGGGTTCTGTTTTCATACTGAAGATGTTTTGAGACAAAAGTAATTATAATCATGATTACTTTCAATGTACTTGTAATCGAATACATTGTGATTTTGTTTATTCGTAAGCGAATATGTGACAAGTAATCGTAATTGCCCCATGTCTGCTTGTGGTTAGGTATTTTAGTGTTTAGGTACCAGTACGCTAAAGTTAGCTAATTTAGAAGTGAAACATTTACGTTTAAAAAGCAATAAATTCAATTTCACTAAACAAAAATCCAATAATTGGTTTTTGCATTGGCCTAGTTCAAACAATCCAAGCATATTGAATATTAGTCTTAGATGTAACTTTGCATAACACAACAAACATGTGATTGCCAGAACTCTAAGGTCATGAAATCTTGAAACTCTAACGTATAGGTGGAACCCTAACCATGTGCTGAATCATATGACCTTGGTCAACTAGCCACTTAACCCTCTACGTCCCGTGCAAGCCACTATAGTGGCTGGCACTTCTTTGGCCATAACTTGCCAGCTGCTAGAGTTAGAGAGCTGTTCAAACCTTTTTCGGATTCAGCAATTCTTCTGGTTGAAATCGAAAAAAAAAGTTTTTCTTTTACGGTGGGGGTTTGCTGGGAGGACCGCCACAAATGGAAGTGTTTTGGAAATTTTGGCCGGGCCTGGGCCCCAACTTATTGACCCATTCTTTTGACTCAAAGTTTTATTGAAAACTAGGTCAAAATCCACGTCTACAGAGCCCTTGATTGACTTGCTAGCATATCTGTAGCCAATATTATGGGCCAAAAACCCAGTTTTTCACCTATTCCAAACTTTTCAGAAAGGGCATAGTTTGCCCTTTTAAGGGCAAACTTTGGCCAGCCATAACTCAGCAGCAGATTGAGCTAGAGAGTTATTCAAACCCTGTAATGACCAGTGGCGTTATGTAGTTTAGAATAAAATAAAAAAAAAAAAATTTGGATGGGGGGTTTTGGGCCAAGGGGATCATGATGGGAATATGTTTTTTGGTTAATTTGATGACGTCATCATCCGAACCTACGCGCCAATGTTTTGGCTCGCAGTATTTTGGGATTCTAGGCTAGAATATGCGTTTTTAGAGCCCTTGATTGAGTTTATAGCGTTTCTGGTTCAAAAGTTAGGCCAAAAAAGATCTAAATCGTAAGTGGGTTTTCTCAATACTTTTGGGAGATTTCCCTAATTAATTTTAATGTTTTTTGGCTCTAATCTTGGAACCAGGAATGCTAAAAACCTATTCAAGCCCTTCAAAGTCTCGAAATGTAACCAAAAAACAGCTAAACTAAAAAAAAATTCTGTCATTTAAATGGCTCCTGCGTATCTTAAAGGGAGGTTGGGCAAAAATGCTGATGTCAGCAAAAACAGCATAAACATCCTATCATTATATAAGCATTTTAAAAAACCACATATCTTAAAATGAAACGTTTTTTTTATTGCAAAGTACATACCTTCACGAGTCTTTAGAGGGTTTGAACAGCTCTCTAGCTTAATCTGACGGCGAGTTATTGCCTGGGATGAAATCCCCCTCAGAGTGTCTTTTGAGGGAACAAAATTTTGGTCAATTTTTGGTTTATGAGCCATAATTTTTGCTCCCGATATGCTAGAAAGTCAGTCAATGGTTCTATAAATGCAGATTTTGCCATAGTTTTCAACTAAATTTTGAGTCCAAAAAATGGCCCATTGGGATGGTGCCCAGGGCCAGGCAAAGATGGCCAAAATAACGCAAAAACACCTTTACTGGTGATGTTCCCCCCAGAAAAGCTCAAACCCAAAACAAAAATTTTTTTTTCGATTTTGACTACAAGACTTGTTGCATCCGTAGAGGGTTTGAACAGCTCTCTAGCTCTAGCGGCTGGCGAGTTATGGCCAAAAGAATGCCGGCCCCGATCTTGGCCATTTCCGGACGTAAAGGGATAAATGAACCCTTAGTCTTGCGGCTGCAGTTGGTGATGTAATTACTCGACTGACGTCACCGTTGTAGTTGGCTTCCTAGGCACTACATTTTTTTATTACATTAGTGTGAGATGTATTTAACTTTTTCTTCATTCTTTATAAACTCTGCTTTATTCCTACTTATACTTTAAGTTTATGAAAATGAGAATATAAAGATGAAGCTAAAAATTGGTGCTGTGTGTTTGTTGTGTTTCATTTCATTTGGCTTCCTTTTAACAATACACGTGAGTGGACCAATTGGAGTATTGGGTCTGACAGAAAAAACAAATGGTGATGGCCAAGCTGGTGACACTCATTTGACTTTTGACAAGTACCATCACTATGATGACTTGATGAAGCTATTCAAAGGGTTGCAGGCTGATTATCCTAATTTGGCTCGTACAGACAGCATTGGGATGAGTGTGGATGGTCGAAATCTTCAGTACATTGAAATAACACATCAAGTGAACTCAAAAACCCCTGGACGTCCTAAAGTAAAGCTTATTGGAAATATGCATGGAGATGAAACTGTCGGACGTGAAATGCTAATTTATCTTAGTCAGCATTTGCTTCATACATACACTACAGACAAGCAGTCACAAGATATTGTGAATAACATGAGGCTGTTCATAATGCCATCCATTAATCCAGATGGATTTGAACACTCAACTGAAGGTAGTTGTGAAACTCCATTTATGCAGAAAACGTCAAGGGAAAACAGCAATAGAAAAGATCTCAATAGAAATTTCCCTGATCAGTTTGATCCTTTGTGGAAAAAAAAGGGTCAGAAGTTTGAAACAGAAACAAAAGCAATGATGGACTGGATTCAAAACAACAAGTAGGTTGAATTGTGAATATTTTATATTTGTTGTGCTGTGCAAATTAGTATTGGAAGCTTTAAAGCTCCAATTGACTCGTGTAAAAAATGTTATGTATATTTGGAAGAAAATCTGTTTCTTCGTTTAACTGCCACCAAAATCGTTTCAGAGCAGTTCTAATTATTTGTAGCATGTCTGATTTACAGCTGAAGTTGGTGGAAATTATGAACAATATATAAACATTTGAGTGTTGCCAAGAGACCAAAGATTTGTATAAATTGTACAAATTTGTATATCATTCTGATATAGATTGCATCTGCTAATAATTCTAATTTCTGTATAAAAGCTTGAAAATTGTTAGTTGTCAACAGAATGTACTTTTGCTTAGTTAGTGAAAGTGCAGTAAGTTTCATCATAACATTGAAAAAAAAACAAACTAGAAATCAATTCAAATATAACTTGCTGGCTATAAAATTTAGCAGTAGGCACACCATCACAATTGTAAATGGCTTGTTGGAATGACAGGTGTCAAAAGTTTAAAGGTGTGCCTAACTGATGTTAACAACATCAGTGTGTGTCACAAGTTAAATTTGGAGTGATTCTTTGTGTACTGGATACATCTGTTTCTCAAACTGATTGAACAGAGCTTATGACATTTTCACACATTAACATATTCTAGATCAGCCTGTGTTCCTCTTCACAGTAGGTGTTTACAAAACAGATAAGAGCCTATTGTACAAACATGAACTTGCTTTCTATTAGATGGCAACTGTTTTTTTTGTGTTCATATATTTATGTATAAAAATTATGAAAAGAAATAGTAGGCTTACCAAATGAAGCACTTCTTTCAGCTTTACTTTTACCAAACCGGCAAAAATATGATAACTTAAAAAACTGCTTGGTATCTAGCCCATTTTCTCAGGAACAGTGCTCGGTATCAAGTCTGTTAACACTTTGAGAGCCGGTGTATGATATATTCGTACTTCAGTTTCGGCCTAAAAAACAGCAGTTGCCGGTTGCCTTACCAACGCCCTAGCTCCTCCGCTGATTGTGCTAGAGAGCTGTTCAAAGGCTCAAACGGATCGGCTAGTCTTATAGATTGTACTCGAAAAAACTTTTTGGTGGGGGGTGTGGATTTTGTGTGAGTGACGTCATAAGTGCAGTAGTTTTGGGGTCATTTTGGCTCATGTTGCCTTGCCTAGGGCCCAACCGCTAGGCCAAAGTGTTTTGCTGAAGTTTCATTGGAAAGTAGGCTCGATTCCAAGTCTTTTGAGCCTTTGATTGACTTTCTAGCGTTTCTGGATCAAAAGTTATGATCTAAAATAAACAAATCAATTAATTATCTAATTAGTCAATTATTTTTACTAACTTAGATCATAACTTTTGAACCCGAAACCCCAGCAGGTCATCCAAAGTATCAAAAGACTCGGATTGTAGCCTAGTTCCAGTAAGAACTTCAGCGAAATACTATCTCCTAATGGTTGGCGCCCAGGGCCAGGCAAAGTGGGCCAAGGTGGTGTAAAAGTCCTTCACTTATGACGTCACTGACAAAAAACCTGCACCGCCAAAGCAAAAAATTTTTTTTGAGTGTAAACTAGAAGACTTGCCACATTTTTGGAAGCTTCGACCAGATCTGTAACCCGTGCAGGAGCGGAGATATTCCCGCGCAAAGCCACGTGCGTTTAGGCGTTTTTTCAAAAATCATCAAAAGCAGCTGGACGCCAAAGCGTTATGAAATAAATTCAAGCCTGGATCTGTTCATTTCATCTAACTTGAATTTTATCTAAGTATCACATTATATAAGCTCGTGACTTTTGAGTGTTTCATACTAGAATATGTTTATTTATAGTATATTAATTTATGTTTCCTTTGGAAAAAGTTTTGGAAAAAAACCTGACATTGTGCCAACTTAGTGCAATGAATAAACTCCTGCAGTTTTTGTCATCACTTGCCTACAGTTACTAGGATAAAATTAAAAATTGTTGATGCACATTGAAATGTCTTACAAAATATTATTTTCTGCACTATCCCACTTGAAAGCACTAGTGTTTCTGTATGCTTTCGAGGAATCAGTCAACTGCCATCTGCTTTCGTCTTTCTGCGATGATTCAAACTTGCACATATCTCTATTCAAGTATGTACTTTCCACGATGGGTGTAAGCAAGGAATCAATCAGCAACTTTTTAATAGGAAATCGATTTCTGCACTATATTGAACATGATTTAGCTGTGCTGGTGCTTTTTAGAGACAAACAAATATGTAATATAATTTTTTGGAAGATTTTTATTCAGATGTTTGCCAAATGGTCAAAGCACTAAAATTACAGTTTCTCTGAAGTAAATTTTAGTGCATCGTGCTTTCAATATAATATAACAAAGTTGAAAACAAACCTTGTAAGCTGGATTTTGTAAGCTGGATTAAATTCAAGGCATGCAAAGTGAAATGTTTTGACGTGGGCATGTACATTCTTGGAAAGACAATGTTTATCTTGAAATCAGCTGGTCTTAAAAATGTTTGCATTATTCTGAATTTTATATGTCTCTGTATAGATGATATACATATTCTTTATGATGCATAAGAGCATAAAAAGAGTTAACACCATTGCTGAAACTGCCATAAATGTTTTGCAATCATGCTGTTGATGTTGTGACGCATACTAAAAACTTGAATGTAATGTCTGTAGTTATAATGTCACTTACACAGTTCTTTAATTTACATCAAGGCAGCAGTGAAGATGTTTTTGACATTGTTATTTACTTATCTTGGTCTCAAATAAAAGCTCTAGATCAGGGGTTCTCAACCTGTTCAAGCATGGCCCAATTAGATTTAATAAACAAATAGAGGGTCCGAGGCCCACCGACTATACAACTTTTCCAATGCAACAATTGTTGCACATGTAGGCTACAGAGCAGAAATAAAAACAACTAAAAACAGTGTCTAATAACTAGGGTCATTTTTTCTGACCTAACAATCTTGATAGTATGACTTTATTTTTCAGAACTTATGTCTTTATATCATGAAACAAAAATGGCTTAGAGCAGGGGTTCTCAAACTTTTGGTGTTGTGGAGCCCATGAAGAGATTGACCATAATTTACGGAGCCCCACAAAAAATTCTAAAAATAAAAACAAACAAGACATGCTGTTACTTACCGATTGATGTTCCTGAGTAAATTGCAAAATAGCTCGCGGAGCCCCGAGGTTTCTCTCGCGGAGCCCTGGGGCTCCGTACGGAGCACTTTGAGAACCTATGGCTTAGAGCATGCA
>Ga0210059_1009404_pt1 | contig 15286 bp, 11 predicted proteins | sample Ectturendosymbi2_FD_188042 | JGI IMG/M metagenome (GOLD analysis project Ga0210059, IMG submission 188042) | Ecteinascidia turbinata endosymbiont from Florida, USA - Sample 2 (SPAdes) (version 2) | ecosystem: Host-associated > Tunicates > Ascidians > Unclassified | place: Key West, Florida... | reverse complement strand
AACACTTTGGCCTAGTGGTTGGGCCCTAGGCCAGGCAACATGAGCCAAAATGACCCTAAAACTACTTCACTTATGACGTCACTCACAAAAAAAACGCACGCCCCAGACAAAAATTTTTTTTCGAGTGCAATTTACTAGACTGGCCGATCCGTTTGAGCCGTTGAACAGCTCTCTAGCGCAATCGGCGGAGGAGCTATGGCGTTGGTAAGGCAACCAAAAACTGCTGTTTTTTTTGCGAAAATCGCCAAAACCACCCAGACGCCAAGGTGTACCCATTGTTGCACTTTAACCAAATCTAACTACATAACAATGCTAGTCTATAAACGAAAATAAAACAGCATTCAAAACAACACACTGGCTAAAATATGTCATTTATATTGAAATGACTGACTAAAAACTCAGTCTAACAAGTCAGTGTCACAAAACAACAATTTTGCACATCATGTTTAAGAAAGAAAAAAGCTATCTGGCTTGGTGTCATCCAACAACCAGTCAAGGCACTTGCAGGTAGTGATCGGACCGGGGCAGGATTTTTATCGGGGGCAAGTTCTGCATGCACGTTCTAACATTGCACCAACGTTTCCGTTGCTTTGCCCACGTAGTGAACAACGAACAAGTGTGTCTTGTATTTCATCCATATCAGCAGTATGGAATGCAAGAGTTTTCCATGCTTTTAATGTAAGTATGTCACCAAAGAAACAAACGCAACAACTCTGGCAAGAATGAAGAGTTACGCATTACTAAGAGAATAGAAACAAACAACAAAAAGTTTGAGCAACAACTCCAGAAAAAACACAAAAATAGGCAGTTTTAATCTAATGAACTCCAGCGACAAAGCTTCCTGCTGGCCCTTCATAGGTCGCACTCAGAAGAGCAGTTTTCCTCTTCACTTTGCTCCTGATGCTTTTATGGCCACCTTGCCCGCTGATTACGTGGCCTAACGTTCTTCATGGGCGAAATATTCCCCATTTTACAATAATCTTAAGCCGATCAATCGTAGACCCGCTGTGGTTGAGCATAGCCCAGTCACATACATTCGTACTCAACTTACAACATCTCAACCCCGTGGCTAGACGTTGGAGTCAAGCCTTGAATTTTGATTTTGGTTGAGCATTGGTTTATTCAAAAACACGAGAGAGACATCGACCAACACGGTTAATCAGCGAAGCCATATTTTACAACACTTTCGAATTTTACTATAATATCGGAACCGTGACATCCATCCAGCCACAGTGATTCAATCATGAATGCCTAATCATCGCAAATGCAACGCTATTTAAAGGCGAAACGAAGAAGGCGAAAACAGGTGCGCGTTGTGCGGAACCCTGAATGTACACTTGCATCTAGCTTGCTTGGTCTCCGCATCATTGTCATGCGTGGAGCTGCTACCTTGTGGTAAGTTTTAGTTTGTTTTTGTCACTAGAGGCGATACAAGCACGATGATACGGGACACTAACGCGTATGCATGCACGCAAGATGATGTTATGTCGAGAGCGAGCATTGCAGCTGTATTGCGGTTTTCAACCGATGAGCTCTTCGAGGTCGAACATTGACTCGCTCTTTATCGGTCTGGGTTCCAGCAGCTCCTCGTCAGGCCAGTCGATGCCTTTTTCTTCTCTCCCATTTCCCTTGTCTGCCTCGTGCTCGTCACTTGCTTCTGACATGCACCCGTTCCTACTTCGTTTACGCGGCGAGGTTGTTTTTTCCTGGAAAGCTTCGACCGCATTCGACATACAGCGGCTCAGATCCCAAGGCAGATCACTAGCATCGCTTATGGCTGCTTTGTCTTGGTTTCTGTCGTCCGCGGCAGTCAGGTCTTCATAGTGTACGGTGATGCAGTGCGGCGGTCCTACAATCCGAAGGTTTACGTCATCTGCTCGCAGTAGTGCTTGTCGTATCGCTTCCAAGTTGAGATCCTTGACTTGCAAGGCTTCGGGCCACATATACGCGACCAGAGGTTGAGGCATAGGAGCAGAATGAATGTATGACACGCAGATGTTCTCGTATCTCCGGTTTACGCCCACGTAATATCTTTTTTTGTTCTCGTAGTCATCTATCTGTAGTTGCACGCAAAAGAACGTCTTGCTTTTAACACGAACCAGGATATTCATAAGAACCCCGTTCACTTCCGCATTGGATAGCTCTGCAACCACCGTGTCATCAGGTTTATAGTATCTCGGGTGCCTGAAGACACTATGCGTTCGTGCCATTCCTCTATAGCACAAATATACATTTTCTACGATATTCATGTCGCCTAATGCCTCTGAAAAACACAAAAACAGATTATTAACATATCAACAAATCATCATTTTTTACATTGGTACAGCTCACTTTGTGTTATTCAACGTTTGCCTTTTTCCGATCGTCGCACTATTAGCGCGGCCATTACAACATTATTTCAGCGAATTCATCGTTCTCTTGCTCGTAATTAGAGAGATTACACGACGACTCGATGTTACATATTTGCAATAAGTTGCTACTTGGCACAGAACGAGTGAGCCTCGGCGCGTTTGATTTCCACTCAGCCCTTCCTTTTCGGATGTGGCTACTGAGGAGAGCAAAAACATCAAGGTCATTCGTACGATCAAGTCGACTGGTGGGGAAACGCATAAAACTTGTTTCAGGAGAGTTTACTAAAAACGGGCTGAACGACACATGTTGTGAGCAACTTGGCGTTCCAAGTTTGGCCACAACAACGCTGTTCTGGTTCATTTGAAAACCCGGGTAACGAAGCAATATTATACCCGTTGACTTTCAGGTTTTGCTTAAGAAAAAGCAACCTTTGCACATTTCGCAGCCTCAGTCGGTTCCTATTTCCGTTTGTCAAATCGTGAGCAATTTTGAACTCACGTTCACTTGCTACGGAGCTGATTGGCGCACTGAGGAACTTTAAGTCTTGCCATTTCTGGAAATCTGCTGCTATTAGTTCTCCAGAACTGCAAAGACCTGTTGTCGCCTTTCAAACTTAGTTTCAAAATGAAAAACACGCTAGTTCGCACAACCTCCCTAAAATTTGGTCACTGGTTTTATATCAAATTGCCTTCCATCCTTAACACCGTTCACTGTCTGCTCTTGTTGTCGTGAGACCCAATACATTTCTAACTACGACAAAAGGGAATAGCAAACAATGTTTTTGCTCTTGTCGAACCTATAACATTTCGACACTCATGCATAACAAAGTCGCAGTAAGCTTTGATTCATTCACATCATCCAGACATTGACGCTTCTTGGTTCTGACTGCGAAACATAAACAATGCAAAAGAAAACGTTACCCGCGTTTCTGCAACTACTGTCTGCTCACAAATTAACTTTACATGACCTAGCCTGCATGACCTGGAGATGACAATGATCAGACGTGGCACGTTCCTCTGCCCTTCACTTGTTACTGATGCTATCGTACTTGTGGAAAGTTTGCCGAGAGAAATGTACACGTCCGTCACAGATTACAGTACTTGTTGCACAATAGTGCCTTGAATCATAATAAACGCCGTTACAATGACGACAAAATTCATGTTCCCCAGTAAGATCTGCAAACTGAGTTGATCGCGCCAGCAAGAATTCAAACATGGTTTCAAATGAATAACAAAAGAACGACGCAATGAGAAGGAACGAAAACTTCGGGAGGGAAAGTTGAATGACAATTAACAGAGTGTGTTGATTTTGGCATCTTAGCGAAAAGGCACTTTGTTCTCAATCCCAACATTTCCAGTTGCGACTGTTGGGCTTACTCATTACTCAATTACCGGTGTCAAGCGAAACTTCTGACTTGCGAAATTTCTGACTTCATACCATGTACGCATGCACAGAGTAATATTCTACATACCAAATACGCTGATAAAACTGATTATTAGGGCTTAGGAACTCGTGTTTAGGTAAGTGTGTCGGGTTAGGGTTGGGGTTAGGTTGACAAAAAGAAAAATAATTGAGGTCAACAACTAAGTCCTAAATTTTTCAATGGTAAAAGTTATTCCCGCGCTATAGCTTATTGTGGGCACCTGACATCTATACAAAATGTTTTAATTTACAAAACACACATCAGAAAAGTACTTGACAGACTTTATTTCTTTATTTTGAGAAGCAAAATAACTGAAAAACATTACCAGGTCAGAAATTTCGCAGAGGTCAGAAACACCGGCACGAATGGAGGAAAGCACACTGCACAAACGTTGCACAAACGTTGTCGTTGAGTCAACTGAAACAAAGTGGTTCTACTGTAAACCATATGCATGAGTGAGAATCCTGAGAGAAAATCTGCTGATTTTGTACGTTCACTCATTCAATTTTTCTGTATTTTCCAACCCGACCCCCGGCAAAATTTTTAATTGCCCCAGCCGGGGCCGGGACCCCGTCTATCACTACTTGCAGGCTCATGTAGAATAGGCCTGAAGACTGCAAGGCCTGGTGTAGACTACAATTCACATTAAAAGAGCTAGAGTGCTCTAGCTAGTCTAGACTACAGATCACATTAGGCCTGCACTAGCTAGCGTTAGTCCAGGTACGCAGCAAACAACGTCCTTAATGTATAGGCTACTGAAAGAGCCGCATCTTGCCACATCAGGAACAGATTCATGCTGACAAACTTGGCGTGTCCAATTAGCAGATTAAGAGGGGGAATGGGATTACGTTACGGTACAGAGATTACACCATAGACACTACAGACTTGGAGTCATGGCACAGAAGGCTGAAAAGATGCTTCTGAAGATAATGAATGATTGATCATGCAATGTGCAACTTTTTCCAAAAGTCTGAATCCTCGAAACATCGATAAAAGCGATTCGGATACCGGATCCGTAACCGGTTCCCATTTGAAAGCAGTTTTTGGATATCCGTATACGGTTGCAAACTCACTATCCCGCCGGATATCCAAACGTCAAACCGGATAGTGATCATCTTTGTGTCCTGTACTTCGAGACCGAGAGTGGAGACTTCAAATTTATGCATTTTGCTGAAATTTTTTTTTATGTCGTCATCACTTCTGAATTGGATTTTTTTCAAATTTCTGGCATTTTTCCGACATGTTTCGGTTGTTTCGTACCTGCAAATACAACAAACAAAAAATCGTTGAATTATAGCAATTTTACTCAACCATTTCTATGCAATATTCAAAGTCTCGAGACCTGTAGCCTTCGAGACCGAGACTCGCAAACATGGGTCTCAAGACGAGTCTGATATGATAAGAGCTTTTGGGAAAGCAGATATCACCCGCCGTAATGTTTTTAGTGAAAAGCACTCACCCGTGAATCTCACGCGCCAAAGTTATTTCACGCTTTCAAGCCCAAAATTTCCTAGACACGCACGATATCTCGTTGACAACTGCCACATTTTCCAGTTTGGAAGCTGCAGTGGTGCGAGGTGGCATGCGGCCTTTGATAAAAGACTATACGGCCGACTAGTTACGTTTTGTCGGAATTGACGAAGTATGTGGAGGAATCTCACATGCACCTCGTCGTACCTCAACTACAAAATACAAATAGTGTAAAGAAACGAGAAAACCTGTGTTGTACTGTGTGTGTACAGTTGTAAACCAATAGTTTCAGGATCGCGCTAGAGTGAACAGCGTTCTGTGTGGCTACACAGTATTGCATCTGCATGGATGGAGACGCAAGCTTGCTTTTTTATTTAGAGAAATGTTTTTAAGTTGATCAAACGTCATGTGCAGCGTTTTTCCACTTGTTTGAAGCCCAAAACTTACTACTCTGGTCTCTGCGGCATAAATTACTGTATATAGCCTAGGAAGTTACTACGGATATGCCTGGCCAGACGCAATTCAAACATACAAAAGGGTCACTTTGTCAGTCAAACGGCGTGGGTATCGTGGTGTAGCAGTTATTATGCGTCATGGCTGCTATGCCAATGGTTTTCGCTTCGACTGTCACCTTGCCAACTCTATTTTTTTTGTTTACTTTTTTCAGGCTTAAGTGTTACCTTTATGGGTTAGTGTTGGGTTAGGTTGGCATTAGCTTCGGGTTAGGTTAGAGATAGGTTAGTGTTAGGGTTACTTAGGTTAGCCTTAGCTTAGGGTTACTTAGCTTAGGTTTAGGTTGGGGTTAAGTTAGCATTAGGTTAGCATTAGGTTAGGATTAGGTTAGGATTAGGTTAGGATTAGGTTAGGATTAGGTTAGGATTAGGTTAGGATTAGGTTAGGATTAGGGTTAGGTTAGGGCTACGGTTAGGGATAAGGTTAGGTTTAGGGTTTATCTTTTACGTTTACCTTGTTTCTACCAAGCCTACTGCACTCTCGTCGTGCGTTACTGTTACGTCACGGGTGGCTTATGAATAGGTTTTCAAATTTCAAGATCCATAGGCGTATCTATAGCCACGGCCTAAATTATAGTTTCTACAGTGTACAGCAAGACAATTATACTTTTTTTGCTGGCCCATACATGGCATACAAACGGCAGAATTTACTGTTCGCGAGCAGTAAACGGCAGCATTTACTGCTCGCGAGCAGGCGTCGGAAGGATTTTTCCAGGTGGAGGGCACTAGGGGAATTTTTCCAAAATTTTTGTAAGGGAGGGCAAAAGTGGTGGAATTTGTTTTTTCCCAACTCGAAACTTTTAAGTAAAAAAGGCAGTGGCTATAGATGAGTCTGTGGATCTTGAAATTTGAAAACTTATTCATACGCCACCTGTGACATGACGGTAACGCACGATGAGAATGTAGTAGGCTTAGTAGAAACGAACCAAACGTAAAAGATAAACCCAAAACCTAACCCTAACCTTAACTCTAATTGTAGCTCTAACCTAACCCTAACGCTAAGCTAATGGTAACCTAATCCTAACCTTAACCTAACATTAACCCCAACCTTACCCTAATGCTAAGCTAACCTAACCCAATACTAACCCTTAAACATAGCACCTAAGCTTGAAAAAAACTAAAGAAAAAAAGAAAATGAAAGTTGGCAAGATGAGATTCAAACCAAAAACCATTGGCATAGCAGCCATAACGCATTATCCTTAGACTACAAGATCCACACCGTTTGCTTGACAAACTGACCCTTTTATTTGAATTGCTTCAGGCTAGGCGTATCCGTAGTCACTTCTGTAAAAAAATCTTCTTTGCTGAAATTTTCAAAATCCAGGAAGGGGCCATCTCCCCCTTGCCCCCTCTTCTGACACCCATGCTCGTGAGTTATGTACGTAGTGAAAATCTCCACGATAATTTTGTAATAGATTTATATTGATTTCAGTTTGATTGTCAGGATTATTCCAATAATGCCAGTTACTTTTTAGGCAGGGTATATTTTGCTGTCTGAAGTTGACATGTGAGAAGGTTGATACACATGGATTAATGTATCATCCTTTTGATTGTCACATGATGTAAAATTAGGATAACTAATTGGAGGGCCGGCAGGCTGGAGGGCTATGCTTCCAAATGAAAATCGTGAATTTCGTAGGGCTGCACATAAGACAGAGGGTCGGCGGGCTGCAAAAAAGGGCGGTCCGGTAGGCTTTTCCGCAACCCGCCGGCCCGCCATTATGTGCAGCTCACTGGCCTGCCCTGTTGTGCAGCCTGCCAGCCTGCAGAAAATTCATGTTATTTATTTGGAAGCACGGCCCTCCGTTTAGTGTTATCCGTAAAACTGAAAACTTAAACCCCAAATCTTAATCTAACCCCTAAATTTAAACCGTAAATGTAAAAACCCTAAATGTAAGCCCTAAACCAGGGGTTCTCAACCATTTTTTTACCGTTTACCCTTTGCTAGCTTCCTAACATAAATTTATCCCCTGTTTTTTGTTTACTCACTAGCGCTGTAGAAAAAACAAAGTATTGTAACTTTAGCATCATTAGATTTACCCCAGGATAGGTAAAATTTACCTCCAGGATAGATAAAATTTACTCACGATTGAGAACCCTTCCCTAAACCATAACCTGTAAACATAAACCCAAAAGCTTTCAAAACTTATAAAAAATGTAAATGAAACTAGTCCCATGAAAAGTGTAACCTCAACTATTAAAGCAAAAGGAGCAATGATGAGAGCTGAACTGACAACCACTTGCGCAGCGGACATACAGACACTTCCCATAGACTGTGTTCACCATGCCAGTAATGTGACAAACTCAGCATTATATTTGGACAAAAGTGGATATGGTTCAAACAACAAAATATACCCAGCAGAGCTTTTGCCACGACGGCAAGATAAACACTGCATACTTTTTAACAACTACTGTGGATCTGATGGTCTCCTGTTTCACTTTTTGGATTTATTGTGAAACTTGAAGCTATGTTTTTTGCAATGAGCCATCGAGGTTAACAATATTATTTATAGCAATACTTGGAAGCTCTACTTGTTTCTTGAGCATCAGTATCAACCTGTGTCTTCCTTTCTATTAACTGCGGCGATTCTTGTCTACCCATATCTTCAACTTAAGCACTGTCTGTGCACACTGCACCAGCAACAAAAATCAGCACACATTGATCTTATTTAATGGAAATCGATTTCGTCATACGGCATCTTCAGTCCAAGATGCCATACGGCATCTTTCAGTCCATACGGCATTTTTCTCCGTTCTCCAACGCTTCTCCGTTCTCCTTCGCCATACGGCATCTTTCAGTCCAATGGAAATCAATTTCGCCATACGGCATCTTCTGACTTGGACTGAAGATGCCGTATGGCGAAATCGATTTCCATTGGACTGAAAGATGCCGTATGGCAAGAAAATATTGTATACCCCAAGAAATATTGTATACCCCAAAGTCAAAAATAGCAAATGAGGGAAGAACCTGGCAAACATTAATGAACTAATCCCATGACATTTCAGTTGAACAACGTAGTACAGAAACATAAATGTTAAGTCATATACATAACAATCATTTACATAATGCAGATGGTGGGCAAGCAATGCAATGGGTGAAGAGTTGAGGCATGCACAGATGGCCAGGTGAATCATGCACATAGGTGATTGAAGTAAAGGTCATTCCATGTCAAATTAACTAAAAAAATGGAAAAGTCAACCTACCATCTCAGATTTTCCCTAAATTTACAAGCAGATTGAACTTTTCGTGATGATTGCAACAAACTAATTTTTTTCAAATTGGTTAAAGTTTCGCAAAGTTATGGACAATGCAAAATGACTACTTTTTGTGTTCAATGAAGTGTAACGACTAGCAAGAAAACCATCAACTAACTTAACACTTTGACGTACGGGTTAATTCAAGCGTTTCGCAAAAAACAGCTGATTCGGACGTGGCTTTGCACGGGAATATCTCTGTTCCTGTATGGATTACGGACCTGGTCGAAGTGTCAAAAGACACAGCAAGTCTTGCAGTTTGCACTCGAAAAAAATTATTTGCTTGGGGTGTGCGGGTTTTTTGTGAGTGACGTCATAAGTGGAGGACTTTTTGGCCACCTTGGCCAACTTCACCTGGCCCTGGGCGCCAACCGTTAGATGGTAGTATTTTGCTGAAGTTTTTATTGGAAACTAGGCTACAATCCGAGTCTTTTGATACTTTGGATGACCTGCTGGGGTTTCAGGTTCAAAAGTTATGATCTAAGTTAGTAAAAATATTTGACTAATTAGTTAATTAATTAATTTGTTTATTTAAGATCATAACTTTTGAACCAGAAATGCTAGAAAGTCAATCAAAGGCTCAAAAGACTCGGACTCGAGCCTAGTTTCTAATGAAAACTTCAGGGAAATACTTTGGGCTAGAGGTTGGGCCCTAGGCCAGGCAACATGAGCCAAAATGGCCCAAAAACTACTTCACTTATGACGTTACTCACAAAAAATCCGCAACCCGCAACCAAAAATTTTTTCGAGTGCAATCTAGAAGACTGTCCGATCCGTTTGAGCCCTTGAACAGCTCTCTAGTGCAATCGGCGGAGGAGCTAGGGTGTTGGTAAGGCAACTGACAACTGCTGGTTTTAGGCCGATTTCAAAGTATGAATATATCGTATCCCGGCTCTCAAAGTGTTGAAACCTGCCAAATTGACATAAAAAATCTAATTCGCCAAAAAAGGCCAAAAAAAGCCAAATTTCATTTGGCCTTTTTTCAAAAATAAAAAAAGCCAAACTGGCAACCCTGAACATGACACCATGCTGTACTCTCATCATAGGCTATTTGATTTGAGAAGATATTTAACCAAAGCACAAGGTAACACTGGACACTGAGGGAACAACGAATCTTACAGAAAGAACGAGGATTCGGAAGGCAATAGCTACACATTGATACAGGGGCAAGTGGTAGGCAGTGATGGTGGTCAGTACATTAAAAGCAACTAGAAAAACAGGTAAAATTAGATCAAACTTGCACACAGGCCAATATGCTGGCAGCATTTCCCCTGACCAGTGACCACAGCCAGGGACAGACGCTGGTGGAGCCACTGGCGCTCCCTGGGGTCGCCAGACACATCAACAAGTTTCTTTGCAAGACCACTCAACCACGCCTATTGTACATAATATTCAATCGTGCAGTGGTGGGCAAAACAACATTATTATGTAAGAAATCGCAACAAGCCCATTATTATTACAGAATTGCAACTAAACTTGCAACAGCATACCACTATCTGTTGTTGCAGTTTCAATGAAATATCGCTGAAGAGAAAAAAACTGTGCTGCAAGAAAATTTTGACCTAACGATAAATTTTGACTAATGATAAATTTTGACTTTTTTTGATCTAATAATTTGGGATTCCCTCATGGTATGAGCGTGATATTTGGTTTGTGGTCGTTTCATAAACTTTAGCAACGGCAGAACAATTTTGACTTAATTGACTTTTGGTTGCCCTACTGATAACCATTTCAAACATCATAAGATTGATCTGACCCTTTGCCATTTTCCTGATGCTGTACTAAGAACTCATGTTGTCGTGCCAGCTAGCTGTACTTTTCAACAATGTTGCGTTGAATGTGCAATTCACCATGAACAGGATGTGCGTGAAGAATAATACCCATATATATGTGGCGCAAACAAGCAATAAGAGAGTGAGCATGGGGTGTGATCGCTGTTGTTGCTTGCTGCCATAGTGTGCACTTGCTGCTTGGGTTTTCCGATCGCAACAATGCACAAACAACCATATAAAATTGTCAAAAAATAAAATGACATTGCCGATCAGCACACTGCTCAATCAGGCAGTTCTACACTAAACTTTGCACTTACTATCTTATGGTAAAAACTAAAACTAGATGCAATCCATACCTTTGAGTATTCAGACCATGACACCAACCCATCTTTGTCTTGATCTACAACAGAAAATTCTTCTTTTGTCTCATCTGCCTCAAATTTATTGTATGCCTTCAGTGACCAGGTTTTTAACTCTTCCATGTCCACAAACCTTTAAAATAAGTTATTTTGCATAATTTTTTCACATACATCTCATGCCTTCTGTAGAAACATGTAAAGTTTGTCATTAATACTGTAACTATTTCATGGAAATAGTTTAAACTTTGTGGGTCTTATAATGAAATCAAGCTTCCTGTAGGCGACATATCCAGGGCCTATGAGAGGGGGTTACAGGGGGTGCATCATACCTGGGCCTGGTAGGTATGGGGGCCCGGGGAAGGTAGACTAAAGTTATCAGTGTAAGCCAACTGCCAGTACAACAATTAATCTGTTTGTGAATCTTAGCAAGACAGCCGATTCTGATTACTATACGAAGATGCTATACAAGTTTCAATGAAAGAAAATAAGGAGGCCCGGTGTCGGTCTTTGTACCCCCTGGTAAAATTTCTCTCGGAGGCCCTGGACATATCAGCATTAATATGTTAATATCAGGCAAAAGGTTATTCTGAAAAGCAAACCTGAAGTCACACGCCAGCTGGGCTTGCACCAAATATTAAAATAAGTGAAAGAAAAAAACAAAAATACAACTACACAGTCACACACAAGCATTATGTATTGTTGCGATCGGAAAGCCCGAGCAGCATATGCGCAAAGCTTCGCACTGTGGCAGCAAGCAACAATAGAGATCATGCACCACGATCACTCTATTATTGCTTGCTATATTATATGTATTGTTGTTCTTTGCGCACATCCCGTTCATGGTGAATCACACAATCAACGCAACGCCACCGGAGAGGTTGCAACAGTATAAACATGACCACGCACCCATCTTTATTAATGTCAATCTTTTTCTCTACTAAGTTCTGCAGTCGACTTTTCTGTTCTTCAACTGGCAAGTCCAAAACATCATCATCATAATCCTCATCCTCAAGTAGAACTTCTTTGTCAATTGTTGCCTGATCTTTTTTTTTAGATAGCACTGATTTTCCCAGTGCAAGGCTAAAGGACAAGGCCAAAACTAAAGTAACTTTTAACACAATGGCACCCATTAGTTCAGGTAACACTTGTAAGAATCAACCACTACCAAAAATTGCACTCTATACTGCTAAGAAGAAATAAGTTTTATTTTTCAATGGTAAAGAAAAATCTAGGTATTAGTTTCAACATACATTACAGTAATTTTTTATTTGCCGAAAACATCCTTATAGAGCAAAAATATACAAATAGAAAGTAAATGCTCCTTGCATCTTAGTGCCATGCGGTGGCTAATAACAGATGCATACTAAAACATATCCTTTTTACCTTAACTGAGCAGATTTTCAATTGTTAATCAGCATAGCTTCCTACATATACCTTTTAAAACCAGATAAAGAGTTTTACATGCAACCATGGTTTCATGCAATGACACACACATCAGATATCGAACATATCCAAAACACAATGACAGTGATGCTAAATTAGCAAACTATGCACTGTACCAAAATATACAAAGTTATGGTGATCTACTCTGCTACTCAATTTACTACAACACATATTATGCTGCTCTTTTGTCATGTCAAGCAGATGCATATTTGACGTCTCTTAAGTATAGTCTTTCAGCTCTACTAGTATGTTGTTTTTTGTGTTTCAACATCTGCTTTCTCTAGTGTGATTGAGCATTTTTGCATCAGCAAGGTTAGTGGAATTGAGCATTTTTGCATACAGCATTGTCCTGTAAGCAACAGTTTTGCATTTGCAAGAACATTTTTCTGCACATGGTGATTTTCCATATCTTGCCAACTAAGTCAAGCCTTATCTTTCACACTATGTAACACACAGGTGGATACAATGTTTTGAGTCAAGTGCTTATTTTTGTCTGTCATGTACAAGCACTCATCAAAAAATACTTTCAATTCCATTCAGGTATGGATTTAGTTGCTTTGCTTGAACTTAGCATTGTGCAGACATAATGTTTCATTTTTGCTATTGGCTCCATACACTATTTGTTGGATAGAAAGATTAGGCAGTGGCTATAGGTCTGCCAATGGACTTTCATTTAAAAAAATTATCCGTGTACCATCTGTCACATTGTCACATGACACTAATGCACGACCAGTGTGCGCGAGACCGCACTATGCTTGCTAGCAATGCATATATTAAACTTAACCCTAAAAAAACCTAAACCTAAACCCTAAATGTAAACCCTAAACCTAAACCCAAACTCTAAACTGAAAAGGTAAATACACAAGTTTTGGAAACTTAATAAAAAAAATAATTAAAACCAGACCCATAACAAATCGCAGTGGTGAGAGCTGAACCAAAAACTACTTGCACAGTAGACTTAGACAGTTCTGCTTGATTACGATGACGGAGTTGTTAGAAAAGTTGGCACAATCTTTGAATGAAATTGCTCATCTGAGAAAATCTGATAAATTTTACAGCATCACTGAGTAAAGCACTTATCAGAAATGAAGTGACGTATACATTCAATTTTTGAGTATAAATTTTAATTTCTGGACTGATTTTTATGATTCAAATATGACTATATTGCTGTAATACCCAAACTGAGCACCTTGCAGTGAAACCATTTTAGGGTGATTCATTGTATTTAAATAAATTGCACCATGTGAAAATACTTCACAGCTGAGTACACTAAAGTCTTAAAGTATGACACCTGCTTGCTTATGTGCTTTTTGTAATGTTAACTTCAAAATGCCTTGCACATAAAACCGAACTATGGGGTTGACAATAGAGATAGGTATTGCTACATCAAACTATTTACAACTACAGACACTTTTCCATCTGCATATCTCACAACTTTTCACAAAATTGCTTGACAACCATCATCTGTGTTATGTAAATGAATGTTACCTTACATGTATGTTAGGTCTTTCTTCCTACTGCAACTTGCCTAATGCATTTCTTATGATTTGTTTACACTATTGAATTCGTGTTGTTCATATGCTTGTTTTTGATTTTGCTAAACGCTTTTGGTGTTTATAAGTGTATTCTAATTGTAATTACAGATATGACATGGAAATAGTTAGTATTACGTATAGCGGGGGTGGCCAACTTGTCTTTGACTGGGATCGACTAGAAAATACCTTGATAATATCGAACGGTCAGTAATAAAGACACAAGTAGAAAATGCTATAAAATGCAACGAAAAGGGATATTGATTGAAAAAATGTTCTTTTTAGGTATCTTGTCAATTCAATGCAAAATCAGGCGTGATCGACCAACTGACACTCGGCGATCGACCGGTCCATCGCAATCAACATGTTAACCACCCCTGACGTATAGTAATTTCCGTGTATGGAAATGGTTATTACTGCAATGAAAATGGTTATACACCAAGTATAGATGTTTGCCATCAAAGATGCGGCTGTCAGGAATACCGCATATCCTGTTTAATTCATAACAAACCGTGCATTCACCTGCATCAGTTACAAAGGTCAGGTGTGCTCAGCATCTTTACACTACAGTGCTAAAGCAAAACAAGTTAATCAAATAGATCGGATTCGAATAGCGATGTTTTTCACACAAGTCATAATGCATTTGTAATGTAGGACAAAAACAAAGAGCAAACGATTCTCTTTCCACGGCCGCTATACTGCTATGCGAACTTACCGATCCATTACACCCACTGCCACAGCTTACTGAACCCCAGGCTTGGTTGGGCTACGTCGCTTATTATAGCAACTTCCTGGTGACATGTGAAACAGGAATCAGTGCGCTAGCTCGCGTTTCCTTTTCCCAGATATAACATCTGTTCTATCTCTGTTGACCGCACAAAATTTACGGGACCTTCAAACAAATTGGAAAAATATAAAATAGCAAAATGTTTCAAAATTTGTAAAGCAAGCACATGTTTTGGGCTGGTTTGGGTTTCATTCTATTGCTTCATTCTATTGCTTGGGTTTCATTCTATTGCTTCATTTTCTGTGTGCACATTCCATACTTCTCGACATATAAGTACACCCTTTATTTTTTCTGTTTTGCTTTTTTTCTTCTGTACCTCTTCAATTAGTTTTTGTAACTTTTTTACTTTTTTATTAGTACTATTTTTTAATTTTTCTATAT
>Ga0210059_1009403_pt1 | contig 15287 bp, 9 predicted proteins | sample Ectturendosymbi2_FD_188042 | JGI IMG/M metagenome (GOLD analysis project Ga0210059, IMG submission 188042) | Ecteinascidia turbinata endosymbiont from Florida, USA - Sample 2 (SPAdes) (version 2) | ecosystem: Host-associated > Tunicates > Ascidians > Unclassified | place: Key West, Florida... | reverse complement strand
TACCTGCTTATGGTTGGCATGACTTGTAACAAGTCATATGGTTGATACAGCGAAAAACATATCCCTGTTGCAACCTCTCCGGTGGTGTTGCGTTGATTGTGTGATTCACCACGAATGGGATGTGCGTAAAGAACAGCACCATACATATATGTGGCGCCAACAAGAAATAATAGAGTGATCATGGCATGTGAACTCTATTGTTGCTTGCTGCCACAGTGCGAAGCTTTGCGCACATGCCACTCGGGATTTCCGATCGCAACACCCCTCATATTGTTTCCTAATATTGCTAAAAATCTGTATTACTGGTCGGTCAGTGTTTTTTGTGTTGCCACCGTGTGTCTTCAACAAGACAACACATTGTGCTAAGTGCTGCTAGACAGATTATCTTCTGCAAATTAAGTACTGTACTTCTTCAATTCCTGGTGATCTTGAAACATGTCATGGCTATACTATTTAACTCTGAGCTTTTGTAGCGTCACACATGTAGTTTCTACCTTGCCGAGAATTTTTCTTGCCGCTTATATGCATTCAAGTGTTATCTAGCATTATGTCATATGTCTACCATCTGTGTTTTCTTCTGAAGTGGCCATTCCGTTAGAAGTCTTATGTCTTGTTACTGTAGTCAGTGTCGGCGCAAATGAACTTGCCTTTGAATGTAATTTGGCACAGCAAACCGTAAGTTCTGCTTTTGAATTGTTCAAAATTTGAGTGATGATGCTAAAGTTTGCATGTGTTTGTTTTTCACGTACTTTTATTTCTGTGATTTTGAAAAAGAAAATGAATTTGGCATTCATCTGTCCTAAGTTGCCTATTCTGAAAATTGCTTTGACTTAATTGCTGTTTGTGGAGGCACTGTGAGAGTACACAAGATGTGTGTTTAAATAAACGTGAGTTGTTACGAGGCAAATTGTTTAATAAATCTGGCTTTGCCAAGCGAAGAGTTTGCCTTTTTTAAGGTTTTCACTTTAGTGTTTGGCTTTTTTGAGCAATTTTGTTCTGAGGCTATCGCGCACATGTTTATATATTTTTATTTGCATGCTTGTTCAGATACTCGCTGGAGTGACCATCATAAAGTATCAAACGCGTTTTCGCTATAGTTTGTTCTTCTGTCTATTTTACATTAGTCGGTGGCACAGAAGCGCAGAAAAACTTAATGCAAATCAATGTGAATGCGGTGGTATTCATACAGCAATGCCACCTTTTCGCAAGCTGAGAATTGCCCTGCAGTTTATTTTGCGCCAAGACTGCAGCAATTGCTAACTCTGGAACAAACTGAAGCAGATACTCAGCTTCGCGAAGGTTGTCTGTGGCGCTTTCCGCAAATATGTTTCAAACATTTCTGGCTAAAACAATCTTATACCGGCAGATGCACCGGGTCGTTGCTCTCAAAGACGAAAACAAAATGAAGACGGCCAGGAGATCGCTCACGTATTTTCTGAGCGCCAACAACGACGTAAAATTGAGTGATCCGCTCGATTACGAGGATGAAGAGCTGAATGAAATCGAAAAAACAAAAGCGGATCAAATGAAAAGCTTGACGTCAAAGCAATACATGGAAGAAAGACTTTATCCATATTGGGAGAAAAAATGACTCAAGGTTTTATTGAGGTCTGTGTTTCGGGAGTGCAAAAAGAATCGCGTTTCATTTCACTTTGCATATGAAGCACTTTTGCCAGCAGCAGTGCATTGATTTTGTATTTGAGTGCATGTCTATGACTTGCACCTTATGCATTTGACTTCCCTAAAGGAGTGTTTTGTATCTAAGGCTGTACAGCGTTCCTCAAAAATACTTCATGTGCAAAGTGAAATCAAATGTGCATTTTTTTTCACTTAAAAACAGCACAATGGAGAAAGTTCACATTTCCAGGTTTAAGCCATAAAATTCGTGTTTTCACATTCTTATTGAATAAGAGGAAGAATTTTTCTTTTCTGCAATCTCAAGCAATTACCACAAACGTCATAAAATGTATTGTAGTGGCCCGTGAAACCTGCAGCCGCTACAGTATTGCTACAGAACGAGCAGTTATAACAGCTCATGCTTCATTACTCTCAAGTTCGTACTGACAGAGGGCAATGGTGGGGAAAAGCTATCGAATTCTACCACATCCAAGGAGATTTTTGCTATCAAAAGTGTTTTCGCTTCGTTCCAATTTCACCTTAAAAAGTTAAAATACAGTTGTTTAAACGTGGAAATGTGATATTTAACTTTGGCAAATGCTTCGATTCTATCAGGGACATCTAGAAACGCCGAAAAAGCATGCCCAGCTTTTCGAAATTGTTGATTGTGGTGGTCTTTCTGCAACAACACAGCTTTGCTTCGGTATAAGCACGATTGCCGTGCAATTGTACACGTCACTTGCATCGAATGATCTTGTTAAAAAGATATTTTTCACATGTCCAATCAACGTTCTGCCTTCACAAGCCTCTGACGCTGTTGCTAATGGTTTTCATGAAACTTTAATAAAGCAACAGTGCCCTGATGGTCATTTCACTTTTTAACTAATAAAACAAACACCCTTTAATTGTTTTGCAAAAAATGAGTAAAACGTTTGATACAGTGAACTTTATTATTGTATACTTCAGTCGTGTAAGTGTACATATTTGAGATTGCCTCATCGAAAGTTGTGCCTGATTTCATGCCTGTGTTTGTTCTACTTTGTATCTACTGTAGATCCGAGTCTCATATGCCTGTCCTCTGCCTAATTTTTGCCACTTGTGCTTTAAATTGGTGCTATTTCCGAGAACATTTCGCGTTTTGGAGATAAGTATCTTGGAGGATAACTGTAATAGTTTGTCATATGAAATTATGTTATATTGCTGGTATTTTCGCCCGAGTTCTTCTGTTTGAATATTTGCACGATTGTATAGCCATTCAACTTCAGTCAGTGTCGCAGTTGAAATCCTGAGCCAAGTAATGTTCTGTGCGCTGTTTCAGCAGCTGGACCAAGTATGATTTTATAAACTTAAGAGGGACCAAGAGAGAAATTGATGAATTAAGTCACAAAACCTGAAATAGATTCCTTTACACACAGCCCACTTGTACCGTCGCTTGCCATAATTCGTGTGTAATAAAAAAATAAGGTAGTTTCTTCGATTTTCGCCAACGGTCTAATCAGCAACTCCCTTGACACAACGGCCCGAACAAAATTACAAAGGAGATAAATTTGCCCCACACCCAATTTGGCTCCCCCGGCTTCCCCTGCTATCGCCCTAAATGTATGATGAGCACTCACTGGGCGTTTTCCAGTGCATTCCATGCCCGCTGAATTCCTGTAGATCAGAGGGCCTCACATTTACGACAGGCTGCAGAACCCTTCTGATGTCCACCCGTTTTTGAAGCTTCTCATCCCGGAGTTTCTAGATATCCATGGATTCTACCTTCAATCCAAAGAATAAAAGTTTTCTCAAAACCTTTGGGCAGTTTTAGACAAAAATGCTCCTAGTACTGTCTATATTTTTCTGATGTGGTGATGGAGAAATTTGGCTCCTACTTCTGAGAGTTCTAAATTACGTACTTGTTTATACGTCTCTTTTTCGATGCGCTGTTCGACTGTTGGCGGGCGTGATGAATCTTCTTTCAGGTGGGGCGAACTTGTGTCGGAGCAATTTACGTACTGGGTTGTTTGAGCGCTCTTTGAATTGCTGTGTGTTGAGTCATTGACCTTTATTGCTTGTTTTAATCTTGTAAACATTGGATTGCTTGATGAATCTGGCCTTCCTTTCCTTTGGTTGATGGCTTCCACGTCAGATATAAGTTCCGCAGAGCCGAAAAGGTTTCCTAAGCAACTATTTCGCAGTATGATCGCGTTGATAAAAGCCGGGTCGACATTTCTGTACCAAGTCCAGTTATACCATACACATACAAGAGGTCGTAAGTCTAAAGTTACAAGTTCATTTGTGAAGTTTTGTAAGCATTACCGCTCTTCTTATATCACGCATTGTAATTGTAATAAACGTTTCCAACAGTGCTGAGTCTGTGCAGAGAGCATCGCGGATGGACATCATGTATTGCCGTCGTATTTATTTTGGGCCGTGTCTCATTTCCTTGGTCAACATACACGTTTTATTTGGTAAGCTTCTGTATTACGTAACAAGCCTTTCGGACAATCCATTCTTCGAAGCTATGTGAAAAATGAAATAGTGAAGACGAATATGTACCATGTTTTAATTAACGATAGACTGAGAGCTATTCTTCCTTGAAGTTGGAGCTAATGCCTTGGGCCAGATTCAGCAATATGCTGTCAATACCTCAACCCCTGAGACTGAGACTTCGTCAGAAAACGTGACGGAACCGTGGTGTGAACCTTCGGAACCTGAAAATTTGTCGACTGGCAACTAAAACCCATTTCTAGTGCTTCGGAAAAAAACTTGAGCAATTTTTATGTTTTTGAGCAAACAGTATATAGTATTAACACTTCGTTTTCTATCAGTCCCGTTTCCAGGTATTAATTGACTTATTTAGAAATTCCTGCGCGTGACTAAAATCGTTGTTGTTCATTGTCCATCTTCAGCTTGATAGAATTTCATTACATTTTGCCTGCATTTTCCTGAGGATTAGAGCAACAGTGATTAATGTTGGAATGCTGTGAGCATTACATTTAACTGCGTTTGAGGTGTTAATTTCCAAACCAGTATTTCTTGTCTTTGCAACTGTTCCCCATAATTTTTAATTTTGCCTATCAGTTGTATGGTGAACATACGGAACTGCGTGAGAAACACTGGTATAAAATCAGATTTTTACAAAAAACGTTGAAGCTGGAATTTCAAGAAAAATATAACTTCTGACCGTTTACAGCTTAGTGAAATTCTGTTATTATTCTCATAAACGTTCATCTTATATCGATCATTTGATGAAGTGATAAAAGAATTCCTGATATTAGTACCGAAAGAAGCCCATTTCTAATTTGCAAATTCATAACTTATTTACAAACTTTTTGCAAAAGCCATAAGTGAACTCATTTCGAACCCTGAAGTTTTGTAAACTGTATCTTAAGCTTGTTTGCCCTGGCTGGTTGTTTACCTACTCCACTTTTTAAACGAGTGATTCATAAAAAAAGTTTTTGTCGCTTCGGGCACGTCGCGTTAAGGTCTTAAAAGCGTTTCTAACACCGTAGCATTGCCGCCTTGTAGTTCATAGCATTGCAGTTTACAGGAGCTCCTCGGGACAAGACAGAGCACAGGAGAGCCTACCACAACTATTAACCGAAAGAAAAGTCCACGTGCTTGATGAACATAATCGTATATGGAGTTCGATGGTCACAAGAGCAAGCGGCGCTCTGTTGTCACCAAGCAAGTGACTCTTGACATTACTGCTCAAAACAAACCTGCTTCGAGGTCGCGTCCCATTTCCTGACCGTGACAAGTTGTGTTGACACCGGCATCCGACGCTCAGGGCTCTCACAAATGCAACTCCAAAAATCCCTAGAACAGTACCAAAAGATCCCTAAATCCCTAAATCTGTGGTGGTGCAGCATAAAATCAGAGTGCGAATGATAAATGTTAAAAATAGAACCAAATATCATTTGCAAAATAAACTGAAATAGTTCATTTCACACATTTTCATACTTTTCCGAAAATCCCTAAATCCCTAAAAAATCCCTAAAAAATCCCAAAAAGGACTCAAAAGTTCCAACCTAGGGACAAAATCGCTAAAAGTAAGAGCACTGCCGACGCTTCCTAAAAAAACGTGCAAGTGTTTGTGACGTCATGTTCACGTCAGGGTTAAGATGCGGTTCGACGTCTGGTTGGTGTTTTAGATTTTGATTCTAACATCCTTGAAAACCTGTCTCGTGCTTTGCAACGGGTTTGCGAGAGTGTCTGGTATAGAATTGTCGGTCTTGCAAGATGATGTCGAGTTCGAACATCATAGTGCCATCAACAGAGGATCCTTATATCATTCTGAAGTTCTTTGGCAAAAACCAACCCGAAACATGTTGCAGATATTTAGATTCAGCCTAATAAAACTGACAATCCGAACGGACAGACAGCGTCCATTATGCTGTCAGGCACGCGTCTTTTCGGATACTCGGTTTAGTTTTTGACAAGGAAAGAGTTTGAGCCTTGATTGAAAATTTTCTACCTGCCACTTGAGGCTCATTATTATGACACCTGAAGTGCTTCTGGAGAACGTTCTTGTTGGTGTTTCGATAAAGTGAAAGCGCGTTTGGAAAACACTTTGTGAACCAGAAAAATTGCCGATGCTCTTCATTGCAAAGGTTTGATGTCTGTAAATGATCGCTTAATAATTGTCACTTGCATTTTAGCGTGCCCTGCTGGGACGCAGCCTTGGGCGACCACGCCCATTGCTTCCCTGTCAACTTCTCTACTTTTTTGCCGCAAAATATGTTTTGTTGGTCCGGAGCGCTCTTCCAGCCTGCTCACTTCGTATCGTTTTTGTTTTTTCCTTTTCCGCTTTTTGCCGTGCGATACTTGTTCAAAGTCACAGTTAATTAAAACCTGAGTTTTTCTAAGTGGACGTCTGTTATATGCAACGGGCCAGTTCAAACTGTATTTCAGCTCATGCACAGGGTTGCCAGATCACTTGGAATTTTTTCATGGACCTTTTGTTTTTCAAGAGATACTGTAGACTACTTTCATGGGTGTCCGCAGAGGGGTCAAAATTGTTCTACCCCCGGAAATTAGGACTAAGAAGCAAAAAATGTTAGAAAATCTGAAGTCAGCATCTCGATTCCGATTAATCGATTTAATTCTTGCACTAATACTTTATTTACCGGTATGGCACTCACACTGTACAAAAGCCGGCTTCACTGTTCTGCTGTGATGTGCTTGCAGAACTTCACTCATGTCCACTCCTCTGCCTACAGACTCACACTGCGAAACTTGCGAGCGCATTGTTCTACTGTTTCTCTTAGTTGCGTACAGGCCATAACCGGGGGGGGAGCAAAGGGTGCGAAGCCCCCCTGCAAAATTTGTCGCCCCCCTGGAAAAATGTGTTGAGCATAGTTGAAAACTATTGGACATAGTTAAAAAAATTTGGGGCCCTCTCAGAAAACTCTTCGCCACCCCTGGTGTCCCAAGCTGGTTACGGGTCTGGTTGCGTTACAATAACATTGCAACGAACCTTGAAAGGTTCACTTCAAGTTACGATAACTAATGCGTTTTTCCGCATGTGACTGCTAACCTCAGACGTCTTTGGCAGATGATGCAGCGAGACAGTCACTGCTGATAACAGTAAGACGCGTTGTTTTATACTGTGTGAAAAGAAGCAGGGGTGAATCTGTAGCAGTGCTTCCGCTTCCACATGTTTCACAAATCCATCATAGTGTGAGATTGTGAGTGTGACAAATGTGCCTGAGAGAATAGCTTAATCAAGCTACGCTTATGCAGCTTCTTTTCACACAGCATAAAACTACGTGGCTTGTTAGAAATACCTCTGTAAAAGGTTGTGGAGTATGTCTTAATCATTAAGGCTCAGTTCCAATGTGCCTGAGTAAATGACTTAATCCAGCTACGCTTATGCAGCTTCTTTTCACACAGTGTAAAACTACGTGGCTTGTTAGAAATAGTTGAAAGCCGCTAAATAGAGCACCCTCCGGAATAGCAAAACTTGCTCTAATAAGCGGTTGCTCTTTTATCCGATGAGAACGTTTTGCAATAAAAATAGGTGTCATTCACACTAGGGGTTCATCAACACACATATCAATTTTAGGTTACTGTATTTTATTCTTGTTGTAACAATAGTGTAAAAAGAAAAGTTACTGTCTTTTTGCAATATTTTTGTCATAATGTATTGCACAGTAGCTGTTGTTGTGGACACTGTTCACTCTTGGCTCCTCTTCAGCACAAAAGAACTAGTCGCCGTTTGATTGTTTTACTTCATTTTTTGCTGCTTGGTCTACATCTACAGCATGATCAAGCTTAGACAGCATGGTGATCACTCATCGACATTACGAAAAAGCAGTCCTACACGTCTGACTGCTCTAATAAGCGAAGAATTTATGAGGAAAAAGATAGGATAGTTTTTTTTCAGCCGAAACTGCTCGAATAAAAGCGGTTTGCACTATAAACCGATGCTCTAAGCGGTTTCCACTTTACCTGCAAAAGGTTTGTGGGAATACGTCTTGATCGTTAAGGCTTAGTTCTGACTTGTGAGCGAGTACTAAGTGCAAAGCTATATTCACCCTGGCGAGTTTTCATAATTCATCTGTTCAGTTTGTATGCCTGTGTGGTGTTTTAATTTCAGTACGTTCTTAAGTTGTTTGATAGTCGTGTTAAAATACAGTTTTGCGAGAGTGTCTAACTTTCGTGATTTTTCACCGCTAATGCTGATCTGAGTGTTGATTGTTCTCAATTATGACTTGTTTGTAAAAAGTGCTCGCAAAATTGGATATTAGGCAGTTTATGAAAAGCAAAAGCATTTCTGATAGCCGAAGTGTCCAACAATTTGGACAAAAGATTTCAGAAGTGAGTTCTGTTCAACCAGCACAGGCAAATGAGAGAGCCGCAAACGGTAGTTGTTGATAGTTCAAGTCCATTTGTGACTCATTTGTGTGGAGTTCACAATAGTAACGACTTTTATGCGCCAATTCAGCAAAAATTTTAACAGATGACAGAAAGCACACCTTTTTGTCAGATTCGTATAGCCTAGAGCTCCGCTTCAAAATGATTTCAAAATAGATGCGAATGGAGCACGTGCTTTCATTGGGAATTTTCTTTGTGGTGTAGAAACAGTAAAGTGTTTTGTGAAGGTCCATTTGCATTGCAACGTCAGCAACCTGAAAAAGATCAGCAAAATGCCGACGTTGTCCTGCCTGGAAAATTTTCTGCGGACACCCATGGCTACTTTAACCCTTTCAGCAAGCTTTCACGTATGGGCACATCAGGCTAAACTAACAATGTACGAAATTGAAAATTAAACAAAATGTATTCAGACGACACAACCGTTCTTGAATAGTTTACTGCTAATACACAACTGTTTAAGACGGAAGGATTCTACATATTTTTCTGTTTTTTTACATTGTTTGCTCTTGCGTCTTAAATGTTAAGAATCAAAAATGAACACTTTGAAAACTTTTCAAGAATTTTCAAGGACGCCGGAAAATATTCAAGGACAACAAGATGTTTTTCAAGAATCAAGGACATAACAAGTTTTGACAGCAAATTCAAGGACAATTCTTGGCGCTCAAGGTCTTCTGGCAACCTTACTCATGCACAGTGGCGCACGCAGAAAATTTCCGAGGGGGGGCAATCGTTTTTAAACGATCATAAAATTTATATGTTCCCAGGTAACACTCAAACTAATTCAAAATTCATAAAAACCTTTCAGGGAATCGCTTGATAAGTAACAAGTCAATTGTCACAAGAACGAGTCAATTGTCCCAAGAAGGGCTCCAGGTGTCTTTGAAATATAAACGCAGGCCCTCATCACCCTCAAATCCAAGAAGAGTCATAAGGTGTCGAATCAAGCTGGAAAGGCTGTCCCAATCAAGACATTTTGGAAACTTTATAACTTTGTGGAGAATTTAATGAAGAATACGCAAGCCCGCAAGAAACACAGCTGAAGAAAACAATCAAAGTTTTCAAAATATTTTTAGGATGTTTTAATTGTGTGCTTAAAAACAAGCAGGTTATATCAAGTGGATTCTTCGATTTTTGTTGAGCATCGCTACGTGTTAGTCATTACTAGGGCCATGTAAAATCATTACTAGGGCCGTTTAAAGTCATAAAAGTCATATTTTTTTCTGTGTTTCAGGAAGCTATGAAGCGAATTTTAAAACAAAAATCGTACCTCTGCGAAGTCCATAACAAAAGCTATAAAGTCATAAAAGTCATATTTTCCATGTTATGTCATAAAGTCATATTTTGCATATTTTCCACTTAATTCAATAAGTAAACTAAAAACAAACTCAAAATATCAGGAGAAACTAAACTACTATATCGTTAGGTCTAAGCTGCAACCTGCAAGTTGAATCCACTTGGGCACCATGTGAATTTTGGCAAAGACGGAGGTGAACTAAGTTATTTGGATGAAATGTAATGCACTGCCTAAAATGCATGTTCTTACTGCCCCAAAGGCATAAACCAATACCTATGCATGTTTTCAGTTTGCTTCAAAACAAACTAGGCTGTATGTTTTGCATGTGTTTTGAGCTGTTCATTTTAGTGGAGCTTCAACAAACCCTGGACTACCATCTCTTATGCCTATTTTCGCTGGTAATGCTTCTTTGTGCAGTAGTTGTATGTTCTAGTTCAGTCATTTTTATTTGGTCATATAAAGTCATATTTTCTGAAAAATAAAGTTATATTATCAAGTTTTTCAGGTCACAAAAAATGGCCCTGGTCATTACTCTTGAGGTCAAAAAATGTGAGAGACACTCCACAATAACATGTTCATTCTTCGTTAATTTGTGCAGTTTTTTGTTTTGGTAAGAACCAGCTTGAAACATTATTTTCTAGTTGAAAAGAGTCTCGCTTATTACAGGTAAAAACACAGGGATGCAAACTTAAAGGCCGTAAAATATTCAAAAGCTGGCTACCCTGGAATGGAGTTAGTACATGAATGGAGAGTGGAGCACAGTATGTTTGTTACCTGGATTTTAACAAGAGAAGAGAGTTTGGTGCCATGGAGGTAATATTGAACTCCGATGTAGATCTTTTCAGTGCTTATAAGTAGCCTAACGCAACAACGTTGGCCCATGTGGTCAGTGATGACCGAAAAATCGGCGGAAAGCTACAATAAACACTGGTCACACTCGTGAAGAGTATGGCGAAATTTTTTGCCTCTTTTTTTCAGGCAGGTCGGGCAGCAATGCTCAAGAAGGCAGTCGCTGCCCAGCTGGCACCTTCCAGTTAAGTAATATTGTCGGCAAAAATAAACCGTGTGAGAGACTCGGACGGCATTTGCCCTTTCTTCCGCTCCGACGCGAACTGAAGGTAAGGCACTGGATTGCTGGCAGCTTTCTTTGTCTTGAAATTGGTCAAAAAAACTCCTGAAAATTAGAAAATGAAAAGATCATTGAGCATCTTGGTAAAGTGTGTTAGAAATAAACACCTAGATGTACTGTATATGATGCTGGCTGTAAAGAAAGTTATGGAGCGCACGGAGCACAAAAGTAAATTATCCACTGTGTTGACTGATACGAACATTTATGCTCCCTGAACGCTGACGCAAAAAAACAGAAGCAATTTTCAAGTTTTCAAGGATGAAAACTTGGAAAAGCCTGAGTGACTACATCTTTCAAACTGTCAATGGCATCTGCAAACACTTTGTTATGTGATTAAAGGCGTCTCATCTCACGTTTAGAAGAACCAACTCTCAGCAAGTATGAGGCATGGAAGAGGGGTCTCCAGTGTTGGTTGTAACAGCAGAGTAAGTAGTGGAAGATTAGTATAAGAGGGCACTCGAATTCTTTCCCCTTTTACCTAGGCTTTGACGAAAATGTGTTGTTCACGACTGTTTTTTCACAACAAAACAGTTGATGGTTGAAATTTTTATCACATAAATAGTATTGCTAAACCCACCATTCATCGGTTTACTATTAATTGTTTGTTGATTGAGCCGTTAAGTCAGTGGTTCCCAAACTTGTTCGTGCCGTTACCCAAATTAAGGCAGCGATTATGTCTTATTACCCACAATATTTCGCAGTGATCGATCATAATAAAGAAAAATATTGTGATTTTGGTTCCACATTATCCTTCGAAGAATCGCATATTACCCCCAAGGGGTAATTTACCCCCAGTTTGGGAACCACTGCATTAAGTGATTGCTGTGAAGACGGAATTGAATGATTGTGCTGCTCTCTTCGACACGGGCACAAATCGACTACATACCTGCTTCTTTCAAAGCGTATGTGCTTGAGGATTGAATTGCATTGAACAACGTGGAGCCACTTCGAGAAGAATGTGAAAGGAAAGCAAGGACAAAACTTGTGGTAAATTTCTATTGTTGCGCTTCTGTGCGTTGTTCTAATTCCTGTGGCAACAGCTTATTTGCTGAGTGTATAATAGCAACATATTGTCTTTCGTGCTAGTTTGCTCGTTTCTAATTTTTTTCATGAGTGTCCCATTACATTTGAAAAAGTATAGCACAAGTTCCATGATCCCAAAAATGTTGAAGAGCACTGAATATAAATGAATCTACCTTACTACGCTGTAATATGTGTCAGAAACAAGCAAAAGCATTTTGTGAAGTATTTGTAAAAATATTTCGTGAAACAAGATCCCTTTCAAATAAAACCAGCGCTTCTACGGTACTCAAGTTTCTGAATGTATCTCACGGTTAACAGCAATAGAATGTTCTTAGTTCTAGGTTTCCAGATAGGTAGAAAATTATGTTAGTTGTCTATTGTTATAAAGTTTCCACAAATGGATCGCTTTGAGATTCGCAAGATGTATTTCTGTCAGGTCAATGCACAAAGTTTTTTCCTGTGCTGTATCTACCAGAAACTGTTTGAAAACTTCAATCCAGCTATATTTTTCTGACAGTTTTACAAGTTGCGTGTTTTGCTCTTCCACGCGTTTTTTCACAATGACTTGAACGAAATAAAAATGGACGAATAGGCCACCACGTTTAAACGCAATTTAGTGGAAAGTCTGCTGCGAAATTTACAGAGACAGCAGTACATTTTTAGCAGCAAAATCTGAAAATTCAAAGATTGGTAGAAGGCGCTAGACACCATTCATTTTACATTGGTCACATAAACCACGAACACTCAGATTTTTATGACCACGCTAACATTTTTGGCACAAGTTATGACAGCAGGTATGTGGAAGCAATTTGCTTTAACCCCAATTACTTGAAACTTAAATTTTTTTGAAGATTTTAATTTCATTATTAGAAATGATGGTTTCTGAAAAGAATAATGATCAATCAAGACGTTGATTCGATTTGAACTGAACACCAGTCGGTTTTATTACAAATAAAAGACTCACCATTTTCATGACAATAAATCAGTTAAAACAGATTTTTCAATTTTTCTAAGATATCGTGACTTGACTGGAGTTACTATGATTGTAAATATCCCTATTCATCACTGCTGGGTTTAAAAAAAATAAAAAGCCTGTTTGGTTGAAACACGGATTGGCAAAAACATAAAATTCTTAAGTGACTCCTAAAAATTTGCCAGTGTTGATGAGATGATTCGACTCAGGGCCGCAAAGAGCTGAAATTTTCTGGAGGGGAAAAATGATTGCAACGTGTATTTCCAAACAACTAAAAAAGATTTTGGCACTTTCAAAATTCGGGGAGGCAGAAATTGCCCCGTTGCACCCTTCCCCTGGTTGAAGGCCTGACTCGAATTATCTCGAATAATCTTATTCGTTGCTACCTTGGACTTCGAACCTTAAACTCAAAGTTGTGTGCTTACAACTACTGCCCATCTTCTGCTTCTGAATAAGGGACATAGAAGTAACAGATCTGAACAGTATATTTTTGACAGAAGCGGGATATAATTCATATAGCTCTATAGCAGGGGTCACCAACCTTTTTGAAACAGCGAGCTACTTCTTGTGTACCGATTAATGTGAAGGGCTACTGGTTTGATACACACTTCTGAAATAAAAATGTTGCTCAATTTACCTTCAATCATTTTAGTATTGATATTCGTTAAGGTGAAGACATTGATCATGCTAATGTTATTTTTAGAACAGGCCCGCGGACGACCTACTTGGCCCTTGCGGGCGACCTGGCGGCCGCGGGCACCACGTTGGTGACCCCTCCTCTGTAGGAAGCAGCCTACAATTACATACTTTTTCGCTGAATAAAATCGTTTGACCGATGGCCTACAGTTCTAAGCGTGCTAGAGCATCAGGCTTGTACACGTCACTTCAAATATTAACATTAGATAACATGGTAAAATCAACCTCAGTTGCAATAGCTCTCTCTTTTCGCCAGAATATCTTGCCTGAATTAGTGACAACCTGTTTAAGTATTTAGACAGAATCCATAGGTACCTAAGCTAAGTGGAACAGTTGGTTGAGTACGCGCCAACAAATCTGTTAGGCTGGATTCGACCCCCGGCCGTGTCATACGGAAGACTTGGAAACCAGTGCATTACCAACTTCGCACTTCATGCATCGCATTTATTCAGCTTGTATCACTGACATATGAACTTTAGATTGCATAGTTGTGAGAAGCAGGAAAAAGAGTAAGTGGAAAACTACGAAGTCGAAGCAACGCACAATGATGTAAGATTCATGTAAATCATAGGCTTTTGGCAGATAGTGGCAACCGTAGCAAATATTACTGATTTAATAGTGAAGCTGATTTGTAGAAAGCGGTGCATAAGAATCGTCACAACTTAACAGTAAAGTTTTTTTAATGAAAATATTGCAATATAGAGGAGAGACAATTTTTTTCGTGACTTGGAGGAGCGTATGAATTCAAGCCTTGCACAAAGTCCCCGCATTTCTTGAAATCATTTTAGCTTTGAAATTCAACAGGACTAAAAAAATTTGGATTTTAGACATCTTTAACGCGACATCCTGTATTCATTTAAAGGGAAATAGCAACGCACACATTACCACATTTATTCGATTATAAGCCGCGGCTTATAAACTTTTTTTCATCATTTCGTGCGGCTTATATTCAAGGGCAGCTTACAATCAAGGGCAGGTTATATATTTTATTTCTTTACCTTATCGAAAGATATAAATGACGCTTAGTCTTTCCTTGGCTGCGTTTTTTTTAGCAAACTCTCTTTTCGCATTCTATTTTCTTCAGCATCACGTGCACATCCGTTCAGGGGTGTAGTGCTAAAAAAAGAGGTGTGGGAACGCCGTAATGAAAGCAAGACTGCACCAAATAGTTCAAATAAAGTGAGCATTCGCCTACATCAATTTCCACTGTATCTTCCTGTTTTACTGTAGACTTTTGACTAGCAGTTCGAATCTGCGTGTCGCTAGCATATCTGTGAGGATCGCAGCCATGTTTGTAATCTAGTGCAAAAATGTGTGGGAACGCGTTCCCACAACCAAAAAAGGTGTGGGAATGCCGTTCCCACGCGTTCCCACCCCACTACACCCCTGCATCTGTCACAGGAGAGATTATGATAAACACAAGGCAGTTCTATAGTAGTGCCGGGAAACGCACAATACGCGAACGTCACGAATGCATCTCAGAGGCTAAGGTAACCCATGTTCAAATGCGGCTTACAATTAGGGTTGCCAGATGGTCGGTATTTCACCGGCCTGGCCGGTATTTCACTGCTAATTTAGCAGAGGCCGGTAAAAGGCCGGTATTTTGAAAATCAGTGCCCGAGGCTGGTATTTCGAAAATAAATAATTTGCCGTAACTTTGAAAAGAACTAACGCCGATTTTCTCAAATTAT
>Ga0210059_1009402_pt1 | contig 15287 bp, 8 predicted proteins | sample Ectturendosymbi2_FD_188042 | JGI IMG/M metagenome (GOLD analysis project Ga0210059, IMG submission 188042) | Ecteinascidia turbinata endosymbiont from Florida, USA - Sample 2 (SPAdes) (version 2) | ecosystem: Host-associated > Tunicates > Ascidians > Unclassified | place: Key West, Florida... | reverse complement strand
GTCATGAGTGAAGCATGACGGCCTTCTACAAGTTAAAAATGCATAGAGGCATCGACGGGATGTTTGCATTCAGCTCTGGTTTGTGTTCTTGAATCAACAAAGATTCAAGAATCCACAGCCGTCGCCCATTGTTGTCACTGCCAGGGTTGTGAAAGTCAACCCGATGATCTGGTTTGGCTTGCAAGTGTCTGCATACTGCAGAGCTTAGTGACGTTCGACGCTCTTCTATACAATTTATTAAATTGCGTTGCGTTTGTCCGATGTACGAGGCACCGCATGAGCAGGTAAGCTTGTACACAATGTTAAACCGGTTTAGTAAAGCTTGCCAGTCTTTAACAGAGAACCAGATGAATTTTGTAACTAATTGGACGATTTTCACCCCGCAATGAAGGTGTTGAAACATTTGTCTCAAATAATTCCCCTGGAACTTGGAAAAACATCAATCACATTCTCAACCGCTACCAACAGAAAAAACCTGTTCAGTTTTCAAAGCCTCTCAAAGCAACAGCAAGGTGCAGAAACTTAATTATCAGTTCACTGCCTTTCAATCTGGTACTGGCAGACTTAATCCCATCGTGTATTGTAGGTGGTTGGATACCGATTCCGACCTGTGCAAATAGCGAATCCTCTTATTATGAATCCTGGATCCCGTGAGACCTTGTTATGGAGTAACAAACACTAGAAATCAGCTCAAGCGTGAAGCAAACCACACAAAATGCAGGAGATGAAAAAATTTTACCTGAACAAGGCTAAACAGTGCTTGCTGTTGTCAAAGTTCCAAGCATAAGGTCCATGAACATGAAACGGGGAGTCTACAATATATAGCCTACTCTTACTTGATAAAAATGGTCAACATTCTGATAGCCACTGTTGAGGCAACAACTGCACAACTATTGGCATTTTAGTTTGCCCCTTCTGAATTCGAAATAAAAATTTCCTCCATTCGTAGACCAGCTATGTCCAACCCATGGCCCGCTGCATGCATCCCAGTCAAGTGTTTTGTGTGGCCCAGTTTAGGTTTTCACTGTAGTAAAGGTATCCTACAATACATACTGACAACTTGTCCTTGTTTTGATAATCTTGAATTCGACATATTTGATGCAGGTTGTCCTCAGTGCCACTTTATCATGTCTGTTACCATTGCAGTTAGGATTCAAACATTTTCAGTATATTAGTTTGAGCTAAATTTAGTTTGCTAAGATCAGACATGTGCAACCTGCAGCCCGCACTACGGCCTGCGTGGTATTGTTCATGATCTTGAAATGGTATTTCAAAATGAATTACATTCCTCACTTTTCCGTGCCACTCATTTCACTGTCATTTACCACAAGCTTTGGCACTTGATCAGAGGTTTACAGCGCTTAAAACGAACAAAGTCTTGTAACATTTTTTTGATTACCTCAGAACCATAGACCACGAAGCTAATATAAATTTTTGTGCCATTTCGAATTGTTACACTGCACCGCAGATTAAACTCTCTGTGATATGAATGTTTTTCTTTCTGATTAAGAGGCTTGCAGAACCCAGAGGCTTTGCTGTGTAAAAGTGTTTAAAAATTTTGTCAGGACTTAACAGGCATTTTGTAATTGTTTTTGTGAACTGAGTGCCATTAGTTTTGATTTTACTTTGAGTGGTATTGTTAGAAAGGATTTCAACTTAATTTGTCTGACATCATCAACAGGATTTTTGATGCTGTTTGTTGTTTGTGGCTTTGCAAGTGTTGGGATTGGGAATATGGGGAGAATAATAAAAATTCACAGCAGGAAAAGACAATGTTGAAAAGATGGCAATCAATGATAATAATAGTATTTTGTTTTGCAGTTCATAAAAGCAGAAATTTTAACAGTAATTCAGCCTCAAAGATTGGCAATTTAATGCAAAGCATGTCGTGTTCAAAAAAGTGAAAAATTCTTGAAGGGAGGTCACCTTGAAAATCATTTAACTGTTTGGAAGCATCTATCGTTGTGAAAAAATTTTATCGAAGATGAGATACTGCGAAAGAAAGCATAGAGGTCAATTGTCAGACAGTAGCGTAGCCAATTTGTTCGGGAGGTTCCAGTCAGTGACGTTGTCAGTCACTGACATCTTTTTTAACTGTTGGAAAATTGGTATAAAGTACCAGTGGTGGGCTATGGCCTCTTCAGCCTCATTCTGGCCGCGTCACTGTTGCCAAACCAACATTTGATTGGTCAGCTTCAAGTTGCTTGCAGTTCCATGAAAGAGAATGCTCCAATACTCTGTAAAGGCCTTCAACAGCAAGCAGCATAATAGTAGACTCAACTTTAAAAGAGACGGAATAACGATATGTAACGAGAACATTACGTTTGATGGAATTGAGAGAAGTCAAATGTAATGTCTCATCTACTTCACAGTTAGCCTGTCGCCTTATTAATGTGAGGTCTCTAGTTTGTTCCAAATAACCTGTTGCCAGCATGCGGTTCATACAACCAGTTCAAATAACCTGTTGCCAGCATGCGGTTCATGTACTTTCAAATGAGGAAATTACACCATATACCCCATATCTGTTGAGTGACCACTTAACCAATTTTAAAAGAATGAATAAAGTTTCATCCAATAAAAATCGATGTCACCTACGATAACTTTCCAAAAATTGAATGTGGCTCGCCAGTGAAAAAGATTGCACATGCCTGGCTAAGATCAACGTACGTCATTCAATGTGAAGCCCTCAATAATATGTCATTCAACATGCAGCCCTCATCAAGATAGTGACATACTTTTTGATTCAATAAGACATTTGGGTTGGACACACATAGCTGCCATAGACAAAGTATGATTTTTATTTTTAAATTGGTCTTCAATTGCAATCTTTACATACAGTCCTAGATCTTGGGTAATGACCAAAAAAGTGCCATCTCAAATATGTGCAGCAAAGATGAGCTTTCACTAGTAGTTCATGATGTAACCCTTTGTAAGAAAGACCATTAATTTTAAGCCACTTTTCCTGATAAAGAGATTCTAGCTATGAAGCTTCACAAATGTGGCAAGAATGCTCAAGCAAGGTTGGTGAAGTCTTGTTAGCTGCACCCAACAATATTAAAGGTCGAACAAAGGAATAATCAACATGCTTTTAAGTATGGAAATCAGAACATAAAATGCAAGGCTGTAGAGCCGAGCCCTTTGCTAAGAGCCGGAGCTATGTTTGAAATTTAGGTGCTGGAGTTTATTTTAAACTTTAGGATACCAAGGCATGTCTATTTAAAAGGCAGGTACTGTTCTGGGCCCCTTCCTGCCATGCTTATGGTTTTGACAAATTTAATGAAAGCTAGGCTAAGGCTTTACTGAAAAGAGTGCTCCTTGTAGCACAACACAGCTTAATTGTTACGACACCAGACCACTACAATGCAACTGCAAGTATTTGACGCTTAGTTCTGTTACCTAATTATTCCTAAGGCTGCAGTGCTGCCACTCTACATTAACAAGTTTCCCCTAGAATAAGAATGAAAAGTCCCTACATTTCCCTACACAATCTGAAACAAAAAACGCAATCATCTACAACACCTGGCCTTGAAACACAACATACCATATACCAGGGCCAAGGGAGCAAGGGAGGATCCAGCCAGTAAGGTTGAGGGCGATTTCGGTAATATTTGGTAGTCAAATCTCATAACAGCTTCACTATTATAAGAAAGATAGGTATACTTCACAACACTTCCTTGACAAAGCAATGGACAAAAATGGCCTTGTTTTGCTCCCCTTTTCAGCTATCCTGACTAACCTCATTTTGTTTGTTTTTCATGTATCAAACACTACTGTATTATTGTTTATTGTTAAACCTTTGTAATCTGTCTTTAACTCTGTCTGTTCAACCTCATTTGGGGGTGCTATGTGCCTGGTGGAACACACACACAATGGCGGTACTCCATCATGGTCTGTATAATTTTACTGTGTTTCAATTTTACCTCATTACTGTTAACATCATTCTCCTGCCTTCTTTTTGTAAATCTCAATATCATTAAAAATGGGTGATTGCTCAAAATGGCCTTATATCGCAAATTTTGTTTTCTGTATTATACAAACTTACGGTGAAAAAAGTTACTTTTGTAGGTTGTAGGGGGTGCGATCGCCCCAATCACTCCTCCCTGGATCCGCCCTGCTATATAAGTTGCATAATTAAAAGTGCAAGGTCAAAATTACATACGTAAAGCAAGCATCATTGCACTCACAGAAAGCACCACTGCATAACTACATGTCAATTTTTTTTTTTTTTTTAATTCTCTCTCTTTAAGATTAGCCAGCACCTTTTGCAATAAATCTTAAGCATAAATCCCTTGCAACTCTTCAGCTGGTAGCAATTCACAACGAAAAAGTCTCATCAATGATAGCACCAACAGCTTCAGAATTTTCAAATATTTCAAAATATGTTTTCCTTGCTTTGCCATGTAAATGCATGTCTTTGTTTGACTTCAAAGTCACTTGGAAATTTCTCACTAGACTTAATTATTGCTTCCAAAGTGCACACAGCCAGACAATCCCTCAGCTTGTTTTTGTTGTTATTCAAGCGGGAGAAAATTCTTTCAACCTCATCAGTGCTTTGAGGTAATGCAGTTATACACATTGCATAACAACTGTACTTTTCACTGAACAGTATTGTACTTGTACTGCAGTCTTCGCAAATTGGAATAGACTAGGCTACACCCAATAGGCTTAGCCTCAAGGAAAGTCCAGTGACTTTCACTCAGAATGCCATTCTAACCACCAAAAAACTTGGCCACACTGGAGTCCTTGCATCAAAAATAACCCAGTACCACTGGGATTTATTGCCTGCTCAATGCGAAAAAACGCATTTTCCAGTGCGTTTTGCAAGTGCACTAATAATAAATTGTTGACCAAACACGTCCATGAAGTACTGTATTGCAAAGGTAGAAACAAGGCGATACAAATTCTAAACACAAAAATCGCTACAGATCCTTACAAAATTGCGATTTTCCCGTAGGGATTCCCGACTCCCTGCAAACAGGTAAAAATCCCTACTGTAGGGATTTTTCCCTACGAGTGGCAACACTGTGAGGCTGTGGCATTACAGCTGGGCACTGGGCAGTGTTGCCAAATGCTGGTTGAAAAACCAGCTCCCAATGTCCTCATAAAACAAGCCCAAAACCAGCCCAATAAACTGCTAACTAGCCCAAATTACTGCCCAATACTTGTGATAAAACTAACAGTTTGCAGTGAAAGTAACCACCATTATCTTATTGCAGTTGCAGTTTTTGCGCAACACACAACTAACCTTTCTTACAAAGCAACCTCAAACATACAAAATAACAACAAGTAGTAACATTGTAACAAATAAAATGTTAACCGCAGCAAACCCTGGTACATATTATATCAAGCATATGCCCTTTAGGAATATAAGAGAAAAAGCTTCCTGTTTTCTTTATCTTTTACAACTTGAAAATGCAACTTCAAACTAAGAAAAATACATTTGATCTGATATACTGCCTAGTAATTCTTTAAGATAATGTTAGGCTTACATCATTTATGCTAGAATGGCAAGCAATATGTGCAGCGACTTGTAGGCTTAATTTCAACTATGCAGATTTAACACTATCATGTAGGCTATTATCATTACTACCCTGGTATAGCCAGCATCAAACAGACTACATATAGATGAAAATGGAGCCGAATTTTTAATGTGCTAAAGTAGTTGTAGAATGATTCTTTAAAATTTAAATCATTGTAATAAACAAAAAATTTTTAACATTGTAATTTAAATCATTTAAATTAAAATTTAAATCATTGTAATCAATGTGCTCTTATTTCAAATCAGCATTTTTACAATAAGTTTTTTTCATCACCACTAGAAAACGGAATACAACAGAAGCAGCCTGGGATGACCTCGACTGTAGGGATTCACTCAATTCTCTGCTAAACACCAATAACCCTTGGAACCACTGTCGGTTACTTGCTGCACAAGAGAGTCACACTGTGACACTGCCACCTGGTCAGAAGCGTTCCTAATTGCCAGTGTTAGAAACTTGCTCAGTCCTGATGAGCTCCGTATTGCAATCGCCCTCCAAACTGGTGCCAAAATCTTTGAAGGCACAAAATGCCGCTGTGGCAAAATTGTTGATAAGCTGGGGCTCCATGGCCTCTCCTGTACTAAAAATGCAGGCCGCTTCCCAAGGCATTCAGCCATCAACTCCATCCTCAAGAGGTCATTGACCCGCATTGGTCTCCCCTCTACCTGGGAGCTTGTCGGCCTGACTAACGATGGAAGGAGGCCGCATGGCATGACTTTGGGCCCCTGGTACAGAGGCTGGAGCCTGGTGTGGGACGCAACAGTTGTGGACACTGTTGCTCAGGGCCATTATAAAGACTCTGCCAGACAGGCTGGTTTTGTAGCCACAAAAGCTGAGGCTGCAAAATGTCAAAAATATCATGACCTCCAAAGCAATTACCACTTTCAACCAGTGGCAATTGAGACCACTGGTGTGTATGGCAAGTCCACTGCCCCTTTTACGAGTGGTCTTACGAAGAAACTTGTTAATGTGTCTGGCGACCCCAGGGAGCACCAGTGGCTCCACCAGCGTCTGTCCCTGGCTGTAGCCAAGGGAAATGCTGCCAGCATATTGGCTTGTGTGCAATTTTCATCTAATTTTACCTGTTCTTTTTCTAGCTGCTTTTAACGTACTGACCACCATCACTGCCTACCACTTGCCCCTGTATCAATGTGTAGCTATTGCTTTCCGAATCCTCGTTCTTTCTGTAAGATTCATTGTGCCCTCAGTTGTGCAGCGTTACCTTCTTGTGCATTGGTTAAATATCTTGTCAATCGCATGGCCTATGATGAGAGTACAGCGTGGTTTCGTGTTCAACATTGCTTGAAATCTCTAAGGCCATTTCATTGATACTCATGGAAAAAAAATGTTTTTTTTATCTGTAACTTAGAGTGTTTTGTATCCAGCCTTTCAACTTGAGATCCTTTTCTGACGTATCGCTTGTCATACTGAGCTCATTAACGATTAACTCAAAGCTTAACATCAAGAAATCCTTCATGAAACTGATACTTGTACATTGCTGTTTAACTAAATCAACAGTGTTAAATGTAGTGTCAACAAAAGCATAGGCTATAGCAATATTGTAGGCCAGTGGTTCTTAACCTTTTTTACATATATCTCCACCCCTTTTATCAAACTAGACTACCACCACATTTACCGATTTAGTTTTTACCCCAATACACTCAATGGTCGGTGCTCATTTCTTAAAAATATGAAATTAACAAACTTTTACAGTTTAGAATGATATATACAAATTTGCATTTGCTGCAAATAATGGTTCACTAAATTTAACCCCTTTGAATGAAATTTATCCCACGTGGTAAATTTACCCCAGGTTAAGAACCACTGCTGTAGACCTAAAAACTCTCTCCGCACAAACAAACGAACATAAGTGAGTTGTGCTGTAGGTGTTTTTCCTATAGGCTATTTATGATTATGTCTTGCATGTATACAAGCTTAACTCGTAGTATCGATTACTAACAACTGTAATTTGCCTACATGATGTGACCGCAGCAACACCACGCCCTTGTCCACAAACTCAAGTCTGAATGAGATCAACACTGTTGCCCATGAGATTACACACACACATGATCACGTGATCTAGAAGCTTCATCTATTTCAGTGCTATTCAACCTTTTTGTTACATTGCATGCTTGAAGATATTTTGACGAACTCATGCACCCTACTTACTTAAACACTTAAACTCATGCACCCTATTTACTGACACTTCCCCCATGCCCCCACATAATTGGGCCCATGTCAGTAAGTGCCTGGGTTTAACTAAGCAAGTCCCCTAATTCAGTAAATCAGCTACATAATTCAATTGATAATCACTATCAAGTCATTATCATAATGACTCATTGCCTGTTCAAAGTTGCTTGTTAATCACAAATAATCATCTAATTACAACAATTACTTAGCTTCAAATGGTCTGATGCGTATGAACCGCAATTTAGATTGTGCAGTTTAGTTTAAATCCTGAAAGTCATTGGTTGGTTAATGGTTCATTTTTTGTTAACAGAAAGTTTTTGTAAAAATTATCTGTTTAGTGTGACAAGTTTGTGATGCACCTTTGTGAACCCTTTCTTAGTGGTGGACCCAACGTACATTTTGGTGCACCGTTGGGTGTACCGTGCACACCGGTTAAAGAGCGCTGATTTATTTGATCTTACATCAAGAGAACAGACACGAACGAAAAAAGCCGTCGATCACATTACTTCAAGTAAAACCAAACCTCACTACTAGAGATGGCACGGGCCGCTAACGATCTGGATTTAGGGCGGGCCGCTGAGGTTGAACGAGCAGGCCGCTCACAATATTTTTAGCGGTTGGATTTTCTCCAGCCGCCCGCTAATGTTGAAAAAACTTTAATATTTTTTGAGTTAAAAGAACCACTCGGTGGCAATAAAAGTGGGTGAAACCACTTGGCATCTGCTTGGCATATTTTTCCGATGGTGCATTTTCAGGCAAATGTTTTTTCCAATACGAGGGCACTCCATCAGGCGCGACTGGCAGGAACACTATAAGAAACTTTTCGTGTAGCCTATGTGGTGATAATTCTTGCGATAGTGTGTCAGTCAGTGTTTCTGGTGCTGTGTTAATGAGTTGGTTCTTGAAAGAACCTGTTATGCAGCGTTTTGATGGCATGCGAAAGCCAAGGTGATTTTATATATGAAACCAAGTCACAAGAACTTTATAAGTAAGGTCAAGGGTTTTACGTTTAGCCTAGAGTTTCAGATTTAGGGTTTTCTTTTAGGCTTAGGGATTTAGGTTTAGGGATTTAAGTTGTGAGTTTTAGGTTTAGACTTGCAGTTTGAGACTTTTAGGTTGAGACAAGAACCATCACCAGAAAGTCTTCAACAGGAAATCGTTACGTTTGTGCTGCATTCATGACATTCTAAGTGATAAAAACTCTGCTGAGTTATACAGAATTGCAGGTTGTTTTTAAGGAAAATGTTAGGCACCTGGTATTGGACCTGTAGGGACCCGATTTCTCTGATTCTAGGGACCTGATTTTCTCTGATTTTAGGGACCCTGATGATAATTTTCGCTGACTCTACGGACCCGATTTGAAATTCTAGGGACCCGAATCGGGTCCCTAAAACACCTTAAAACACTTGCACCAGTGTTTCATTTTTCAGTTTGGAGGGATTTGAGATTGTTTGGGGGGACTAAGCCCAACAAAGCTACCCTGTGGTGACAGGACTGGTTAAGGGTTTTAGGTTTGGGGTGTAACAGGTCATCGCAAAGCAATACCCGTCATATGTCATTGATAACAAATCCCCACAAATAAAAGACGTGAACCCTTCCGGAGTATATATGTCTGAGCGAACCAAGTAGTAGTAGAGTGATCTTGTCAGGTGAACGTTAATTGCTGTTTGGTGTGAAAGACTTCTCTCATCAAAGCATTGCTTCAGGTATTAGGTTTGGGGTTTTAGGCTCACACTAACCAAAGCATGTAACTTTGTATATTATGCTTCTCACATCCCATGACCACTTCAACCAATCATGATCCACAAAGGCATAATAGTCTCAGCAGATATTTTGCCTCGGAAGGCAAAATAACCATGAAAGATATTTTGCCTCAGGAGGCAAAAATAGAGGAGTTTGCCAATTGTTTAGCAGATCATGGACGGGCCGGTTTGAACAAATGCCCGCGGTCCACGGGCGGTTATGGGCTGGATGTTGCAGTCTATGGGCGGTCCAGGCCTGAAAAATCTTAGACCGTGCCATCTCTACTCCCTACATCAGCATAATTGACAAAATGCATATTTTTTGATAAACAAATCTTTCCAAAAAACAGCCCAAAAAACAGCATACAGTTTCATCAAACTAGCCCAAAAACTGCAACCCGCAGCAGCAAAAAAATCCTGCAACGCAACGAAAAAACAGCCCAATTGTGTGGGAAACAGCGATAACGTGACTCGAGTCAATGACTCGACTCGAGTCACAATTTTTGGTGACTCGGACTCGTCTCGAGTCACGTTGAAAAGAATGGTGATTTGACTTGACTCGAGTCACGTTTTTCACAGAATGACTCGAGTCAGAGTCATTTTTACAATATCTCTGAGTTCCTGATGGACAAACCCAGCTCGTTTGCACACAAAGAAATGAGGATTTTTTGCTTCAGTGATGATCAAGATTGGGGGACATTTTCTGTTGTGACTGTCTAGTTGTGCTATGCTGCATTTTAAGGATCAAGTGTCCTCAATTTGCGTAGAGGCAGACCTGAGACTTTGCTTTCACTGAGGGACCAGTAGGGGCACAATATACTGACACTTTATGGTGGTTTAATGTAGTATTTGCATATCGTGATCATGGCAGTGGGCCTCATACTGTGACCTTGTGTCGTTTCCAGATACCAATAAAGTGATTTAAGTTTTTCAGATTCAAATCCAAACCTAAACTCTATTGCAAGATATAATGCAAATACGAAAACCTAATCTTGTCTAAATCCAAATTCCTGCCACTGTTATTAGCCTGAGCCCAGGTGGCGACGTGATTACGCCACACAACTTAGAATTCGAAGCAGCAGTAGAAGAGCGAACCTGGTCAAATGAGTAATCTCAATTGCTATTGTGCTGAGGCATGTCGGTTCGACTTTTTCTTTGGTTGGCTCAGGGCGATGCAGCATTGTGCTCGCAACAAATGGCTCCCAGCGTGTCAGTGGCTGCAATCCACTGTTAACCTGCAGTCCACAATAACCTGCAGACCCAGAACTGAACCGAAAGTTACAGTAATCTGCAGTCGCAAAACTGAAGTGAAAGTTGCGAAGAAGTTCAAAAGAAAATAATCAATTCCAATCCAATTCTGTTTAAACAAAAATGATAACATCCAAATCCATCAATGTATTGAAATGTCGCAAGACTGAAAAACAAATATATGTGCATGTCTGGTCATTTTCATGTATTGAGCATATGAAAACCACACTTTCAATGCAACGCCAACTGAAAGGTTCCAACAACGTCCCCTCGTTTTTTGCAATGAACCGCACCTATTGCACGTTCTTTTTGTGAAGGTTGCACCTGGCACCACCTTCACATCTTGGTCAAAGCACCGCTTTGTTGTGACTGGAAACGCCGAGCAGCAAGTGCACAAAGCTTCCCACTGTTGCACCAAGCAACAATGAAGATCCCACGTCGTGATAATTTAATTTCTGCTTGTTCGCGCCACATGGGTGTTGTTCTTCATGCACATCCCGTTCGTGGTGAATCGCACATTCAACACAGTGCTAACTGAGAGACTGCAACACTTGCACCAAGGTTGGGCTAGACGTTTTGAAATGACTCGGAGCGAAAGAGACAAGTAAAATACAATCTCAATAAACTTAGATATAAATAACCTGCAATCAAACTTGTTAAAACAACATTGGGCACAATTTTCTAACTTATCGGGCATCATTTCCTAGCGTGTTGGGCACCATTTTCCAGCTTACCAGGCCCCATTTCATAGCAAAAAAATGTAGAAAAAACGTGAAATTTCGTGTGACTCGACATTGACTCGAGCTTGCAAACCAATGACTCGAAGTGACTCGACGCGACAACGTCATGACTCTGACTCGACTCAAAAAATTTTGGATGACTCTGACTCGAGGAGCTTGTGACTCTGACTCGATAAAAATGACTCGGACACATCACTGGCGAGAAAACCGCCCAACTGGCAACACTGGCACTGGGCAAGCGTGGTGATAAGTGTTCAGTGTTGCCGCTGGGGTCAGGGGTCAGCCTTGTTAACATCAGATTGTTGCTTTTTCAACATCAGATTTTTACATTACAGTTTAATATAGGCCAGGGGTGGCCAACTAGTCTTCGACTGGGATCGACTAGAAAATTTCGTGATAACTCGCGATCGACCAGTCGGTAATAAAGTCACAAGTACAAAATGACATAAAATGCAACGTTGTTCATTTTTATGTACTTTCTGAAATATTGATTGAAAAATGTTCTTCTTATATCTTGTCAGTTCAATACAAAATCAGGCGCGATCGACCAACTGAGACTCGGCGATCGAAAGGTGGATCGCGATCGACGTGTTGGCCATCCCTGATATAGGCTAAAGCTAATCGCTTCTACTAACAAAGTGCGATAACCCACGTTGAACCGAATCAGAAAGAAGTATCGTCGAATTCGCTTATTTTATGCGTAACGTATATCTTATCTTATTCCCAATGCTGTGAAGAGAGCTTCTTCAGTTTGGAACGAATACTAAACACACATGAGGGCAATAAACTGCTGAAAGACGCTTAAAAATATGAATCTAACTCATTTTCATCCTAGAAGTATAAAGAATTTCGGAAAAAAACAACAGCTCAGTCAACATCAGATTTATTCCCAAAGCATCAGACATCAGAAATATATCCCTCAAAACATCAGATCTGATGTTAAAATATCGTAAGTGGCAACACTGGTGGTGATACTTGCAGAATGCAGAGTCGGAGCGAGGTAAAATATCCGACCTCTTCAAAATTTCCGACTCCGACTCCTTAGGCTAACATAAAGCGAATGAAATTTGGCTGTTAAAATCGATGGAAATCGCGGTACACAGCAAGAAATATGTTTCAACAAAAGTTTCAAAAGAAATTGCACCGTTTCAACAGGAATTCCCAATTTTGGAGTGTGATGTAAAAAATCTAGGCCGTAGCTACATTAAGGCAAATGAGGCACTTGCCTCGGTAAACTTTCTGTAATGCTGTCATGAAACATTATTGTAACGTAAATCATATTATATTGTGTAGTTGACTAGCTGTTTTAAAGGTCAGCACTGCAGCTACACTGTGTTCCAACCACCAGAGATGTTACCAGCCGAGATTAAACAAGGGTACGATGTTAGGTCTCCATACACTACATTTTACAACGTCCCAAACCGGTTACGTGATCAACATATTCGCCTCGATAAAAAATTGACCCTGACTCCGCCCAAGAAATTGATCCGATTGGACCTCCGGAGTCGGACAAAAAATCCGACTCCAACTCCACCCAAAAACCTCTGACTCCTTACGACTCCGACTCCGCCAACCTGGTTTGTTTCGCTGTGGAAAGTGTGGCCATATTTCTAAGGTTTGCAGAGGAAAAGCAACGAAAGGTATGTTGAAGTTACACAGTGTTGCTTGTTCGTTTTTGTCAGACACACCAAACACGTACTTAGTTTCTGCTGTAGCTGGCTTTCCAGGTTGCCTAAAGTTTGCCGTCATTCAAGCTAAAATAAATGTAGCCTATGGATTTTAAAGGACCAGAGGGGACCGAAACCATATCTTCGGGTAATAATACATGAATACAGTCGCTATTTATTTGTTTTCCCATCCAAGAATATGTCACCAACGTCAGTGATTGAATGTTTCTCGAATCTGTTCTGTTTGTTCGGATTTCCCGCTTACATGCACAGCGATAGAGGATCATCCTTCATGAGTCATGAACTGAAAGTTTTTAACACTACGTGGTGTGGCAACTTGCCAGTCTACACCTCAACATCTACAAGGAAATGGGCAATGCGAACGTGCAAACCAGACCACTTGGCGAACGATTAAAATGCTTTTACACAGTCAATCCCTTCGAGAAGATCGATGGGAAGAAGTTCTGCCTAAAGCTTTGCACGCCATACGTTCGCTAAAATGCGTGACGACAAACGAAACTCCGCACAAGAGATTGTTCAGCTTACCTGGTCGAGCTATGACGGGAAAGTCAGTGCCAACATGGCTCATGTCTCCCGGTCCAGTATTACTCGGATGCTTTGTGAGAACGAAAGGAGAGCCATCATGCGATGAGGTGGAATATTTGGACGCAAATCCTACACACACTCAGTGGTGGATTTAATGTTGGGGGGCCCGAGACAAGCCTAAAAAGGGGGCCCCTCTGATGGCGTCATCATACTCGGCCAACCGTGATAATCACTTTTGATCAAGCCTAAGATAGGGACACCAAAGGATGCGTTCCTGAGAGTACGGCATCACTGACATAGCAGAAGAAGAAAATGTAAAACTGTGTTCATGACACAAAACTTTGAAAACACTGAAAGGTGGGGAGACAAGGCTAGCAACATATAAATGTTGGGCAATAGCAAGTTGGCATCGCCTCCACTTCTTTATTTTCACGCCCGATTTCTCTGTATTCACCACCAATAAACTACAAAGATTACCCCTTTGAAAGTTTCACACTTTCCCCCTTTGATAAAATGCTTGGTAATTGGTATCTTGAATTTGTTTACATTCATGTCATTATGGGAATACATGAAACCATAAACAACAATCAAGAAGATTTAAAACACTAAATTTGTTTTAAATTTCATCCATTTAACTACAACAACATAGAATACAAAAGCATCCAACCTGAGAATTGTTTTGGAAAGCTTTGAGGTTGAATGAGTCAAGGCTGCCCTCATCTTGCATTGACACTAGTTGTTTGAAATATGTGCAAAAGTAGGAAAAAATTCATCACATACCTTATCGCAAACACTTCTAGCAAGTAGCCAACACAATTGATTAAATCTGTGCTATGAAAAAACGGTTCAAGTTATACTGACTAAGAGCTGCCAAAAATCTTTTACATCACCTACCAACTCTACCTGAAATCAATCATTTACTAGTCAAGCTTCAAATAACCTGTGACTTCAAGCAAAGGCTAAATTCAAACCACCTAAAATACCTGAAATGTTTGTAGAAAAAATGGGTAGGACTCATAATACTCAAAAAATAACATTTTTGCCCCCTGACAAAAAGCATGAATGTAGCCTTGCTTATTAGCAGTCTTTGCAGCACAACAGCAATAATACAAAATTACTTTGTAAACTAAAAAGAAATGTTCTCAATTAAAAGATGTACTATGGCCATTGCTATAACAATTGCATGTTGTCTTCAGTGATGTAGTCGAGACCGTATCCTCCGAGACCGAGACTGGAAGTTCGAGACCGAGACTCGAGACCTCACATTTCTCTGATGGTAATTAAAGCTAACTCCTTGAGCAATGCTGCAACAAAATATCTGGCACATTGCCAAATATTAAGATAATAAAAATCATCTGAAATTTGTGCAAACGGCCAAATACTGCAAAGGTTCATTTTCATTTTCCTCTTAGGAATTTACAACCTCAAACCTGTGGCCTTATTTACAAATTCCATGAAGGCATGGACATTGAAAATGTTGGCAGCGTTAGGAACAATGGTTTTCAACCTGGGGATCGTTTGCCTTTTTTCTAGGGGTCGTGAGAGCTTCTGACAAAAATATTCATATTTACTTCTCCATTTTATATTTCTTATGGAACTACTTTCTGTCGTAGCCAA
>Ga0210059_1009401_pt1 | contig 15287 bp, 15 predicted proteins | sample Ectturendosymbi2_FD_188042 | JGI IMG/M metagenome (GOLD analysis project Ga0210059, IMG submission 188042) | Ecteinascidia turbinata endosymbiont from Florida, USA - Sample 2 (SPAdes) (version 2) | ecosystem: Host-associated > Tunicates > Ascidians > Unclassified | place: Key West, Florida... | reverse complement strand
GAAGTAAAAATCAGGTTGTCATCGCACACTGCAACTCAAGTTGCCAAATGCAGATTGCCAGTGCAATGTCCACAAGCGCGAAACCAAACAATACGACGTATTTTCTGGAATCGGATGAAATTGCAAACTTAATGAACTTTATCATTTGGCGGTATATGACGCGTCGTCCAGTATCAAAAATTTGCGACATAGTCGTGTTTGTTGTGGAATATACTTTTTTCCAAAGCAGCAAATGGTGTGCATCTCTTGTTTCCGCTTTCTCAGAAAAACATCCACAATTTTTTGCCCACGAGTAGAAAAACAATCAAATAACATCTGATCGAACCTCCGCAATGTTTTCTCTTCAGGTTGATAAATCATTAACCCTTGCGATTAGCAGGTACCTATATACTAGTGCCAAGCACGCGCTAGATGTGACAGGTTGCAAATACCCAGCAAGTGAAGTTACATTTTATGACTATACGAAGGCGCGCGTTGTATAGCTGCTTTAATATTAACTTCATGCTTTCCTGTGCACCCGATCGTATATAAAATAGCACAGTGGTTTTCAACCTGGGGTCGCGATCCCCGTGGGGTTCGTTTGCCTTTTTTCTAGGGGGTGCGAGAGTTTCTGATAAAAATATTCCTAATTATTTCTGTATTTTATATTTCGTATATGGAATCACTTTTTGTCGTAGCTAAAATAATAGGATCACCTGGCAAAAATGATAGCCTAACTTTATCATTCAAACTTGTTTTGAGTGTGATTATGACCATTACAGCACTGTTGCGTTTGGAAATGCACGAATGACCTTGTGACGTACGAATGTGCTGTGTTTGTAAATTAGATACCTGATTGCAGTCGGTAACTTGGGAGTCATTCTAGTTTTCAATGAGTGAGTTGTTTTTGTGAAGTGATTTGCATACGGCACGAATCTCTCTCACTGATGCTGCCATATGCATGAATATAATGAGTCTTTGTTCAACATAGTGATATCGTACGTTATTTTAGTCATTGTGATTTTCTATTGTGCAAACATAAAAGCATTTCATATGCCTGATTTGAGATTTTCGGATGAGGGTCGTTGGGTTGAATTGGGTTGCAAAATGGGTCGCTGCATGAAAAAAGGTTGAAAACCACTGCAATAGCAATTGCATGATGAACAAAAATTTAGCAATCCACAGTTGTCAGAATTCAATTCACTAAAGGTAGCGATGCATGGAACAAAACCCTCACCTGTGGATACAGTTTTGTTATGGCAGCTGGAACGTGACCAGCGAAACCAGGTAAAACAGGAATCATTCCAAGCGATCTCATCCTCTGCAGTATCTTGTGCTGCAAAGCAAGCTGATTCTGCTTCCATGAATCTGGAAGAGGACCACCCCATCCATGAATGTTGCCCATTCTACCCCTGGGAAGAAAATCGACTTAGAGATCAAAGTTTTTGCGTTTTTTCTGTCTCTGCGTAACTTACATGCAATTCAAAAAATCATGAAGGAAGCAAAACATTAAAAAATCTTACCACGCTAAAAAAGCTGGTCCAGCAAAATGCTCATTAACATCACTGCGAGAAAATCCAAGACTTTGGTACACTCTATCCCAAATCGCTTCTTGGCCAGTGAATGCAAGAGGAAGGTTGATGCCGTTTAGAGCCATCCAATCAATTTCACGTTCCCATCTATAGAATAACCCAAAAACCTGTATCGCCTGGAATTCTAGTTTTTAAACACTTTGCATAGTCAGGCACAATAACTCAAGTTGGTTGTAGATACATGTTGCGGACCAGTTTTGCATATGCTGTGAATTAGTTGCAACATGAGTTCAACAAACCTTGGCTGATTAGTTCCTTTTGTCGACTTACCAGCTACAACATAGAATCAGGGGCGGATCCAGTCAGTAAGATCGGGGGGGGGGTGATTTCAGTTTGGTAGTCAAGTCTCATAACAGCTTCGCTACTGTGAGAGAGATGAAGTATACTCCACAACACTGCTGTAACAAAATAATGGACGACAAATGGCCTTATATCGTGAATGCCGTTTTCCGAATTGTAGAAAATTATAGTGAATCAAGTTACTTTAGTAGGTTTTAGGGGGTCGATCGCCCCAATCGCCTCCCTGGATCCGCCCCTGCATGGAATGCGTTTATGTGCATCATGCACTGTTTACTCGCCAACAGCACAGAATTTTCTTCATTTTTTTCACTGCTGTGCATGTACTCAGCCAAAATTAGCACAATTTCCCAACACGGCGACACGCACACATGCTTAGGGCTGACATTGCTTGTGTCATAACTTATCGTGTAATATGGCTAAATTTCAGTGTCCCATCGAACAGATTTAAATGGCAAAGACAAGAAAGCTCTCAAGGTGTTGCACAAAAAAGTTGAAACAATGCAGCTTGGCTTAAAGTGAAGATCTTGCAACATATGACGAAAAGACCAAACTATTTCAAGAGCAACTATCCGCATTTTACGACATCTTACTGCCTTTAATGGCTTCTTGTCACTGACCACGTGAAGTTCAGGCCATAGTTGCAATTCGAAACAACCAAACGCTTGTATTGTACCTTCTTAGCAATTTGCGGTTTGACTTCCATTTTAATAGCGCTTTGGCAGATTTTTGCGCTTTAACTTCTTGTATCATAGAAGAATTTGGCTTTGCAAAGTTTTGAATCCCAACGGCCAAGATGACTGCTTTTACCAACTTGATCCACGAAGACAAATGCCTAATCAGGTTATGAAGCAAACAGTTCTTTCTCAGCGACAAAAACAGTAACATTGCTTGTCATCTCCGGGTCATCACTCATCATGCACCAGAAGACAAAATTGCTGGCATCACAGGCAATCTGGACAACTGAACATTTCAACGTTACGACAGTGGAATAACGTTCGCGCTCGTGAACTAGCGCCCGCGGGGTTTCGCTTTGAGTCAACATGCCTTTACTGTGATGTATCAGAGTTGTCATGTTAGTGATCCGATTCGTGACAATAGTTTGAAAGCGGAAACGGCAACTTCTGATGTCATGCATGATAGCGGTCGAATACAATACAAAAGTAAGTCCTGGGTAGATCAAAGTCCATGTTATTATCTGCCGCTCTTGCAAGCTTCACAGATACAGTGGCAGTGCACAACTCGCGTCCCGGTGCAGTCAATACCTTCGATGGTGTACCGCGAAATATTCCCAAAAGGAAAGCACAGTGTACGCAAGTGCCCAAAGTAGAATATATGCAGCACACAGCTCCGTAACCAATGTCACTAGTGCCGTAGAAGACGTGAAGTCCAACTTCGTCATAACTCTAGAAAAGGCTTTCAACAAGGGTGAAGTCGGACATCTCATTGCTAGATCAACACTTGCACCAACGTCTTCAAACGATGTTCAATTTTACCATGGATGGGATCGTCCCAGTTTATATTCATTTGAGAAAGTTTCTGCATTGACATGTTTTTGAATGAGATATAAATGCACAATTGCAAGGAGATCGAAAAGTTGACTTGGCATGTATTAATTCCTCTTCTGGCAGCTAGTTTAAGCGTGACGCATATGTTTGTTTGCAAATCGTCCGCTTCCGCATTCGACACAATCTTTAACATCATGGTAGCCGGAAGATTCTGATGCTGGAACGACTGAGTAGATGGAAGAAGGTCCTTTCGTTGCATTTGGAAAGGACAACTCTGTTATTACTAACATATTCTGTGAGATGCAAACCACCGTCATTTAAAACCACGTTCAGTTCGGCAAAACTTTTTCAGCGACTTTTGAGCTATCCACAGGTTTCCAAGCAATCATCAACATAAGCACAACTTGTGATGGTTGACAGAGTTTCTGGTGAGGCGTTGATTCGATTGCCTTCAACAGTTTTCTTGGTCTTGTAGTTTGCGCAGGCAGGCGAAGAATTAGCACAAGCGCACAAACGCTTAATCATCGTTTGCAGGTCGAGAAAAAACATCTTCAAACCACCAGAGAAACCGGAAAGAATCCCAACCACGCGGATCGACGAAAATTTTAGAGAACTTAACGTTTATGTTGGCAGTGAAAGCAATTTATCTTTGTTTGAACCGCAAAATATGTTCGTTGAATCTGATACTTGAAGCAGCTTGTTGCTTAGAAAGATACCTAGGTATCCTGCGGCGCAATCATGCAGAGCTTGGGGACTTCCCTGAAGAAGTGACGCGCATGATGAGGCATACCAAGTTTGCTCCAGATTTGGCAATGCTGTGGGATCCACTTGTGAGCATATCCATACTCCAACAGCTTGTTCATCTTTTCTTTGTAAGCCATAGAAGACACGTTGTCCGTCATGAAACTGCATTCATATCAACCGTTTTCCAGCCTAGACACGATTGGACGTTGTTTCCACGTAACGTAGTTTGATAGCGTCCGTTCATGCTGTTGCAACCTCTCCGGTGGTGTTGCGTTGATTGTGCGATTCAACACGAACGGGATGTGCGTGAAGAATAACACCATAATGTATGTGGCGCGAACAAGCAATAATAGAGTGATCTCGATGGAGTGATCTTGGTGAGTGACCTCTCACAATGCTTGTGAACCTGGTGAACAATTTATTGTGCTTGCTAACGGTGACGACGAGAGTGATCTCGTCGGGTGATCTCTATTGTTGCTTGCTGCCACGGTGCGAAGCTCTGCGCACATGCCGCTCGGGATTTCCGATCGCAACAATGCTAATGATATGGACTTCCCAACTAAAAAGGTTTTAAATTATTGGTTGAACAACTGTGGTAGTTGCCCTTGCAGACAGCAAGGTTGTAACAAACAAATTTCACAGAATTTACTGCAATTTCACTATTGCATGGCTTTCACTTTGCAGTGCAGAGCCTAACCCGGGCGCTCGGTTAATACAAGAACACGATTGGATTTGGTATACACGATGTGCAGGATTGGCGGCCCCGATCAAAATACTCAATCGACCATCAGATACTTCTGGAAAGCTGATATCATATACACCTACAGCGCTGCAGATGCTCATGCATCGACCCAATCTTCGTCTCGTGGAATCCTGTCACCAACCTTGGGTAAAATGTCATCACGAATAGCATTTGACACAAAACTTACGTTCCTTTTGGTCGCCCTTCCAGCAGGTAGCGCGACAGTATAATCATGTTGAATTTGCATTCCACTTCCACCTGAGAGGGTCTTTGTCACTTCGAATAGATTTCGTGCAGAGCAGATTTTCTGTACCGCGGTCCAACAAACAATAGCTATCCATGAACGACAAATCGTCGTTTCAGAACTCGGACTGAAACATGTTTTTTTTCTTTTCGCTGAGATATTTCGGTCATTTGTCCGAAATAGCTTAACAACGTCTGGTATTTTTTCGTTTTCGGTTATTTTTTATGAGTGCAAAAAGCATTATGGCCGAAATGACAATTTTTTTCAGTCATCTCAAAAAAATCGGTCAACGACCGAAAAGAAACAGACTAGAACGAGTATCAATCTGACCTTGCTGTCGATGCTGTGAGCTGACGTGGTGGCGAACGTGTTTGAAACGGTGTGCAAACCAGATGACGACGCACACATCGTCGTTTGTTGCGTCAAGAAAGGACCTCAAGCTTCTCAGAAAAAGTCTGCTTGCTGTCTTCATTCAGCAACATGTGATGTGACTCGCCGCACACCTTGCACTTAGTCGCAAACTGGCAAAAAAGCGCAGAATGGGACATCCACAGAGGTTGAACTTCATCACAACACACGCATGATTTCGCGATTGACGTTTTTATTGCGCAGATTGCACATTGCGAACAGGTCATTGAATATCTTTTTCTGTCCAACTCGGTTTTCATTCTTCTTGACTGCCGTCCCTGTCTCAGCCAAACTTCGTCCGAAAAAAACGAACCGCTTCTAACTGCAGCTTCTCTAACAAGCACTTCAAACTCATCAAAGCAGAAAACGAACCTTTACAGCGAGATTAACGCGGTCGTTGAACATGAGTTGCAAACGCAAGGCAAACGTATAAAACACTTTCAAATTTAAGATGAACTCAACTCCGACTGAAATCCCCGTGCTTGCAGTCATAGTTACTCCGCAGTTCTGAAACTCACAAGAAAATCCAAATGGACCAATGATCCCCAACGTGGGGCACACGCCCCCATAGTGCAGCGATTTGACATTTAGGGAGGAAATTTGAGAATGAGTTTTACTGGCGGATAAAGACTTTTCCACTTAAATAGGAGCTCGCATTTTGAGTCAAAATTAACATCTCCGAGGAAGAACATCACGACTTCGAAGACGATCAGGTGGGACATGGCCGCAAAAAGGTAAGGAAACACTGAGTAGACTGATCATCGCTTTTTGCTGAGTGGCCAAGTGTCATACAGTCCAATCCAAATGGACTAAACAAGGGTATGCTTCAAACCACACCTTTCCTGCATAACTCCCAAGAGATGGAGAGCTAACAATGGAAAATAAATTTATGGTTTCACGGGCTTCACCAGAACCCATTTCGATTAAAAACTCAAGTTGAGGAAGAGCGTTGCCTGCTTGCTTCACAAAAGATTCTTCAAAGTTTCGCATGGATTAGTAGTGTTTTATAGGGTTACTGACGCATTGACTGAGACGTTTTTTCATTAAAGTAAACCCTTGCTGATAGCTTTTTTCTGCACTAATTCCTTCTTTGTTCATTTTACGTCACATCATCCAATTTGATTCACCTGGTGACATTGCCTGCTGGTAACAACAGTACGTGACACACCAACCAATTAAGGCAGTCGCCGTGCCTTTTTCATAAGACTAGCGTCGTGTGCTAGTGTTGGTTGATGAGATATCATAGTGTAAGATATCTTATACAACACTTGTTTTTGCATCTCAATCGCATTTTCCATTTCATTTATATTTTTATCTCCTGATGACATTCCGTGTTGGTTGGGTGACGTTAAAACCACATAAATAGCCAGTTACCTATCTTTTACTTGAAAATGTCAATGATGAAAGGGCCTATTGCGTATGGTACGGGTTGTGACTGTCGGAAATATATCTTCCTACTGCACCAAGCTTTTTTGGTCTGCATCTTTGAACTGTAATCAACATCCTTGGCTGTGAAGTTTTGCTAACTTGTGCATGGAAAGAACGGCTTTTTAATCGTGTTGCTGCAAACTGCAGCAAAACAAATTTGTTTGCTCAACGGGCCAGTGGTGTTCCCAAGTCGACAGGTCAAAACAGATTGTTATAAAAGTTGAAGATTGGACAAAAGACTGTGGTTACCAACTTCTTGGTATCACCGAAGTAATCACCTCAAATGGTGTGGAATATGCATGAGAACCGAACAAACACCATACTGTCCAAAACTGGCACATATAGCCAAAAGCACTTGATCACTGCAGACAGACTTCACTAAAAGGAAATTGAATATATCTTAATGTCAAAGTCTCATATACACTATTGAAGTGTTATCTTTTTTCAAAGTTTACACATTAAAAAAGAAAAAAAATGTTGCCGACCTTGTCCAGTTCCACCACACAGATGAGTAGCTCACAGTACAAACATTTTGATAATACCGATATTTCACACCAGCTTTAATGAAAACACCAGATCCTGATACTGAAGGTAATGGTTGTGGGATATCACTCATTTGATCTCCAGCCCATGACATTTGCTTCCTTCATAACATATAATACAAATAGTGCTTAGAAACAAGTTTTCCAAACAGCAAATAAGTAGCAATAAAACGTACTTTTCTTTTGAGAAAAATACATAGTTTATCAAAAAAGAATTATCTATTCTGTCAGAACACAATGGCCAACCATTTAAAGCTGTGGTTCCTAACCTTTTTTCACCACGCCCCCTTAAGTAATTTTCCTTTGCTTCATGCCCACCTGTCTTTAAATAAGTTGTAAAAACAAGTGTATATCTTGGTAAATATTTTAATTTTAAGGTTTTCTAACAGACATGAAGCCAATAGAGTTCAAACACACACAGTCTGCACAATGCAGATTTATAAAAATAGACACAACAGAACGATTAAATAGTGACGTTGGAGGCAAAACAGCAGGGTTGCAGACACTTTCTTATCACTATTGTTCACTAACCCATAACACTTGGTACAACACTACATCTAGAGTAGGACACTGAGTCCAACCTTGGTCAAGGCCAGATAAAGAACGAATGTGTTGTAGCATGACATACCCTCAAACGAACAAACACTGTAACGCCCAAGCACTCAATCACATAGTGAAATGCAATTGTAGTGTTCAAAACATAGGGACGAGTATAAACAATCTGACTGCATCATCAAAGCACACAGCCATACGTTGTTAGACTTTCTGCATCATTCAACAAAGGTGTACATATTTTTTTACAATAAAGTCTTAAAGGTAGGAATGTTGCATTGAACCTGATGACTACTAACACTTGCTTGCCATGGTACGTAGTACAGAGCCCTGCACCCAAAATTATAGGCCACTGATTACTTGACAATTTTTGGCCAGTATTTGGTGCAACATTATTTTACAGCATTACATGGAAAATGCTTGGTTTTAAATGACATTGCACAAGATTTACTGGTACTCACAGATATGCATGTTCCTATCTACTCTACCCCGCATGCTTAATGTGTTGCAGTTGCTTTTTTTAGACTTAAGCAAATATTTGGAAATTCTTTGTCTCATTTATTCACTCTTCATAGCTTAGCAACCGCACACTGCTTCACAGAGTGAATACAGATTATTCAAACTAATTGTATATCATTTAAACGCTATAACCACGTTTTTGCATAAGATTCCAGAATCTCAGACCAAAACCATTCATACGTGAAAACACAGTACAGTTACTCACATAAACCAGATATTCCAATAGAAATGTTATTTTGTTTATAGATTAAACACTTCCTCCACACTGCTTAGTGTGAGTGAAGACACAGTTCTAGATCAAGCAGCTGAGTGCCACCATTGGCATACAGTCACATTGCATAGAGCTCATCAAATTACAGAAAGCCATAACAGTATCCCAAGGCTGCATGGAGCTGTGCAAAGTGTATGCACTCGTGTTTATCTGGAATTAGGTGAAGCCGCTCTGCAATGCAGCAGGCTACCTTGAAATTCTGTGCACCATGTTGTTCTCAAATGCAAGAACGGCACAGATGTCATTGTTAGAGGGACTTTGCATGCCAACTAAACAGTCCCCCTAGTTGTGCCCCTGAATGTTTGTTTGTAGGCTCGAATTCCGTCTACAAAATTTCAAGAAAACTAGCCCTGACTTTCACCTCTGCTGGAACTAAACCAGACAACATGAAGCGGTGTAAAATTAGCACTGGCGTAACCTTTGGAAGAGACACCCGTTAAAAAAATTTCCATGTCGTAGAGCATGTAAGGGCTCGTACTCCCCTGGAAATTTCTTGACGTCCCCCAATTAAGAACCACTGATTTAAAGCATTTGATTGGCATTTAGAAACACATTTTTTTCTGCTAAACACAAATAAAAATCCATCATGGTGAAATAAAGGTCATGCATTATAATCACTTCACACTTAAGAGCATGCTTTATTATCACAGTCTATATCTTAAACTAAAATATAACGCACTACCTACTGCATAAAAAGCTAAAAGTCATGCAGCAGTACCAAAATGATAAAAAATTTTCACCGTGGTCTGCCAGCCATACATAAAATTCATGTTACTAATAAAATCCCAGCAAAAACTACAAAATCACTACTACAAAATACAAAATTCTTAAAATCAAATGCTTTTTTCTAGATTGTCTTCAATTCTGTTTAAGACTGTTTTCGGTAGCAGCCAGTTATTCTGGCACCAAAGTTAAACCACAAAAAGCAAATGCGATCGGTGGAACGAGCACTGCACTTGCCCTTTCACAGCCTTTGCACACATGCCTGTTTTTCCTTCATGTGTTCAGTCATCCAAAAATATCTCAAAATTTTCCAAAACACAAGCCTCTGTGCCATCCACATCAACCTAGCTTTCCTATCCTAAGATAGTGAGTTGCAAAGCATTAATATTTTAACTGACCTGCAAATTTACCTATCTTGCAGTCAGACAAGTTGAGGACTTATTTGAAGTTTTAGAGCTCTAGACATGTAGCAGAAATATTTTCCCACCAAACATCAGTGTCTCCACTGCATGAAGTTACAACTAATGTTCTCATATAAACACACAAGAATACTAAGTGTGCTTAGACAGCCAATATTTTTGGATCCTTTTACTCAATTGGGCTAAGTCAGTCTTTAGATCAAAGACAGGACAACATATTTTTTAATATTTTTTGCTAAATTTTCACAAATTTTTTTTTGTCCCAGTAACCAAATATTCACTACATCTTGTATTTGTGGGTTATGTGTGGTCTGGATTGTCAACATGACTCATGGTCACAGGTCATGGGAAGCTACTTACTGTAGCTAGCACAGGCTTAAAAAATGTTGAACTGTGTCATCTTTATGATATATTGGTCAGTATATCTGCTATGTCTAATGGTCACTTTATGGAGATGCGAACCCAGAATGTAGGGCTCGAGAGGTTTCAGCAGCACAAACAATAAGAGTTTCTCCACTCGACTAGGTACACTCTTTATTGACTGTGCTGCACTGTATGTTTTATAGCTAGATGACTTCATATTGGCATTGTGTGACGCCCCATCACAAACGTTTATAGTTAAAATATTCTATAATTTAAAATTGCTAATTTGTTTGTCATATTTAAATTCCGTCTTCATTTCTTGCCTCCTCTTAATGTCTTTGTGTGAGTTAAATCTTTTTTAATGACTGTAAAGAGTCAATGAGCATTTCAGGTTTTGATGACACACACTTTTTTGAGAATGGCCATTTTATTAGAATAGGGCATCTTAGATACATCTTACCAATCTTAGCAGGGCCGTCGCCAGCGGGGGGGTGGGGCAGTGGTGCCCGCCCTCCCCATTTCACGTTTGGCCCACCAGTTGCTGCATACATCCAATACTGTATTTTTAAAATGTGGCCTCCCCTTCTGGTTTTTGGCCCCTCCTTCTGGTTTTTGGCCCCCCCCTGCTGCTATATCCTGGCGATGGGTCTGAATCTTAAAAGTACTGTTGCATGAACATTTTCAGTGTGTTTAAAAATTGCAATACATTTGTTATTTTGACCTATCCTAACCATCTTAAGAAAAGATGTTTAACTTCATCATACTTGTTTTACACTCTCTTTCATTGTTATATGGTCTGCAGCACCTATCACTGCTTGCTTAAAACAGGACCACCTAGCTATTTTGGTAGTGAATGCCGCATTGATGCCTTTGGAAGTCAATGGCAGCACTGCATGTGAACTCTTTTCCTTGCACCCAAATGCCAAGCACAAGGTTGAACAGGCCACAAGTACCACTTTCCAAGTCTTTGTAATGAACCAATTGTGAATTAAACCTAGCCTACCACTTTTAGTGCAATGTGCTCAATGTACTTTTTCACCTATCCAGCTAAAAATAAAGAGGTAATATAATATCATTATTTAAAAGCAATATAAGGCATTTTCATGAGATTCTAACCTTTCATGAAAATTATGAAACTTGTGAAATCTATGTAACTCACAAAAAGCTGTTTTATATTGAGCTATAAAAACAATTTGCAATAAAATCTATTGCGATACATACCAAACATCAGTCATGTACAAAAATATCTTTTAATCATTATTTAAAGTTTCACAATTAATGAATACAAAAAGCTTACCCAAATGCAAACAAATGATAAAAATTTTACTTAATGTTTAAACTATCTGTTAATCAATTTCCAAATTCATGTAAAATTCAATACATCTTTTTTAATTTTGGGTATAAACTTTTTGAATAAGTAAAATTCATATAAAACTTGTTTGGCTTTTTCATTCTAATTTGTAATATGCAATTCTAATCTACTTCACCCTAACAACAACTTTAACAAAAGTAAAGTGCATGCTTACCTGCAAACATATTTAAGATAATAATTCAGACCATATGCTACAGCAACACCTGAGCTACCAGTGATGTGCAAAATTCCATTGGATGTTTGTAGCTGAAAAAAAGATTATAAGCAAATTAACAACCACAAAAAGCTTAATAGTAACAATACATAAAAAGTGTGAGTTGGTAGTCTCACAAATGACCTAATCACAATAGAACATATCATTGCAAATCTGCCACAGCCCAGCCTGCTACGACTAGGCTAGATAAACCATGACATTAATGGTAAAAGTTTTAGAACCCTAAATTTATAAATATCTTTCCTAGTCACCTTTGTAAATATCGACACACTTTTTACAATATACATGATGAACACTGTTTATTTTTTTGATGTGTCAAGTATATTCAAGGCAAACTTTTAGAAATAGATTTGATCAAATACAGTGTACCTGTCTAAAGTTTAAGAAATTCAGTTATGGAGGTTTAATACAGTAGTAATCAGCTTTAAATAAAGACCAAAACATTTCAAAACAATAGACTAAACTAATGTAGGGTTGCGGAGTCGGAGGTAAAATATCCGACTCTGACATTACCAAAATTTCCAACCATGACTGCTTAACATAAAAGGAATGAAATTCGACTGTTAAAATCAATGGAAATTGTGGTGCACAGCAAGAAATCTGTTCCAACAAATGTTTCAAAAAAATTGTACCATTTCAACAGAAATTCCCAATTTTGGAGTGTAATGTAAAAAATGATCCAGCTGGACAGTTGGAGTCGGACAAAAAAATTCCACTCCGACTCCAAGTATTGTTAAGAATCCAACTCCGACTCCATCCAAAAACCTCCAACTCCTTATGACTCCGCAACCCTGATTTAATGCACTGCAACAAGTAAATACTTATCAAAACATCATTTTTAATTGTATTATTCCTTTCAATTACATCTTATCATTAAAAACTTGCATGATTGATAAAACATTCCAAAGTAAGTAGCCTACATTTTTAGGAGCTGGCATTCTGGAGACACAAGTCTATAGCTAAAAATATCTTACAAAAGCCGTTGAAACCTTGATCAAAACATGCTTTTGTGCACTGCTGAGCACCTACATCCAACGATTTTAGCCATTTATTTCAGAACCTGATGTTAAATGTATTTAATTTTCTTTTTATTTTCTTTTTATTCCCCGATTACTAATGGATGATGAGTGAACACAGTTATAGCTGGTATCTATACTGTTTCAGTGTTTGGCATCACCCTGTGTTGCCTTTGTCTATCATCAAGCACTTGCTCTATACTGCACTATGACTAATCATTGTTGTGTTATTGCAGAATATTATTCAAGTACCTTGTGATACAAACCATATGAGTCTAACACAAACAAATATATATGTTATTATTATACCATGTTAACATTTAATTCCCATACCTCTGAAGAGTACAGGTAGCCATTTAACTAAGAACCCTGGTTTATTAGGTCACTGTTGTTGAACTATAATTAAGCAAAATGCAGGTAACAATGGATCATTCCATGGCATAAACTGAACAAACAAACAGTGTGTAATGTACTTACAAAAACATAGTCATTGTCATAAGGTTCAGGGAGAACTTCAGCCTTTACTTCTTTGCTTCTATCACCTAAAACACGCTGCAGTAATAAATTCACTGCTGCTGTTTGATCAGTTGAGGCCATATATGTTTTCACAGGTTCCAAAGTTCTAAAAACTCTTGAGCTTTCAGAGAAAGTGCAAAAGGAAAGAACAGCAAAACAAAGCACAATAGAAACTTCTACATCCATGTTACACTGATCAAGTTTGCCTTAACTAAATATAAAAAATAAAAATTTTTTTTTTTAATTTAGCACTTGTAGTCTAGGTCCATCAGCCAACGGAGGGAAGGACAAGTGAGATGTGAATGTGCAAAAAATAGGGAACGTGGCCACAATGACAAGGTAATTATTCACAGAATGCTGGAATCACACCAAACCAGGGTTGCTGTAAAAAAAAACGACCAAAAAAACCACCTGGGTTTTTTGAAAAAGAGGCCACTTAAAACAAACAATAAAACCAACCAAAAACCCACTCTTTACTTTTCCTTTGAAAAATCTACAAGGAAGTACAAAATAAAATAAGCAAGACACTTGTACAGTTCACTACAAATATTTATTTAATCAAACAAAACGAAACGAACAGCAACAAAATTTGAAGGACTTGAAAAAAAGAGAATAATAAATCGAAGAGTTTTGTAAATTCTAATAGTTATCTTCTTCAGCTCTACACAATTGGTATATTTTAATTTTTCTGCCTTCTCTGTATCTAAACTTTTTCTGAATTTGGACCATACCAAATCATTTGTTGAAAAAATATATTCTATAGATGCTGAACTAGTAGGGCATGCACATGAACTTGACACGAAACTGCAGAGTTTGTGTGAGAATGGTTTTTCTCTGTTTGCTGTGCCCATACTTGCCAAGCCTTACCACTTAAGAGTGAACTAACCAGGGTTGTTGAAAAAAAAAACAATCCAAAAAAACCACCTGGGATTTTTCATAAAGCCCACTTAAAAAAACAACAAAACCCACCAAAAAAACAGTCTGCTTTTCCTTTGAAAAATCTACAAAGTAAAAAATAAAATAAGCAGGACACCTGTACAGTTAACAGTAATTTTTTTTAAATCAAACAAAACGAACAGCAAGGAAATTTAAAGGATTTAAAAAAGGAGCAGAATAAATCAAACAGTTTGAGTAAATTCTAATGGCTTTCTTCTTCAGCTCTGCACAATCAGTATATTTTAACCAATTTTTCTGCCTTCAGAAAAAGTTTAGATGCTGACATCTAAACTTGTTCTGATTTTGGACCATACCAAATCATATATTGAAAAATACACTCTTTAGATGCTGAGCTAGCAAGGCGTGCACACAAACTTGATGTGAAACTGCCAAGTTTGTGTGGGAGTGGTTTTTCTGTTTTCTGTCCGCATGCTTGCTAAGCTTTACCACTTAGGAATGAACTAACCAACAAAACTTTGCGAAAACAAAAATGGTGTACATTTCTTTACCCTCAATTTTGAATGTCATAATAGGTATAACGAGTTATTATTGTGTAATTCTGAAATTAGTGATATCGCATGATGGAATAAAAACGATCCAGAATGGGGTTTTTGCATTTCTTTAAAAAAAGAACAATATTTTGTTTCTTTTTACAGAAAACAAAAAAATGGGTCTTTTTGAAAAAATCTACAAAAATAGGTGGGTTGTTTTTTTTGAAAAAAAACGGGTTTTTCTCAACCCTGGAACTGACCAACAACACCTTTTGAAAACAAAGATGGGGTACATTTCTTTACCCTCAATTTTGAATGCCATAATATTTAACACTTCAATCGCCGCTTGTCTGGAAAGCTGCAAAGGCGCAGAACGCCGGCCTACGATATATTTGTGGCTGGTGTACGATA
>Ga0210059_1009400_pt1 | contig 15287 bp, 8 predicted proteins | sample Ectturendosymbi2_FD_188042 | JGI IMG/M metagenome (GOLD analysis project Ga0210059, IMG submission 188042) | Ecteinascidia turbinata endosymbiont from Florida, USA - Sample 2 (SPAdes) (version 2) | ecosystem: Host-associated > Tunicates > Ascidians > Unclassified | place: Key West, Florida... | reverse complement strand
TACTGAAAGTATAAGATAAACGTTAATTTTACAAAGCGTTTAGCATAACTTGTTTTGCACCGAGTTTCTCGTGGACGGGTGTACTGAGCTAGGTTTTCGAGTCCAGCGGGATTCGTCGGCCGCAAAATTGGCGCCCAACGTGGGGCTCGAGGCGTCAAAAATACCCTTGGGGGGTCTTAGGCCCAATAAGGATAGGCATCGAACCCACGACGATAAGTTAGGAGTGACAGTAAATCATCTCCCATTCACTGTAAATGCATTTTCGGACTTAGAAATTTTTCGGAAAATTTATAAGGGTCAGGGCCCTTCTGGCCCCTGCCATTCAGGAACCTTTGGCCTTAGGCCACTTCTAATGTTATCACATGTTGGCCATAGACCCATACTTTGATTTTGGCCAGAGAAAAATTTTTCGTATTTAAAATGCATGGGCCCGCCCAGGGGCAGGATTCAAAATGCATGTAAGAGATAGGGACTTTAATACGTTTTTTCACCACTAGGAGCCCGGCGCATTTCCAGGGGTTAAGGAATTTTGACAAACTAACCTTCTATAATGGTCAAGTAGGATCCCCTAAGAACAGTCTGACACTTAATGGAGTCATATTTGGGCCCAAACGGCCTTGGGGGGGTCCCAAAGGTTAGGGGGGCAAAAATTTTAAATTCACAAAAAATTAGAAATTTTTCGCTGGAAATGGCATCAGTGGGTTCATAAGACCTTAGTAAAATAATCAAGATGTAACTGGGACCCAAGTTAAGGGTCCAGGGGGAGCAAATGTTTGAAAAATCAGAACTTCGAATTAAATATCCTTTATCATTACATAAAGTGATAAATGCATGCTGTAAAGTGTATAGTGTATAGTGTATGGAGCTGTAGGGTCAAGACTTGCTCAAAAGGCTAAGACTTGCCCAAAGAGGTGGAGACCTCTGAAAGGACAGGGCAGACAGTCTGCCGGAAGACAGTCAGGCGATGATTAGTCAATCCACAGTTAGTAAGTTAGTGCAGGCGACGATTGACTACTCTGGTTGAACTTCAATGGAAGGAAACAAGCCTGGCAATGCTGGGCCAAAGCTAAGTAAACTGGATGTAGTGAATAGTATATAGTAAATAAATGGAATGCTTAGGCAAATTAACTAGGGTGTGAATAAGAACCGTCTGAAGTGTGTAGTGTTCACAAAAAATAATTAATGGCTTTGATGCACCCGAAAAACACTTCAGGTCAGCAAAAGGTGGTTGAATGCTGATTTGGCGCATTTAAAGGTAACGTGAGTAAGCGCGGTGATGTCTACCACTGACAAGGGAGAGCCTTGTTTTGCCTTAGTGCAAATCCAGGAACCTGCGTTACGTAGTCAAGCCAAGTTGACGTGACCGTAGTTCGCCACCAAAAATGCACTACAAGAGACTGCCTAAGAAAACAAGGCAGAACGATTTCGAGAGAAAAGAAAATGAATAAAGGTGTTTTTCGGACTGCTGTGGTGTCCTCTGTGGGACTGTGCTTAGGGGTGCAGGGCTGCAGGACTTTGGAAGAGCAGGGCGCACTATAGGTGCAACTCTACACGTCACATAGGGATGATCATAGTACAGCTGTTCACAACATGTGGCTTGGGAGGTCCTACCCGACAATGCCTAAGGGAAAACGAGCAACATAAAAGAGGGTCATCCTACCCTGTCCCTTTTGTGGAAGATCAGAAGTGACTTTACAGAGGTTGTGCGATAGCTCTCTCTGTTTAACTGGTGGAGCTCCCAAAGCGGAAAGAATTCTGCAGGGGATAGCCTACTGGGGTCTGACTTCATGATCAGCCACTTATGATTGCCTAAGCGTTAAAGCCGACAATCAAGCATGCGCGTTGCTCGAACATACACACAAACACAGCACCCATATCAAGCAGTTGTCAGCAATGGCGACTGTTTGACATAAATAAAGGGAACCTAACGTCGTAAGCATGTCTCTAAGACATGTGAGCTAGTGAAGAAAGCAAGACTTCTGAAAGGAAGCAGAGAACTAGAATATGTGGATAGGGAATAATACGACTCTGTGAACCCAAGAGATGAGAGTGGCAGCGGTCAAAGCGCGATCGTGTTAAGCCAAGGGAGAGTCGATGTCTGAATAGGGCAATGTGTGAATGTCGGTAAAGCAACTTAAGGAATAGGAGCTAGCATTAAGTAAACATAGATGAAGTACCGTAGCCTGAGCTATGGAACGGCCAGTGTAAGTTGGCTGTTGGAATGTGCAGGTGGGGCATATCTGATGATATCTTTTAGTCAAGCTTAATCCTATGATATGATTAGGAAAAGTAGAGATATGTAAGAAATAAATTCTAAGTATAAAGTAACACATAGGTTAAGTATAATTAATTAAACGAAATAAGCTGATGAAGAAAGTTAAGTTAATTATGTAAACATAAACAAATATGGCTCAACATACTACATAGAAAGGAGAAAAGGAAGTGAATAGTGAAGTCAGGAACAGAAAAACTCTTGATAAAAGCGTTTTGGCAAAGGGAAGATTTGACAAAAAGACAAGAGAATTCAATGGCAATTACAGTAAAGATACGCGATTGAGATACGGGAAATTAAGACCACAAAAGGCTTGAACCAGTACAGAAGGGGGGAATAGAGCGTGGCTACCCTACGCTCAACCGTGTTACGTAAAGATTTCAAAACCCTTTAAAAACTTAAAAACTCTTTGGTCAAAATGATGGGTTAGAAAGCATTGATTTTCATTAGCAATGATTAAAATCCGGTAGAATAACCTAACGATAAGCGTATGTTTGAAACCTGTACATCAGTAGCGAATATTAAGCAAGAATAAAAGAGTCTTGTTAATAAAAAAGGAATACTTTCATTCATTGCTGATGCGCAAGAGCATGATGACTTATATTATTCCCATGTCGTTGCAGGTGTAGAAAAAAGTGATCTAATGGTGAATAAATTAACTGACTGTGAAAGAAGAGAGAAGAAAAACTTAAAATCATGCAAGTCGTTCGTGCCATGGTAGCTGTGAGAAAGCTAACCAAGATAATTGACCAAGAAGACGAGAAGAAAAACCTAACTAGAAGTATATGGCGGCGAGGTCGGAGGACTTCAAAAACCCTTGGAGACGAACTGCCGAAAGGTGAAGCATATGCCCTTAAGGGCAGGCGTCCTCCCTCGTCAACCACGCCAAAGCGTACAAGTTATTCGTTCTATATGTCATTGTGTTCAGGGTTAGCCAACACTAAAGAAAAAGGTCAATATGTAAATAATAGCATTAAATCCAATAAAGAAGTAATATTGATCTCTGTGTGTTCCGGACTTAGAAATTTTGCGGAGCAAATAAACTTTGCAGTCTCATAAAAAGAGGACTGGTGGCCATAGGTGAACTGCGGTGACATTGCCTAATAACAAATGGAAGAAACTCCAATTGGGGGAAAATTAACTAATGAGTTATGCCTATGTAAAGAAATCGAATTTTGAAGTAATGATGAAAAATAGGCTAAAAAAATTTTGAAATTTCCCATAAACAAGTATCTCTAGAGTTAATCTTAATGCTTTTTCAAAAACATAACCAATCTTCGAGAATAATATTTTAACAAGTACTTAGAAGCTTCTGGAAACCAACTAGGGACAATGTGACGCATATCGAGAAGCGCAAGATAATTTTGCGGGGCTGGCGATGCGCGGATTCTCGCCGAAAAACTTACAATTCTGCGGTTGGAACTAAGCTCATGTAAACTCATGGAACTGTTCTGAGTTGACGAAACTTAAAGTAACTACGTTTGTTAATTACTTTACATCCTTGGTCAAAAGCTACGAGGAGTCTAAAGGGAGACAATAGAACAGAACATTTAGGAAACCCAGATACTTCGAGCTATAGGTGACCTTCGGGTCTGGCCGCAACTGCAGAGAGACTAAGTCAATTGGGGAAAGATCCGATAATGCACTGCTAGGATCTTGCCCAAGCGATTGAGCGGTTGCACTAAATTAAAGGCACGTCCGCCTAATTTCGAGTTGGCGGTGCCATCGGTTTCACTAAGCGAGGCGAGCAAGCATTGAAACGCAGATAAGCCTCACCAAAATGAAACATTAAATATTTCCGATCTAGGGAAAATGAACCGGCTCCAGCTGGCAGTTCGAAAGCGAGACGAGCTGATAGTGGCTGCAGCAGCACGAGTCTGCTTAAATAAAGTCGTTTCACCCTTTGGCTTGGCGATCCTCGCAAGAAAGTCGCAAGTAGCCACTAAAATGAAACGCATCAATTCCGGGTAGGGATTTGAATTGAAACGAAGCTGTAACGGTAAACAATACCGGGTCTGCTGGAACAAGGTCCGATGACGCACAGCTAGGACGTTGTCCAGATGATCAGCCGTTACGTAACTCACATGTTCAAGTTGCTGTTATGTCTGTTCCAATCTAGGGATGACCCGCCTCTGGGTGCGTGTAACAAATCAGTCTGACGATTCCGTCTAGAGCTGACAGTCTGGCGACCCGATAAGCTGTCTTAAACGGTGAGCACGGTCAAAAGATGGGGTAGACCCAGAGGACGAGTCCACAACTCCATTGAATTAAGAGAACGCTGCTCAAACATCCAACCCTATGTCACCGCATAGGAGAAACATAAAACGGCGTATCAGAGTAACAGCAACTGACTTTGATAAAAAGTCGAAGATGTGAAACCCCATGAAACGCTAGGCATTCTGAGAGATCATAGTGATAGAACTGTTTTAGACAAATTAAAAACCAGGACAGGGAGTAAGATGTAAGCCACAAGTTTAAACTTGTTAGCCAGCACGGTCGAGTGTGATCTATCCTCGCGGTAGTATAGGGCCAACTTCCCTATGGGAAATGGGGTTAAATGGTCATTGCAAGACATAGGCAAGATTGGTGAAGCTTCGGGTGTAGGGAAGCTGTCTTGTCTCAAACAAGGTTGGAAGAAAGTCTTAGTTGAAGACTTGCCTTGTTAGCATAACGAAGAGGGAACGGGGCACCTCAGAGGTTGGAGAAACTTACCAAATTATGGAAGTTGCCTCGAATGCTAAAACAGGCTAGCATAAGCGGAGGTGAAGCGAAAGCACCTCTGATCCTAAACGGTACTGCTTGGGATAAAGACAGGGAATGGTAAAGTGGCAAATAGCAGAATGAGATAGGATTTTTAGTCACTAGGTTCAAGTTCTGTTCTATGCACCTGACCAAAGAACTATAAAAGAAATGAGAACGATGTGTAAATCGCAAGCAAGTTGATAAGCCATGTTGATAAAATAACGACCATCAAGATAACGCATGAAACCCCTACTGAAGTAGATAGCGGCGGAAGCTAATAAAAAAGGTATTAAGTCTTCCGGTCGATCTGAAGATTAAAACACTAGTATGTTCTTACTGAAAGGTTAAGTCACCAAGCAATAATTTAGGGCCAGTGCGAAACAAGGCAAACAGCCGCGCAGTTCAATGCCATGGTTAGGTGTGCCACAGAAACAAATAATAGAGTCACAAAAAGGTGAAGGAAAAGCGCTTGACGAAAATAATAAAACACCATTTAGATGCAATTGAAATAAAACTAGGATAAGGACAGGCGCTTTGCATGATCGGCTGACATAGCCATTAGAAGTCAAATCAACAATATATGCAATCATAGCTTCATAATGATACAATAGTAGAGACTTAATGCTAAAAAAAAAGACAGGTAATTAGAGAAATAAAAGACCCAAAAGGTAAATGACGCAATTAGAAAAAACATAACTTTCTGGCTTGTTAAAGAATGGACAGCAGCAAGTTTCTGTAGCAGAAGAGGGTGAAGCTGCAGTCGGCCTAGAAGACTAAATTGGCCTTTGCCATATGGCCGCCGGTTGTCGCAAGGCACCGCGGAAACTTTATGTACCCCCTAATGCACTGCTGCTCATTCGTTAACAGGTCGGATAAATAAAAAACTTTTTAAAAAAGGGGGAAGTAGAGCATTAGCATGCTCCCACACAAATTTTAAACTTTTCAAGTAAAAACCAGTAATGTGAGACAATGTTTTAACAGCTTATCGTGACTTTTGAGATCCTCTAAGGCTGTAAAAAAGAGTACAAGAGTAAATAGTTGGACAGAAAAATAGTTATTTGTTAATTTTAAAGGGAAATAATAAGATATATTTGAGTAAATTCAAACAAGTAATTAATGGCAGAAATTATGAAGTCAACAAACGACAAGAAAAACAACACTATAGTCGAAACTGAGTTGTTGAAACGTGATAAACCAGCACGACCGCAATGCTTACGAATCAAAACTAAACAATCTTATGATGTAAAATTGCCAACATATGAGGAGAGCCAGGCAAAATATGGGAAGTTTCTGTGCGCGCTGAAGAATGCGGACGAGAAACTGAATTGAATTGAATAATTGAGCAGGTAAACGGGAGACATAGCGTAACACAGATTCTACTTGAATGAGGTATTAGGAAAAACATAGCATATTTTTCTGTAAAGTAAATAAACTGGTTGGAAATGGTGGAAGAAAACGTGCAGAAAGAGTTAATCCCGAAAAGGTCTGAACAGAAGAATCAAAAGCAAGAAGCAAAAATGAAGAGAATGATGCTTCAGAAGTTGGAGGAAAAACAAGAAAAATGCACAAAAGGATTCATGAGAGCACTTCTATGGTCCAGAAGAAAGGGAAGTGTTAGAAAAATACTACAAGAATTTAGTATGCAGAAGAAAGACATAGGCGACAAACCACTCAAAGATGTTACGGAAGATGAAACTACAGCAATAATCTTGAGATGGATACTGGACAGACTACCTGCTGAAAAGGCAGTAACGATACGAGCAAGGGATATTGGTGGAGATGTGTTTAGTATACGAATGCGAAATCATCATAGAGCCATTTACGCTACAAGCATACAACGACTCCAGAAGACAAGAAAGTTATACTACTGGAAGAAGAACGTGACCTATGATGATCTGACGATAGAAAAAATTGAGAAAAGCATAGACCGTACAAAAAGAAATGGCAAGAAGAAGAAAGGAAAAAAGATAAAACAAGAGAAGACTATAGCAAAAGAAAAAGACAATTTCTCCAACAAGACTGGTAATTCAGGATCAGAATGGGATCCGAAGATTTGGGAAAGAATTGGATTGGTCGATCCAAGAACTTTGGGCAATCAGGAAAATGGTTACAGAAAAGAAAAGCCCAAGGAGCCAAGTTATATAATAGTACCCAAAATTGTGTTGAAAAGAGAAATGTAATCCGTTTCCATTTTTATACTTGGTCGCCCTGGTATAATCAATTTGCTAATGGGCTGCACGATCATATGTATAGTGTTTGAATGAAATATTTAAATCATCCCATTGAACGTTAATAAAAATCGGATTCTATTTGAATAAGGTTAGGAATTGTGAAGTAAAGTGGATAAGTTGAACATGAGTGAAAATTATGATAACCCAGAGAAGGCTTTTTCTTGGGGGGAAGGCGATGAAGGCTGTTCTGACAGACCGGAAAATGGTCAATTAAAAGACATGGAAAGCCACAATAATGGGGTAGATCTAGCCAGAAGCGAAAAGCTTAAGTTGGAGGAAGATCTGATTAAATTATCCGTGATTCTATCTGATAAGCAAGCCAAAGTCCAAGGCACTAAAGAGGTACTACAAGGTTTCCAAGAAGACGTAAGGTATGCACTGGAGCGGATCAGGACGGAATTACAAGAACCATACAACTATATACTTGGTCCGACTGAAACTATTAGTCAAAAGGAGTTAAGAGAAGAAATCCGCTTGAACATAATCAAGTTGGAAAAGCGAGAAGAACTGCAGGTCATGCCAATCACCTTTGAGTTCAAGTCTAGCGAACTCACCGCAGAAGACAACACAATGACAAAAAAGGCAATTATTGACAAATCCCAATCTAAAGACTTAGGGGAGGAACTACCTATAACTGTGGTTGGAGCTTCCAGCATGCCCGACACAAGCACTAGGGAAAAATTAGATCATGAAGTAACGACCCTAATAAACAGAGACAAAGCAGCACGAGGCGAGGAAGCTTTATCGAAAGGCCTTAGTGAAGTCAGAATAACGCAGTCACCCCTCAAGTGTTTCTATTGTCATGAAGAAGGGCATTTTAAACGTAACTGTCCTAAAAGGCCACCACGCTGGTATCACTATAGAAGTGAGTATTCACATAGGGGTGGTCAACGCAATGTGAGGGGAAGATCAAATATGTATAGAGGACTTCCGATTAGAAACAGAAGGAGTTGTCAGGTCAACGAATCACATCTGAGACAACAGTTGGATGAATTCAGTGAAGAATTACTCCAGCAACCTTACGAAGACGAGCGTAAGGAACAAAACGTAGTAGAAACTTTAGAACATGATGATTACTTGTTAAGTCAAAATAGGGCTGAGAATGAGAGAGTAATGCATAATCCGTTATAAGAGCCAAGATCACAATACCCTATAGTGACCTTAGGTTAAAAGATAACAGTAACACGACCCTTAGTGATAAGTAATAAATTTATTAGGATGTAATTAAGGGCGTGTTATGGTAACATAGCGCAATAACAAGTATATACGTGCAACGTAAAATCCAGAGTTGATGTGTCAAGGACATCACAGTCATAATGGCATAATTATTTGCATGTGATAATTTGAGAGTATTGATGTGTAACTGGAAGAATCATTATGTCATTAAATATACAATTTATTATGTTAATAAGTCACTATAAAAAGGTGGAGGGTAAATAAACCGATTGAAATATGTTATAGTAGTAAGTAAAAATAGAGTAACATGATCATTATGTCATTATTGTGAATATGTATGAATCATGAACGACTATAAATTTATCATGTATAGAAGAGATGTAAAGGCATGTTCATGAAGCGGAATGTGAAATGTCTTTGATAAAGATAATAATTATAACATGAATATTAAGAAAACTAGTATTAACATGCGAAAATCTAGTCATAATATACAGTGAAAATTAGAATATCATAAGTAAGAAAATAGCGTATTGTAAATGAAATTAACGTATATTCTATTTGAATAAGAAAAAATTAGAGTAAATAAAATAAAGAGGATGTTAACTGCAATGAGACAAAAGATGTTTGATTGGAAAGTAAAAAGAACGGAAAAACAATTCGCCCAACTGCGACATAAAAATGAAAAGTTGGCGCGCTACATAGCAAGATCGTTGAAGGAAAATGAACAAGATATAACCACTGTGAAACAGGAATCTAATTCCGCAACAAAGAGGCTGTGCGGAGTTAATGAGTAAAAGAAATTCTTATGTCTGAATAGAAGGTTAACATAAGAAACTACCTTTCCCATAGTGAAGGGTCTAATAACCATATATTCTATTTGAATAAGGAATTTTAGGTAAATAAAAACATGAAAGTGTTTAAAAAGGTAAAAAGTGGCAGTGAAACCACAGAACGTCCAGAACAGAAAAAGATCTGGGCGTGTGAAAAGGGAGAAAAATCCGATGAAAATCCGGATGAAGAAAATTCAGAAATAAGGGAAACCATCGAAGAAAGTGATGAATTGGATATCGACGTCACAGCAAGGGACTGTTTACAAAAAAATGCGCAACTAAGCGAAGTAAAACGGGACTTGACAATTAGAGAACTGGATATCTTAAAGGAAAGAATAATGCCATTAATGCCTGAAAAAGAGATAGAATGGGCAATGATGACTCGCGATGTAACTAACACCCTAACAATTAGGGATAAAAAGGCAATGTTACAAGTAATATGTAGAAAACTGGAACAACATGCAGATGCCTTTGCACAAGTAAAAATTTTGCTGGTTCATGCAGCTCAATGGCCTGATCAGTATCCAGACCCATTAGAAGAATTTTACAAGTGGTTGTTGGGAAGATATAAATACACGACAAGGCAACAATTAATCAAGTTAAACGGGTTACTGGAAAATATGCGTTGGTCTTGGGAGACCAATCCGGCAGATAAAATATTAGCAATACTGCATGAAGTAAACCTGACATGGGAGGATGTGGTAAGTAATGACGCAGCGCGGGACGACTTCAAAGCAATAATTGCAAGCAAAATGACACCGAGCCTGTATATGATGTTATGCCAGAAACCGGTAAACGAATGGTATGCTGAAATAACCAAAATCTGGGAAAGTATGAGAATCAATAAGACGATTGAAGAAAATGCCATGGCAAATTTGACAAAGATTAAAAATCTCGATACCAGTGAAGAAACGATAAAAAGGAATAAGAGGAATAAAATCTGTTTTAAATGCGGGCTGAAGGGCCATATAGCCCACAACTGCAAAACGAAAGTAAATAAAGGAAAAAGGAAAAATAACCGACCAGGCATGGCGCCTGAAAAACGACGTAAAAAGCTAAAATAGAAAACAGGAGAATTATGTAAATAAGAATGAAATACAAGGTGTGAGAATAAAAAAAAAAAAATTAAAATTATAAACAACAAAAATAAAGACAAAAAAGCTGATAAGAAATCAGGTAGGATAGGAAGGGGACCCGGATATTGATACCAAGGGAGTATCAATTGTGATGCCAAGGGAGTATCACTTATGACGCCAGGGGAGTGTCAAAGGTGACGTCAAGGGAATGTCATGCACAATGCCAAGGGAATATTGTGGACCGTAGCAAGGGAATACGGGATAGGAGACCGTATCGAGGGAATACGGGATAGGAAAAATTAATAAAATAATAATAAATAAGGAATAAGGACTAAGTTAGGGGACATCAAGGGAATGTCAATCCTGATACCAAGGGAGTGGCAGGAGCACTACCAAGGGAGTGGTGTTGTCAGTGCCAAGGGAGCACTGATGAGGAGGAAAAAGAAAATAGGGCAAGCAATAAAATACTATAGACGTCTACCCACAAAAAGGTGGTGAAAGCTGTGCATGTGAATGAATGATTGCGAAGGTGTGAACAAATTGAATGTGTGAGTCATATAACTAATCCCTCTTGTGATCTGAAGAGAGAACAAGTGTCATGGAATGAGAGTTACTAACCATTATGTGAATTGAGTCATAAAAAGACATTCTGAAAAGGAAATGTCTGTCATAAGGCAACACAGCATGTTGTTGTCATCATGAATGGAGCAACGATGTTCAAGGTTGTTCTACTATAAAACATAAATAAAAAAAGCGACATAAAGAAAGTAAAACTGCAGTACGGAAAGTCCACTTGGCTAAGGTTAGGGAAAGAACAAGTGCAGAAAATGAACACTAGTGAGGAATTGCTGACTACCAATTAGCAATTTGTCATTATGTGGTTGCATACTTCTCTTGGTGGTGCTTGAGAAGGTTGTTGATGCATGACTCTGCAATGCTTGACTATAACAGACAGAATAGAAAGAAAAAATTTGCAATTACATGAAAACCTAGACGCAAGAAGAAGTCATCCTACAGTATAAGAAGGGTGATACTAACATGCAAAGGAAAGCAATAACATTTCAAACAAATACAAAATTTCATTAGAAAATAGAATAGGAAGCCCATAAATCAATCTTTAAATAATAATCACTTTAATAAGAAAAACTAAATAAAAAGCCCATAAAAGGTATAAGGCGTCCAACAAATTATATAAACAGGAAAAAATTGAGTAAAGATATGGGCAAAATCTTGACACATTGAAAAAGTCACCCGACTAAGGCTTTCATGAATTGATCTGATCAGAACGACACCGATAGTCTGAAACGGAAAAATCTGATCCGATGAGAACTTCAATGGATGAAGAAAGGATAAAAGTTTGAACAAATATAAACTAATATGTGTTCAAACTGGAGGAGGGAGTGATGTTGTGGTTAAAATTAACCCCAACATGTTTCTGTCATGAGTAGTGCTGAAAAAGCAGTGCTCTATCTGGAACACAACGTACTTGAACATAGCGTATTCAACGAGGCAAACCCCGATTCTGCGGAACCAGAAACCGGAGTGAACTGGTTTGGGTCGGCTACGAAAGAGTGGAACAAAACATAACCATGTGGCATAGTGTGAAACTCTCACTTAAATGTGAATCAAACGAAAAACTTGTGATAAAAAGCGTATTGGATATGTTTGCTCTAGTATTGTGTAATAATTGTGTATGAACAAACTATGACATGCGAAGAAAAAGAGTTGATCAAAGCAATTGAAATTTTATCAAGAGAAAACAGTCAAACCATTCAACCCAATCAGACTTAGTGACGTAAGGTTGTTCACGGCAAGAAAACCGGAAACGATCAACGTGCAGTCTCTGCACAGAAAGCGTGTAAGCATTTTGGGTGGACTGCTGTAGAGAAATGGAAATTATACAATCATTCCAGAGATGCATGAATAAAGAAATAAGAATGAAGGATGCTTTTGCCTGTATGGGAATCCACGATATGGAATTACGAAGAAGACCTTTTAAAGAAATGGATGAAGAAATGGTTGTGGCATGTTTAATAAATTGGATGATGAATTCAATGCCGAATAATCGGAAATTCAGACTAAGAGTGAAAGCTGCAGATGAAGTATATCAAATTACAATCAGTAAATACTGCAGATACCTGAGGGTCGAGACGATTGTAAAGCTGACAAAAGAAAAGAATAACGAAGTGTTATATGACTGGGACGAAGAAACCACATATGACAACCTTGCTATTGAAAAGATAGAAGCGGCCATGGAAAGAGCGAATGTTGAGCGCAGACAAACTGAACCAGAGGGCAACCACGTGCAAGAATGGCTGAATGAACCAATAAAATTTGAGTGAAGAAGATATGGAACTTATAAATGACTTTTTGCATTGAGTATCAATCATTTAGTTTTTCGCATGTCATGGAAATGTGTGTGTGTATTGTTGTAAAGATTGTGACGCAAATATAGTAAGCATGCCTGAAGACAGGGCATTGCCATTGGGATTTGACACTGGGAATTTGGCACTGGCATTTTACCACTGGTATTTTACCACTGGCATTTTACCACTGGTGTTTAACCACTGGCATTTTGCCACTGGTATTTTGCCACTGGCATAAAAGAGAGGTAGTGGCAAGTAGGGGCTCTCTGACACTAAACGAGTTAGTTGTTGTCTGACCATCGAAGGGCGAACTTGGGGGGCCTGGTGATCTCGTGATCCAGGACCGCCTTGTAGCTAACACTCAAAGGAGTTCCAGAATGAAAATGGCCGGCTTTCCAGGCACGAAAGTCGTGGCAATTGTCGGAATTAGTCTCGATGTAGTTAGGGCTGTATGCTGATATTAGTCAGATGCTGTTGGAAAGCTCCGTAAAAACTGTAAGTAACGAAGTTCTGTCAAAATTTTACTTAACTTTGGACTTTGTAAATATTTTGCCATGCTAGATTTATCTAGGAAATAGAGTCCTGTCAAAATTTTCTAGAGTTTTGTACTTTAACAAATTTCAGCAAATTTTAAAGTCAAAAAGGAAACAGAGTTCTGGCCAAATTTTTCATGATTTTGTACTTAGAAAAATCCCGAGTCATGGGGGGTCCCTTGAACATAGTATTGTCTTTGCATGTATGTTTGCCTCTTATGTTAAAGTCGTGTGTTCGTTGTCATGAGTGTAATAAATCTGTATCCCCGTTTAAATGGGTATAACGGTCCTGTCATCAGCAGCTAAGGTTGATGATATGGACTGTTTGCTTTAGGGTAGATAGTCTTTATGGGACCACAGCCTCGAGGACCCTGTCTACTGAAAGTATAAGATAAACGTTAATTTTACAAAGCGTTTAGCATAACTTGTTTTGCACCGAGTTTCTCGTGGACGGGTGTACTGAGCTAGGTTTTCGAGTCCAGCGGGATTCGTCGGCCGCAAAAGTTATCTTCTCCGAATAAAGTACAGTGCGTTTTGTACAAGGTGCTCTGAGTTTTGAAACTCTGTCAGGGAAAAACACAACAGAGTTTTACTGGCGACGAGGATTCTTTTCTTTCTGGACGGAACGAGGACACGTGTTTGTCAGCCGCAGTTCCACTGAATCATGGAAAAGCTTGCCGAATTAATGCCATTGCAACTTCAGCAACACCGGAAAGAGATGCAGGCGCAGGAGCGACGGTTCCGCGAAAAAGCCGAACGGCAACATGCTGACATGCAGGCTCAAGAGCAACGGTTCCGCAACCAAACTGAGGCTCAAGACCAACGGTTCCGAGAGCAAGCGGAAAGGCAACAGGCAAACATGAAAGCCATGCTTCAACTCATTGCGAATCCTCCTTCGTCGGGCCGGGTCGTACCACCAACAACTTTGATGACGGCTACTCCTACTTTTGCGCCCGTTGATTCTACTTCAGAGCTGTGGAAAGATTATCGGTCGCGGTTTCTCACCTTTACGAGAGCTCATGCTGTTCCAGATGATTGAAAGGCTCAGGTTTTTCTCACCAACCAGTCGTCGACGGTGTATAAGTTACTTTCAAACCTTGCTGCACAAGAAACCCCGCCGAGGGAAATCAACGATCTTACAATGGATCAGATCATGGCGTTCATGAAGGTGCATTTTCATCCAACCCGTTTCGTCATCCGGGAATGTTTCAAGTTCTGGACTACCATGCAACGTCGACCTGGTGAGTCCATTCAAAAACTGGCTGCATGCATACATCAAGCAGCGGCCACGTGCAATTTTGCTTCCATTGCCGATCCCCTGGGCGAAGCATTGCGTACGCGCTTCATTTGCTCGGTCAACAATGAAGCGGTTCTTAAGGCACTTTTTAAGATGAAGGCGGACGAGCTCGACTTTACCACTGCTATCTAGGTTGCCATCCAAACGGAAGACGCCGCCAAAGTTGCGAAGGAGACGGTCTACGGCCCAAAATCCGTTCCGGCGTTGACGATTGCGCAGAAACCGTCTTGACAACAGCCAGTGCTTCAGCACCCTACCAAGAAGGAAGTGTCAGTTGGACAGCAACGATGCTACCGTTGTGGCAAATCAGGCCATATTGCAACTTCGTGCAAATTCAAAGATGCCAAGTGCAATTTCTGAAAATTAACCGGACACTTGGAGGCTGTGTGTCGAAAGAAAGCACGTTCGAAATCTCAAGCTCACGGCGTTAAATGGATCGATGTTCTGGATATGGTCAAAGCAGCGCCGTGTCACAACTCTGAGGTCCAAAAGCTTCAAGTGGCTATCCACATCAACGGGTAAGCGTTTACCCTGGTACTGGACACTGCCGCCGGTGGAAATTTCATTTCTACTCGCGTCTGGACAGAGTTGGGCAAGCCGAAACTTCAACAGGCTCAGTGGCGTTACCATTCGGCAAGCAAGCATCCATTGCCGATCATTGGAGTTTTTACCGCCGAGGCCAAGTACGGCGATGCCAGCAAGTCATACCCAATTTCGTTTCTTGTGTCCGACATTCCCGATTTGAATCTGCTTGGTCGGGATGC
>Ga0210059_1009399_pt1 | contig 15289 bp, 8 predicted proteins | sample Ectturendosymbi2_FD_188042 | JGI IMG/M metagenome (GOLD analysis project Ga0210059, IMG submission 188042) | Ecteinascidia turbinata endosymbiont from Florida, USA - Sample 2 (SPAdes) (version 2) | ecosystem: Host-associated > Tunicates > Ascidians > Unclassified | place: Key West, Florida... | reverse complement strand
GAAATACCGTTTTCCGTACACAATTGTGCCAGCCTCACATGAGCGAAAGCAGCTTTAGAAAGTGAATACAATTCACATGAAAGCGAAATGGTTCCAACCACGAATTCCATCATGACACAGAGACAAGTAGGCTGTTGATAGCCAACTAGTTTCATCAAAATATTCTTATTACAAAGCACATAAAAATAAATCATCTTCCAACGATTTGGTGACTACTGACTAATCCGTTTTTGTGGCAGTTTATGGACATTTTGTGATTGTGGTGTAACAATAACAATGTTATGCAACTACTATTACGAGTGTGCAGCGTGGATAGGGTGAGGGCTATTCAATGCAGTATGCCATGGGTGGGCAAATAGCCGCCCGCGGGCCAAATGTGGCCCGACACAGCGTTTTCAGTTGCCCGCAGAAGCATTCAGGAAAATCTTCAAATCTGAAAGTTCCTCCAACTTCTCATAGTCATAGTAAATATTAGTGCTGAGGCTATAAACCGAGACTGCTTCTACTCTCATAAGAAGGTACAGCCCTCCGCTAAATGCGGCCTTCTCAAAGTGGCCCTTGAGCAGCAAAAGTAATTGCCCACCCCTGCAGTATGCAGTTCAACAGCAACGAGGTTTCGGCACCTGTTGCATCTAAGTAGCATACCAGCGCCGCAGACAAGTGTGCATCGTCGTGTACGTGACAGCAAGATGTAACCGTAGGCGTAAAACTTATTTTGCAGAATATTCCCAACAAAGTCGTTCATTTTATTCTTCACGCTGAATTTTCCTCTGACTGATCCTCAAGTCATCCTCATTAGATGTAGGCACAGTTTTTACGAAAGATAAACCATGAAAAAAACAAGTTTTTTAAAACAGAAAACATTTGCGTTTATTTTTGCTTTAAATTTTTCAGCAAATAAAATATAAATAATCCATAACGTGTACAACATACTTCTGTTCTATACTCATTCATTCTTGTTATGTTGAATATCAAAACGTTTAAATAATATCAAAACATTTAATTAATAACGTTATCGTAGCTTATAGGTCTGGATAGTGTTGCCTGACAAAATTGTATATCTTATAAAAAAATCAAACAGCATATTTCAATTGCAAACGACAATTTTTTTAAATGGAACACATTTAGTTTGAATTAGAAATAAATTATTTAATGCAAGTCATATCACTTGTATCCGAAAAACACAATTCCAATGAAACAAATATATCCAGCTTTTTCCAGTTAAATTACACAAAAATGGTAATTAAAACAACGCTTTCCACGGCCTTGATCGAAGTAAAGTCGTTTATTATTTCATCAAAGTAAGCTTTCGCTGTTTATTCTCTTTTTATTCTCATCAAAGCTAGATCACACAACCTGCCCTGACTTACTGCTAATTAATGAGGCCCGGAGCTATGAAGGACCCGTTTCAGTTTACTGAAAGATCGTTCGCAGCTTGCAGTACATATAACTGCCATCGTCAGCATTATTTGCAAAGCAATTCGAAGAATGTCAGGACTTCAGTATGCGATAATTTTAAGTTACACGACTTGAAACCAGCATTTTGCAATATAGAATCTTCTCGTAAAATTGCTAGCCATCTACATCTGAACTGTACACAGCTCCTAAATCGTCACACGTAGATTTTAGTTTTTCACGGTCAGAACCCTTTCACAAGACCTTGAACATCGAACAGAAAGCCATATTTGGACAGAAAAAGCTAGCTCTGAACAAGACTAACAAATCTCTTGCACGAGTTAACATTTTTTGATCAACTGGTACGGCAACGATACAAACTGCTAATTTTTCGACTAACTAATGTTCTCAACCTTAGTTTATGGACTGGGGCAAGTTTATGGAATTGTATTCAGCCTATTTATCGGGCATTAGCGGCCATCGAAGAAGTTCCATAAAGTCGGAGTGGGCCGCAGCTGTTCAAGTAATTTCTAAATCTGTACGACCTCAACAGCAATTATTTGCATAACACTCAGATTCTCACAGCCACGGACTTAAACTCATCTGGGGCGCAAAATAGAGGTTAAAAGAACTGTAAATAAAGATTTTAATTTTGCCAGCAGTTTTTGCGAACCCGTCAAAGTGGTGCCCATGGCATGTGCCATGCCTCCCATACCCTAGATACGCCACTGAGATCAATGTTACCCAATCTTTCACTGGTCATGGAATTTACGGGAAATTTTTTCAGTAATTTCATTTTTGAAAAACTTCACTCGCATGAAACGCTGGTGATGGGAAGAGTTACAGCTTCCAGTAACAACCAAACGCAGCTTTTTAAGTAGCTATAAAAAATATAAATTGTTCGAGCGAAATAGGCAGCTTCGACTCCTTCCAAAACAAATTATTTGCCGAAGTTATTTCATATTTTAAATCATTTTCACAGAATGAATATGATTTGCGAATTTTTTCAAGTGTTTTTCGGATGGAAATATTTGACCTCCTAGGAAAAGAGCTGAAATACGTGAAAAATTGCTTCTGAATCATTAAAAAAATCCGTACAAAATTCTGAGGTTGCAGGACATGTGTGGGTAGAGTTAAAACTGTAGTTACGAACAACGTACGTAAGATGTTTCGAAGTCATACACAAGGCAGCAGAACGAAATAATGCAGCCAGGATAAATTCTGATAAATTAACTTAAACCGATTCTCAATGCTTTCACAAACATTTGCTACTGGGACAACCAACAATCTGCTGACAGTTATATAATCCAGTTCCATCTCACACTGAAATGCACGAAAGATCAATCTTCCCATTTCGGCGCCTGTTTCTTAGTTTAGAAATGAATTTTTCCACACCACGATCGCGGTCTGACTAAATTTCACGCAGGATGCGAGCATCTACTACAGTACTGGTGTGTGTCGTCTAAAACAACTCTAGCTACCCGACCGTCAAAAACAGCAACACAGTTTGTCATGCATTTGGGAAATATTGAATGCAGACTAGAGGGTTTCTAATTTTTCGTTTAAAATATTGCTGGCCGAAAGTTATCTTCTGCATATGTCTAGGGTTGTCAGATGTCCGGTATTTCACCGGCTTGCCGGTATTTTACTGCTAATTTAGCAAAGGCCGGTATTTTGAAAATCAGTGTCTGAAGCCGGTATTGTGAAAATAAAATAATTTGCCGTAAATTCAAAAGGAACTAACGCAGAAATTCTCAAATCACAATGACTCTTTTAGTGAATCTTGTCAGGACAGTTTCTTCCGCGATGTTTATTTGCTGCTGTTGACGCCATCCTTGGTGCGATTGTCACGTCACAGACACACACACCGAAATGTAACGAATCAGCCAAAATAGGTCAAATTATTACTTGGGGCTTAACAGTACTGATTGTCTCTGTTTTCTCTGTACTGCTTACGAATTACGACACAGCTCAGATCTGGCGCTGTTGACAAAATGGCCGGTATTTTTACAAAACGCATTTGGCAACTCTGCATATGTCAACCAAATGAACTTAAACGGGAAATTAAGAAAAAAACTGGGGGGGCCAAACAGGGGGCCAAGCAAAAATCTGTAGGGGCCATGGCCCACCTAGGCCCCCCTTAGAATCGCCACTGCTATATAGGCCTACTAAAACACGAAATCACCGGAAAACAACAGTCCAAAAACTTCCGAAAAACGCAAAAAGCAACAACTTACTGAAAACCAGAAAAGTATACTGCATACCGAAATATAAACAAAATGGGGAATCAGTTCTTGCATTTATCTTGTCGGGGGGAGGTTCGCACCCTTGTACCCTCGTCATTCACACCACTGTTTTAGACCTGTGTTGTGTCCTTTAACTGTACAAGAATAGAATAACCGGTGTTGTATTCCTAGCCCGCGCCTGTAGTATCCAGTGTGTATGGTGCATCAGTTGTCCAATGAAAACATGAAACTTTACACCAATGAGAAATCCAGTTATTTAAGGAATAGCCTGACGATGTGCACAGTGGTGGGCCTCGGCCCAATTGTGGACCATTCAGCACTTGTTATTGGGCCGCGCAACACTTGTTGTTATGGGCCGTGTTTGCTGCGCCGGTTGCGTGAGACCAAACATAGGCTACTGTAACAACTGTAGAACATGGATTGTTTGACGTTAACACGGCATTGATATTGTCATTAAAGGATTTATTAGCCTACATTAACACAGCATTGCTATGTTACAGATAAAGTTTGAAATTGGGCCTTCAAAAATATAACGGGCCTTTAATTACTTCCGAAAGGGCGTGGGCGTCCGCAATAAGGGGAAAAAACGGTCATTCGCCCCTTTTTGGAAATTGGGACAAAGAACCAAAATTTTGTAGCTCCTGAAGTCAGGAGCTCAATTCCGATTAAACTGATGTAATTCTTGCATTGACACTTTATTTGCCGGTATGACACTCACAGTGCACAAGAACCAGATTCACTGTCCTGGTGTTGTGTAGTGATCAGATGCGGTTCACTCATATCCGCTGCTTTGCCTATCTGCAGAGACAAGTTGCGAAACTTGCGTGCTGATTGTTCTACTATTGGACTTTATTGCGTAACAATAACATGGCAACGAATCTTCACGTGCTCGCTTCAAGTTACGGTAGGAGGCATTTTTCCACATGTGGGCGTTTAACTTGAACGCAGGTAATGCAGGGAATCGTGAGTTCTGATAGCGGATAGACACGTACTTTTACAGCCTACTGTGTAAAAAGAAGCATAAGTTCAAAAAATCCATTGTTAGTGTTAGACTGAACGCTTGTCCCGATTATGTGGATGAGCGTTCACCGTGAATAAGTCCGTAAAGACAAGCAAGGATTTATTGAAAGGGCGTTTGACTGCTTTGGACAAGATCTTAGACGTTTTCACCTCTTTTTCTAAATGATGGTGGCAAGTCGTCCTGGGTAAACTAAAGGCATAATTGTAGTTTTGTTAAAGACCACGGCAATTTGCTTCTTTGTAAAAAAGTACCCTGCTTGAAAAATCTGCAGATGTATATTTTGTATAACTTATCTCAAAATGCCTGGCTATTGCTGCCAACGAAGTGCATTTTTTGTGACTATTCCCGTAAAATGGAGCAATTTCTTTTTGTGTAGAATGGGTAAAGCGCTTTGTGAACTTCCATTTGCATTGCATCGTCTTAAACTTGAAAAGCATAAGCAAAATGTCAACGTTTTCCCCCCCTGGAAAAATTTTTGCGGACGCCTATGGAAAGAGGGCTTGGGGCCCTTTCCATTGGCGTCCTAACGAAAGTTTTCCGGTCACTGCTGTACGCAATACTGCTGAACTGAGATTCAGCAAGTTGAGGCTAATCAAGACGTTTCACAGATCAATTATGACTGACGAAAGGCTGACAAATCTTGCAATGATATCTATTGAAAGTGAAACTGCTAAAATACTGGATATGACTGAGTTGACAAAAACATTTGCAAACTTGGAAAATTCATTTTCCTAGCTTGAATCATGGCAAGTACTTAAGCCTGTCTGCTTTATACGTTGTGCTGATGCTGTAGAAAATACTTTTATAAGCATTGTTAATATAAATAGATGTTTTTGTTTACATATATACTATGTGTTAAATGCAATGTATTGTATACATGGGGCCCCAACGTCCAGGCTCGGGGGGGCCCCCAACCACCTAGCGCCGGTCCTGGCCCTGGTTGATATCAAGACCAGTGGTCTTAGAGGGGTACAAGATAGCGTTGCACTAAGATGGTATGCCGAAGTGCATGGTCTGAAGTTTCAAGAAATTTTCAGCAACAGCCAAGCTTTTATTGGATGTTTTGAATCAATAAATGCTGATGACTTTTACATACTTTCATACTTATAGTTTTACGGTTCGTATTCGTTATTTTAGTTAATTAAGCTAAATTTTTACAGCATTTCTTAGAGTCTAATCTGATTTTACGGCTATTTTTCAACAACTCTAGTTGGTTGTGCGAATAAACCTTTTGTGGAACAGAAGAGTGCGAACCGTCTTTCTAAAGATTGAAAAGGCTGGTCTACTCTATATTAATTGAATAGAGCAGGAGTTCTCAACTTTTTCCCGTTAAGTACCCCCGAGTCATAAAACGATCAACCCGAACCCACAGTAAGCTGACACTAAATTAAGTGGTAATACAGTAAACCTCGGTTAATCCGGATCTTCGCCAAATTCGGATAAAACTGGTGGTACGAATGATTTCTAACGTTGTTCTTTATAAAAATATTCGGTTTGTCCGGATTTTTTAATCCGGATCTTCGCCAATACCGGATAAAATCTGCTTAATACCCATCTCTTATCCGGATTTTTCTGCATTTCCACGCTGTTGTGTTCTGAAGTGCACTGACTGGTCACTAGGAACGATTCGGCAGCTTTCAGATGCAACACAAGCGTGCTCACGATCACCAACGAACGTTTAGAATTGTGATAACAACGGCCGCAACTGCGCGCAACATTCGTTATCATAGAAAAGATTATTACGTCACACACAAGCATAGCATATACAGTTGCTGCCGCACCACGGTTTCAGTCCATTGACCAGTGTTGAGTGTGGGTGTGTAGAGCATTATCCCTGATGTCTGGAGGGCATTGGCATTACCTTCCAAATAGAAGAACTGTTTATGGACCAGTCGTAGGTATCTCTGTGAATCTATCAAAAATCCCAGATTTCTTTGCAGCCAAGTAATCTGAAATTACGCATTGTTCATAACTGCTCGGAACAGGCTGATACTAGTCTGATGATGTATCATTGTAAATACATCAATAAATTCGTTTTGCTTCTGCGAAAGTCTGCTGTCGTAAATGTGTTCAATTTCGTGATTTTTCACCGATAGCAGTACTTTGATGACGTCAGGCTATAGAAACAACCATCTTCGGTTAATCCGGATCTTCGCCTAAACCGGATAAAATCGTCGGTCAAATCGAATCCGGATTAACCGAGGTTTACTGTATGTTGACATAGTAACTAACAATTTTGGCGAAATCTACGCGGAGTTTTCAATCGGCACGCATTTTCCTCTAGTATAGGATATTAAAAATAGCAATAGATGAAAACTCAAACTGCCATCCAAGTACCCCTGGAAATCTTCCCGTGAACCCCTGGGGGTTAGCTAACCCCAGGTTGAGAACCACTGGAATAGACAGTCACAGCCGAGTCGACCAGGGGTCTATGTTGTAAGCTGCAGCATCAACCGTTGGCTTTTTGCGGACCATTTAGAACTACTTGCATCCTCTGGATCTCCAAAATGCACTTGATCTGTTTCCAAAATGCTCTTGATGCGTGCAAGCAAGCGGGAATGGAAGTTAGCACTGAAAAAACAGGTATTGCGTCTCTTCAGAAACCCAACGCTGCAAGTAAGCAGCATTATGCTACAACAGGTGGCGATGTTCAACTACCTTGGGTGGTATTCACGAGTGGCGGCAGAAGAAACAGCGAGATTGATAAACGGATTGGTAAAGAAAACGTGGTTCTGCGTGAGCTTTATCCCCTGTGGTCACAAAACGGTAGATTTCAAACACCGCAAAGCCGTCCGTTCTTAAATCGGTCTTTGTTCTGTTCCCCACTTCTGGTCATGAATCTTGAGTCATGACGGAAAGAATACTATCCCAAGGGTAAGTGGCAGAGATGAGATTTTTGCGTGGAGTTCATGGTGTGACACTTCACGAAAAGGTGCACAGTATGAAATTCGAAAAGCCCTGAATATCGAGCCACTTCTCCGAATAAAGAGATATCAGTTACATTGGGTCGGCCATGTCACGATAATGCCCCATGAATGGTTGGCGAGGCAAGTCCTGCTGGCTACGCCCAACGAAACGCGGCCCGGAGGTCGACCAAAGACCACTGTGGCGTGATTACATCTCCAACCTTGCTTTGTCCCATCTTGATGTGGAGCCAGCAGAACTACATCTGAAATTGTTGCAAACCAACGGGTATTTCGAGTCCTCCTAGGGCTGCTGCCCACACGATCCTCCCGGGAGGAAAAGCTGGTATGAAAATGAATGAAACAAATAAAATACATTAGAATTTAAAGTTAGGAAAAAACGCTGCTTTGAAGACGTTTTAGTTGTACCTCAGCTGAAAAATTTGGTTTCAAAGGAGATATAGCAATACGCATTACAGGATTTAGAGTGCAATTAGAGGTGTTGATTCATTATTACTACATATTATAAAAGCGAATTATACCAAATCACACTCGTGCCATTTTCTAACCTAGTAACGTTGCGCACGCCTACCCTGTGTTGTGTACCGCTGCCATAGACTGTCGCCTTCTGAGCAGAAAAAAAAACTTAAAAATTCAAAAACAAGAAAATAGCTTGGAAATCAGTTACTTATGCTCTACCTTTGGACTGGATCAATGAAAGTCATACCAATTCCGTGGCTTTGATGACATGATACACAAGAGAACAGACTTGTATCACTAGTTACACTAAGGCTCTAGATTTAAACAAACACGATGTACAATCCCGACTGACTTGAGTAACTCCACTAAACAAAACTAAACTTCACAGATTTCAGGGCTGCGGAGCCGTCGTAAAAAATGACACAGCTCCAGCTACGGAGCTCTTCTTTTCATGAACATGGCTCCAGCTCCGGAGCTCTTGGTTTTCATGAGTGCGGCTCCTGCTCCGGCTTCTGTTCGTTTTCACACATTAATATTTTCAATTGTCTTTGTGTGCTTCAAGTTGAATGGAAAATGAATTAAATTAAGTACACAAAACTAAGAGAACATACCAAACGTTTTTGAGTAATTTAATTTGGTAGTTTCTTACAAGCAGCGCGCTTACCACGAGGAAATCAGCGTAAAAACAATAATCACAGGTTCAGACGATTCAGAGAACAGTTACTAGCAGAAACGTAACTCAAGATAACGGTAATCTAAAAAAATTCTGGAAAGGCAGTCGCTTGCCGTCTATGCCTGAGGACCTTTCGTTGTTTCTTACGACCAGAATCAAGAAAATGGCTGTTTGGAAAACTACATTTGTGTCCGAGCATTTAAACACAGACCAGTCCCAATTGACCAAGCGCTTTGCACTCGTTGCATTCTTTGGCTGTTGCAGACTTGGCGATTCCAGCTAACAGAGCTGCCCGGGCAAACCATATGCAAAAAGCGCAAGAAACAGTCGATTACCTCTGTCATGTGCTCTTTCCAACATGCACACATTTGCATTAACACAAGTGCGAAGATGTGTTTAAAAGCCATTTGTTCAAAGGAATTGTATGACTTTTACATGCAAGAAATTCATCTTCGACTTTTTTTAAATAGCTGAAACTTCTGATTTCTTATCTTTCGCACTCATAGTAGTCAGTGATGAATCGCAAATAAAGCACAATTAAACCTGCAAAGCTTAGGAGAGAATAAGACTGGTTACCTTGCTGAAAGCAGAGAATTTTTCCTCAGATGAAAACTTCAAGAAAGTCCACATTTGTTTACATTGCTTTCTTATAACCTCCTGATAAGTACTGCTATGCAAAACAGTGCTAGTTCGCTACAAATTAGTTATAACTTTCATGTTATGATGCTCCTAGTAAACGTAATTTTTCCCAGTAAACTTTGCCAGTAATCATGTAAACCTTGCTAGCAAACCTAATAGGTTTCTAATTAAAATTCCTACTTTGCAATGGCTTGCCGTGCATTTCACACTTTAAATTTGCAATGGTATCGTATCTTAATCATACTCCCTGCTAACAGCATGATTACACAGCTATATAGGGCGCCGTTTGTAAAAATATTATATCTGACAGATTTAGCACAAAAACTGCTATCTCTGCATGCAGAGATGTTATCTCTGCCAGAGATAGCTATCTCTGCCAGAGATAGCAGTTTTTGTGCTAAATCTGTCAGATATAATATTTTTACAAACGGCTCCCCATAATATGGGGCAGCTACAAAGTCTATGGATATAATATATACCTACTCACTAATCACCATAGCTCAGTTCTTTTCAGACCGCTACTCTACAACAGACCCGGCTTGATCGTTCTGACTAGAAAGTAAGATGATGTGGTAGTTAACGTTTTTCTTACTTCTATAACAGTGGTTATCAGCCATTTCGCTGAAGGAGCGAAATCCAGACCTATGATTTTGTTAGAGAGCCGCACTAAAAAATTTTACCACAAGTCAATATTGACACGTTTCGTTTTATTGCACTAACGAAGTCTGATACACAAAACATTAGAGGTGTCACTGAAAGACTGCTGAGAGCCGCACAAAGAATGCTTGAGAGCTGCATGGGGCTGTTAGTACAGTGTTTGAGAACCATTGTTCAACAAGTAACAGCACGCCTGCCCGTAACGATGTCACAGCTTTAACGATTAACCCCAAGAAACATCAAAGGCTTGCAGATCCAATCCGTTGTTGCAGTCTGGTGTCGTAACTCGTAACAATCGCGTTTAGTGTGCTGTAAAGAGCGTTGTTTTAGGTAAAGTAAGTCTATTTGGCAAAAACCGTTTTTGCCATTTTAGTCTTTTTAAAACCAAATCTGGTTTATTTTGCAATCGTTTGGTTGATATTTTTGCGATTTGGTTTATAGTTTATTTTTTAATTTTTTGGTTTGTTTTTAGTTGTTTTAACGCCAGGTATCAGCTGTGTCCCCTGCAATGATATATGTCTGGTTTCGGCGTTTTAAAGAAAATCAAAGCAAGCTCTTGGACAGTCTTTTGTTTTTAGCAACAGTCTGTTCCAAGATATCGTTGTACCAACAAGAACAAGTACTCTACAACCGTTGACATGTCATGCAGTTGATTTTTTGAATGTAAGACCTCATTTAGGTTATGAAACTTAAACTTTGATAAGAGACATGGTCTGTTCTGAATCAGACGAGGAATCCGTGACAAATGCAAACGATGTCTCAATTTAACCTTGAGGGTATTAGAAAGTACAGGGTACCAACTCGTTCAAATGTAATGAAGGAAATGCAATTGATGTTTGTTTCAAACGCCTTATGAAACAATACGGGACCTTTAATTTAATTTTTGGATAAATTGGGGATGGAAAGTGAAGAAAGTAAACTCATTGGAAAAACTGAATAGCCTACCAGTGGTAGAATTTGATAATAGTCCGTTGGCAAAATGTTACTGACACAGTAGAATATTGGACTGAGGTATGCTTGTGTGGAGATGCCGTCGGAGAAAAACCCATACGAAAAACTGGCCGATTTTGCTCAACGCATATTATGAAGCCAGTACCACACTGTAATGCAGAAATGGAACAAGTATTCGGCCAGATAAACATTGTAAAATTAAAATTGAACAACAGAATGAGTGCAGAACTGGTAATTATGCAATTTGAATATCAGGACGTGATTGAAAAGTGACAATATTGTAACGCATGTTCTGACTATGACTGAGATTCCAGAAACAGTGAGTTTTATTGGCACTAGTTTGGTATACAGTGAAAACAATATTGCTGAAAGTTGTGTTAATGTAGATAATTGTGACTGTTTTTGTAGAATAAGATTCCCAGTTGCATACTTTCATCATTATGCTTTGTTCTTTGTGTGTTTAGTTTATTTCTGCTTCAGTTTGGTTTATTCTGGTCTTTTTTTGAAGTTCGTCTAGTTTGTTTTAGGGAAACGGAGGTGGCAACACTGCAAAACCGTTAGTATGTAGGAAGGGACCCGGAGCCAGAGGTACCTCTCAAATGGCCATAGCTCTGACTCTGGTCCTAAATTTTAAACTGAGCTCCCGCTCCTGGTTTTTAATTTGAGCTCCGGCTCCAGGTAAAATGCCCAGCTCCGGCTCCGCAGCCCTGGATTAAATACCGCAATCTGCAGTCCCGAAACTGAACCGAAAGTTGCGGAGAAGTTCAAAACACCATTATCGAATGCAAATCTGGTTAAGCAGAAATTATAAAATCCAAATCCAATCAGAATCCATCATAAAACTAAAATCTGGCAGGGTTTAAGTCCAAATCCATGTTCACCTCTGCTTCTGAGTGGGAAGCAGACTTGCACAACTGTAGCTAATTCTAGTTGTCTAATTTGACGACTTAGAGTGAAATGAAAATGATTCTAATTCTACTCTAATTTGTGAAACATTTGTGTGCTCAAATTTTAGTTCTTAGCTAATTTCTGGTTTTACCGAAAATACTACTTTGTTTTTTTTCAGAAAGCAATCACAAGAAGGAAAAAGCGATAAATATATAAAAGTGCCATGCCACCATTACATCCCTTAAACCTGCTTGATGCCATGACGGGGCTGGGCATTAAGGCGAACAGTAGCTGCACGGCCTAGTAACAGTAACCAGTTAGATATAATAATTGTAGGCTGGCAATGGAAAGGACACACTCATTGGCGCAATTTGGTGGGGGACGCTGGTAACGTGTCCCCCCACTTTTTCAGACTGGAGGGACATAATGTCCCCCCCACCTTTTTTGCGGTAGGTTTTGTATTTGGAGAGGTTTCAAAAATAAAAGTGATGTTTGTCACGTTTTGTGTGAAGAGCTTTTCATATTAGATGGTAGGACACACATAGCCAAGTTGATGTTGAAACAGAGTTTGGTGTGGTATCACTGATTCTGTTAGTTTATAAATTTAGCTTCGATAAAATAATTTTTAGCCTTTTTCAAGTTTCTACAGACCGCGAAAAGATGTTCAACTGCTCCTGTCCGACATTTTACCATGTGTGGTGTACTGTTAGAAAGGTTATTTTCTTGTAACAGTGAGATTATTACACCTGCACGTGAGAGACCACAGTACAGCCATGATTTGTTCCGTGCAGAAATGTAACTGGCTTTGATTTAACGTTGATTGTCACGTATTCAGAAACAGACAACGTATAATTTAACGATGTTAGTAGTTTTTTTTAAGGAAATTGTTAGGAACCCGGTTTGTGTCTGTAGGGACCCAATTTCTCTGATTCTAAGGACCCGATTTTCTCTGTTTTTGGGGACCCGATGATAATTTTGTCTGATTGTAGGGACCCGATTTTCTCTGTTTTTGGGGACCCGATGATAATTTTCTCTGATTCTAGGAACCCGATTTGAAATTCTAGGGACCCGAATCGGGTCCCTAAAACCCCTTAAAAAACCCTGTGTTAGTGTATATAATGTTAGAAGGTTTGATTTTCAGGCAAATCTCTGCGAATCTTTTGCCGCAGACAAAAAGTAGCACTATTGTGGAGACTTAGTTTTAGGATGGGGAGTTTCGCAAAAGACTGTTTTCAACAATTAGTGAACAGGATTAAGTCAAAACGTTGGAGAAGTAGCCTGCAGTATTTACCTAGCTGTATATTAACCTATAGCTCAAAACGTAGGGACTTGACTTCGGAATAGGGATAAAATATACATTTATCCTAACTTATTGTAATGTCGCGACAATGGTGACCAACAAATCCAAGAGATATTTTTTTCGTGACTCTTATACTTTGTGCTTGTGCTGAATGCATTGGTTCGTAAGTCATCTGGTTTACTTGAGTTTAACCAAGTCCACAATGCAGCAATGTTTTCATCCAAGTGCGAAACATCTGCTTTACAGATACATCACACCTAGTTGTTTGGACATTCTTTCCGTGTTGAAGGTGAAACTTGGTACTTTTCTGCCAATTTACCGTTGTGCATTTTGATTTAATCTCAAATATATTTTTGTGACGTTATGCAAGTAGAACTCTTAGAATGAAACTTTTGACATGGTGCAGAGTTATAAGTCGGGCCGGGCTCGGGCTTAGGTTTGTCAAAATATTTCGTGCCTGCATACAAAACGTTTTTTTTGAGTAACGATTTTTTTTTCTTTCGTGACGTAGATTTGTTGTGCTCACCGCGGTAACTTCTGTGAGTGAAGTGATTGTGATTTTTCTTCAGTTAATTCTGTTTGCAAACACAGCTGCGTTCTTTTATTCTCTGCTGGGATTGGTCTCACATTCTTTTTGAGGAGGCGACAGCGGTGAGGAAATTAGAACGTGATGGCGTTGCGTCGAAAAGTCCAATCACTCACGCGATTCTTGGCTTGTTTTATGAAGCCTACAAGCCAGTTTTCATGCCTATAGCGCTATACTAGAAAGTTTCTTTTATGCCTATAGCGCCATTGTAGATAGTTTCGTGATAGTTTCTTTTTTTCTTAAGAAACATTATAATCCACAGGATTATCGTTGACTAACATGCTACATTTGTGTCACATTATGCCAATGTTTTGGTTCAAGTGGTTGCTATTTTGGGTGTGATCCAGGTGATTGCTATTTTGGCCGTGTACTTTCAACAACGGTTTTTTAAGGTTTTTTGAAGGGTGTCGTGGTGGAGCGTTAGGGTGCCAACACGATTTTCTCTTCTATGTGTGATACTTTTAACTGATTTTCATGAAAATACAAGTTTCAATACACCTAATTATTTGAACACGACATTCACTTTTTGCGAAAAAATAAAGACAATTTTACAAATAGAAAGTTTCAGTGTCCATATTCATTCATTTTCTTGCCCGCTTTTTCTTTGGGGAGAGTCACGGGTGCAGCAGCTCTACGTGGACCCGAAATACCTCACGATCAACAGCATTCTCAGAAAGTTCCCCTCGGTCCACACCAAGACGGGACCAAGCAAGGTCGGAGATGTGGTCACGCCACCTGGTCCTTGGACCTCTCGACTGCTTTCCTGCCGATGCAGCCAGCAGGACTTGCCTCGTAAATCTTTCCTGGGCGATTCTGCAAACATGGCCAAACCGCTTAGCTGGGATCTGTCGATGCGGAAAAATGGCGTGACATTCCGGACTTCACGGATTTCAAACCTGTGCATTTTGTCACGTAGTGCCACACCCTGAACTCTTCGCAGAAATCCCATCTCTGCCGCTCGTTCTTGGGAAAGTATTCTTTTAGTCGTTACTCGAGGTTCATCACCGCAGACGAGGATCGAAACAAAGACCGATTTAAAAACTGAAAGCTTTGCGATCTTCAAAAGCTCCAGTTTTCACCACGGAGCAACAAAGCTCAAGTAGAACTGCGTTTGCTTTCGTAATCCGAGTATCAATCCCTTTTTGTTCCGATTTCCGTAACTCGTGAATACCACCGCAAGGTAGCCTACTGAGGTACATCAATTTCACCTGCTGCAGTGTATTGCCGCTCACTTGCTGTATACACTGCTTTGGGCGTCTCGTGAGACATAATACATCGGTCTTTTTAGTGTTGAATTTCGTTCCTGCTTGCTTGGATGCACGCAGTTGAAAACCGATCAATGCGTTTTGAACGCCCTGTTGAGAAGTTGCTAGCAGCACCAAATCGTTCGCAAAAGCAAAGGATGGATTATGCAGTTCTCAAAAGTGACACCCTCGTCCACTCGGCTGCGACTGTCTATCCCTGCGGTTCTCAAATGTTCATGTGCCATGGCCCCCTTCCAAGTTTAACTGGCGAATACTTAATATGTCGTGACACATGAACATTTGAGA